>Ga0209099_1002350_pt1 | contig 16777 bp, 15 predicted proteins | sample AD_JPNHW2_MetaG_FD_184430 | JGI IMG/M metagenome (GOLD analysis project Ga0209099, IMG submission 184430) | Active sludge microbial communities of municipal wastewater-treating anaerobic digesters from Japan - AD_JPNHW2_MetaG (SPAdes) (version 2) | ecosystem: Engineered > Bioreactor > Anaerobic... | reverse complement strand
GAGGAACTGCTCGAATCAATCAGCGCTGTCGCCGGCCGCAAAAATATAGCTGTAGTGTATGTGACTCACCACGTGGAGGAGATAGTCCCGCTTTTTGATAAAATTTTCATCATAGATAAGGGATCATGTTTCTTCAGCGGTACAATAAATGACGCATTAAGTAAAAATAAATTCTCGGAGGTTTTCGGCCGCAGGATCGAGGTTATTCAGAGGAACAGCCGCTTCCATTCGTCTGTAAACTGACGCGGAAGCGGCGTGGTCCGGTATATGTTTACCTGCCGGTAAGTCCGGCAGAATTAATTACCAGGTACCTCATGTCAAAGTTCTTTTCAAGACGCCCTGTTCCCGAACATGAATAGCATGCTTTTCTCCAGGATTCATTCTCGGGCTCAACAAGAAGCCCGGGGAACATTTCACGTAAATCCCCGTTTATATTGACATCTCTATTTTCAGTTTTCATAATTCAACCTCAATAGTATTGAGATGTACCCGGCCGCGCGTTGTTACATAAAAAACATCCCGGCCCCCGGCGGGAAAAGTACTTGAATTATCCTGCGTAACCGGTTACCTTGCTGAAGTGCTTTTGCAGCCCGGCACAAAATCCTTTTACAGGTTATTCGGAGTGATATATGAAAAAAATGCTTTTATGTGCAGGAACTTTAATGCTGTTTACTGGCCTTACTATTGGTGCCGGAAAAGCGGTCGGCAGGATCGCCAGCATAGATTCCGGGAAGAAGGTAGTTATAGTAAACGTAGAGTCAGGGATTGACCTTAAAATGGGTGAGATGCTTGAGATAGATTCCGGCAGCGGTAAGATAAAACTGGAAGTTACATACCCCATGCAGACCGTGGCCAAATGTAAAATTAAGGGTAAGGGCCTGATTTCGCAGCTGAAGAAGGGAATGGTGGTGTCCAGGTACAGTGAGGATGCAGAGACTGTTTCTGATAAGGTCGATGACGCATCTTTGAAAAAGACAGGTTTTACCGAGAAGTTCGGTGATACGCAAATGGTTTACATCGAAGGCGGAATCTTTACAATGGGCACCCCTGACATGGAACCGCAAAGAGAAAGTGACGAGGTGCAGCATGAGGTGACCCTGTCGCCATTCTGGATAAGCAAGTACGAGGTTACACAGAAGGAATACACCGATGTCACTGGAGTTAATCCATCCAATTTTAAAGGTGATAACCTCCCTGTTGACAGTGTAAACTGGTACGACGCGGTTGAATTCTGCAATAACCTGAGTAAAAAGCATAACCTTAAGCCATACTACAAAATAGACAGGAATAAGAGGGACATCAATAACTCAAACAATGAAGATAATCTGAAATACACCGTAACAATACTCGGCGGTAACGGGTTCCGTCTTTCAACAGAAGCTGAATGGGAATTCGCCTGCAGGGCGGGTACAACAACAGCATACTCCTATGGGAACATCCTTGACGCGACTATGGCAAATTTTTCCGGCGCCAACAGGAACACGACAACGGCAGTGGGGAGCTTCCAGCCGAACGCGTACGGCTTGTGTGATATGCACGGCAATGTGTGGGAATGGTGCTGGGACTGGTATGGTGAATACACCGGGCCTGTTAAGGATCCGGCGGGTGCGGTTACCAGCACTGTCCGGACAATGCGCGGGGGTTCATGGAACAACCTGCCTGTATTGTTGAGGTCTGGACGCCGCACTCACCTTTTGCCCAGCAGTAACGGTTTTTACGCAGGGTTCCGCGTGGCACGCTCGGCTGATTAGAGTGAAGGGGGCGGGTTGAGTGAAGCTGACTACAGTCATCCCGATGCGGCATTAACTGAATCAGGACACTTTTACATTCATAAAGATTCCGGTATTCCCCTGGAGGGGAAACCGGAATGACATTATTTAATATCAAAACCTGTTTTTAACAATCGACTTATCAGTCTACTCCGGGTCAACACCCATCTTCCCTGTCAGTTCGTCTATATTTATGCGGATCACATTGACCTTTGCCAGGTCCTCGTCCGTTGCAGGTGTGAACTCGAACCCGCGCCCGTACTTCTCCATGAGTGAATCAATCGCCATCATGGTAAACATAATTCACCGGTGTTATATATGGCACATTGTCAGCGCGGCGGCAGCAAGTTTTCCGCAGACCTGGAACGGGAGCATGTTTTCGCATTTCTCTTTTGACAGCCATACCACGGGCATAGTTCACCTGTTTAGACCCATTTTGTTTTGCAGAGGTGCATGCCTTCAGACGATACCTGGTAACCCTCGGGGTGCTCGTATATCAGGAGTTCGGACTTCAGGTCTTCAAGCATCGCCCGCAGTGCTTTCCCGCTCAGGCCGGTCTCGGTTTCAAGCTGGTAGAGCGTAATGAATCCCCGGTTGCCCGCCCTGTGATAGATTTCATATAGGATATCGGTTCTGTTCATGGCACGTAAACAATCATACAAAAGGCAGGTGACAAGGGGCAAGTACTATTCAAGGGGAAAAATTTAAAGTTCAGTTTCAGCCGGCAGTGGAGCAGAGTTTTTGCAGGTAATCTGTTTCAAACTTTCTGCCCGTAATAACTGAAAAGAATTTTTCAAGATGTATCGTGTAGAAGAGTTTTCGTATGGAGGGATTAAGATCGAAAAAAACCAGTTCAATGTTTTTATTCATGGTCTCATTGAAAAACCTGACCAGTGTGCCTATTGAGCTTGAATCTATTGATGTGAGCTTTGAACAGTCAATGGCTATAACTTTAGGCTGCTTTGCTATCAATTCCTCCCATGTATTCAGCAGGACATTGATACTTTCGATGAAAAGCTTTCCGTTAAGGTGTACTATTGAAATACTTCCCTGGTCTTCAACCGTGATCTTCATCATGGCGTTCCTCCTTGCATAACGGAAACATGGTACTGTTTCCCGGCAGTTTATTATATTCACGCATAATACTGCTGCTTTATTATTGTCGGAATTATGGAGCAGTTTTATAAGCTATTAATCTCATCATGTTTTTTAAAAGGATACAGGCGCAGGCCTTTTGTATTTTATTAGTGTAAAACTGCGTATTTTTATCATTTTCCGGAGCATTGTACACATTGTTCCGGAAAAATGTCAACTATTAAAACTGAACAACGGGTTTTGGGATGAAAGATGAAGCATAAACCGGGTAATTTTTTCCGGGAAAGATATTTTTGCCGGTTATTCCGGTTGAATAATATGGTGCCTGCATTATCATTCTGCATATATTGCGGAGGATTTATGGTATACGATCTTGGAGATAAAAAAGTAATATTTAATAGCAATGATTATTACATCGCGGAGAGCGCGCATGTAATGGGTGATGTGGAGATAGGTGACGCCGCAAGTATCTGGTTCAACGCAGTGATAAGGGCAGATTCAGGGAAGATAATAATCGGTGACCGGAGCAATGTCCAGGACGGCTGCGTATTTCATGCCGAGGGGTGGAACAGGCTTGTGCTGGGGAAGGGGGTCACTGTGGGGCACCTGGCAATGCTTCACGGCTGCACAGTGGGTGACAATACTCTGATAGGAATAAATTCTGTGGTGCTGGATGAGGCTGTAATAGGGAAGAACTGCATTATAGGCGCCAACGCGCTTGTAAAGGCAAAGAGCGTAATTCCCGACGGGTCTGTTGTAATGGGATCACCGGGCAGGATAGTGCGGGAAATTACTGAACTGGATATAAAGCTTATAGAAGCGGCCGCGAAACATTATGTTGAGAACGGCAGAAAGTTCAGGGAGATTCTGAAGGTTGTGAGGTAGAAAAATATGGCGGATGCCCTCATCCGCCCTCCGGGCACCTTCTCCCGCTTCTGGCTCATGAAAATGGTTTCTGCTTGAATTAAAATAAGACCAATTATTGTCATGACATAAAAAGGGAGAAGGGATTGGCTAAACCGATATAAGTTTTATCCGCTTTACCCGGATGAAATTAAAGATTCAGGTTGAACCTCTCCCGCCAGAGACGGGAGAGGTCGCACGAGTGCCAACGATGTGCGGGTGAGGGCATCTTTAATTAAAACAGCTTCTTGATCTTCTTGCCGGCCTTGTCTTTTGCCTTGTCGGTTTTCTTTGCTGCTTCCTCTTTGGCCTTATCCTTTGCCGCGTCCGCTGCCTTGTCAACTACCTTGCCTGCAGCTTCTTTAGCCATGCTCTTCACGATATCAGCAAGTGACCCGAGCTGCGGGTGTACCATCTTTACCTCAGGCTTTGATGCTGTTCCCCTGACTGTGTACTTCAGGTAGATCTCCCCCTTGTCGTTAACCATCGGTTTAACCGCTGCATCCGCGACATCTTCAGCTTTCAGGTAATCCCGTGTTTTGCCGGTAATCAGTTTATCCGCGGTCTTCTGCGTCCTGGACTTCACTGTATCAGTGTGTTTCTTCGCGAGCGCCATGTCTGTTGCCAGGTCAAGGTTCATTGACGCAACATTCACCTTCCCGCCGAATGTCATGGCATAGTCATCGTTGCCGATCTTTCCGTCTTTAAGTGTCGCGATATTGTCCTTGTAATGAATGAATACGTAGCCGTTTTTCCAGTGCACATCTTTCTGCAGGAAGTCGAACTTGCCGCAGTACTTGGCCAGCTGCTCAACGTTCATCATTTCGTTGAATACCTGGAGCCCTGTCATTTTTCCGTAGGGTGAACCCGCCTTGAGTGAAATCTCCGGGTTGAGGAGTCTTGTCTTTTTATCGAACGGTATTACTGTGCCGGTTATGTCGAACCCTATGTCGAATGACTCTACGCTTCCTGACTTGGGCCTGCTTACTGTTTTTATGCCTGTAAAAACTTTAAGCTGTATGCTGTCATTCTTTTCAAGGTTCGCGGGATCAATGGTTATATCATACACCTTTGCTGTAACCTTGTACAGGTTGATCTTCTGTTCCGATGTCATGTCGTTGAAATTCACGCTGCCGTCCTGCATTCCGATAGATCCAATGTTTATTGCAACAGGGATGTCGTCTGCCTTGAGCGGTTTTGACGGAGGCTGGTTCTTTGCTGCTTCGGCCTCCTCTTTGAGTTTCCTTTCAAGTTCCGCCTGTTCCGCGGGGGTCAGTTTCTTTGTTACAAGAAGGTCCGAGAAGTTGAATGCGCCGCTCTTGTACCTGACAATGTTGATTACAGGTTCATACAGCATTATTTCGTTAAGAACGAATTTTCCGCTCAGAAGGGGGGGTATGGATATCCTGAATTTAAAGGATTTCATGGATGCGAATGTATCTGCCGCGGCAACAGGCTTACCCTTGAGTGCCGCTATCGCCTTCTCTGTCCTGTAGTTGGAAATCTTTACATCGCTGACCGAGAATCCTGAAACAGCGCTGAAAAGGCTGCCGCTCACATCGCCTATGCGCACCTGCCTGTGGAGCTGCTTCTCCATCTGGGTTTCAATAAAGGGTTTATCTACTATGATCATTGCCGCGATTCCCGCCGCGATTATGAGCAGGATAACAATTCCGAATGAAATACCTGTCCATTTAAGTATGCGTTTAACCAGGCTCTTTTTAACTGCTTCCTTTGCCATTGCACTCTCCTGTGTGAATAATGATTAGACTTGTTGCGAAACCCGTTTCGCACTCGCAGGGAAGCCCCTGCGGGGGGCTATTTAAGGCCAGGGTGATTGCAACATCCTGTTTCGGCTGGCAGGCGAACATCGTGTTCGCACGCGCTCCGCCCCTTAAACCCCATATAAAAAGAAGATTTGCAAAAGTCTATTATGATAAGGATTTCAATAAATTTAATAAACATAGTATACAGAACGGCATTCCTGTATGCAATATTTTTTCACTTAAATGTCAATAATTGTGGCAATAAGTATCATTAATATATAACATTAATAATTTTTATTCTTGACCTCGGTGTATCAGCCCTTTTCCTTTACCGGAAGGGGAAAACATGATAAGCGCAGGAATAGACATTGGTTCAAGAACGGTTAAGCTTGCCCTCGCAGAGAACGGTTCAGTTGTCATGACCAGGAAGGTCCTCAATTCGCACAACCCGGTCGAGACATGCATGCAGATTCTTGAGGGTGTACAGTATGATTCACTCACCGCAACAGGTTACGGACGCCATTTGATCAGCAACTACCTTCCATGTAATGTAATAAGCGAAATAAAGGCCTTCGCTGCAGGCGCGCGTCATTTCAACAGGGACTGTACAGCCATACTTGACATCGGGGGGCAGGACACCAAGGCCATCACCCTGGATGATGCAGGCAGCGTGAAGAAGTTTGAAATGAACGACAAGTGCGCAGCAGGCACTGGCCGTTTTCTTGAAATAATGGCCTCTGCCCTGGGGCTGCACCTTGAGGATTTTGCTGATGCCGCGGTTTCAGCAGAGCGTTACCAGGAGGTAAACAGCACGTGCACAGTGTTTGCCGAATCCGAGGTTATATCCCTGGTGACAAGGGGAGTGCCGCGTAACGAGATTGCACTTGGCATACACAGGTCCATGGCTTCGCGTGCAATCAGCCTGCTCCGGCGGGTACAGGTGCAGGGCGATCTTTTTTTTGCAGGCGGAGTGGCATTCAACCGCTGCATGAGGATGCTTATAGAGAATGAACTGGGGTGCAGAGTCTTTATCCCCGATGACCCGCAGATTACCGGGGCAGCGGGATGTGCGTTGCTGTACTGCCAAAGTTTACCTTCGCACATACCCGGGCGGGAATGACAGAAATATTATAAAACAAAAATATTAATGATTAAAGGAGAACTATATGACACAGAAAGCAGAACCATTATTCCAGGACCAGTTTACAGGTGAACCGCCTGCCAAACGCGCAGTGGGGTATATACAGTCACAGAGGGAGAAGGGTAAACACGTTGCCGGGATCTACTGCGGTTACGCGCCGCTTGAACTTATCCATGCAATGGACATTGTCCCGGCAGTGCTGTGCGCGTTTGCAAACGCGACAATCGAGGAGGCTGAGACAGTCCTTCCCGCAAACCTCTGCCCGCTGATCAAATCGAGTTACGGTTTCATTGCAAAGGATACATGCCCCTTCTATTCATTTTCCGAGGCGGTAATCGGCGAAACGACCTGCGACGGCAAGAAGAAGATGTTTGAAATGATATCCCACAAAAAGCCCATGCATGTGATGGACCTGCCGCAGCTCCCTGATGAAAAAGAGGCGCTGACAAACTGGGAGGCAATGATACGCAAGCTCCAGGTATTTCTTGAAAAAACATTTTCAATGAAAGCAGCAGACGCCGACATTGAAGCAGCGATTAAAGAGAACAACAAGAAGAATGACCTTGTGAAACAGATACTTGAATTTGCAGCTCTGCCCAACCCGGTCATAGGCTGGGGCGAGATGCACGATGTAATCTTCCTGTCCACACCGGCCAGGGGTAACGAACTTAATCCAAAACTAGCAGAGCTGGTTAAACGCCTTGAGAAACGGGTGAGTGACGGCTACGTTTACGGTGCGAAAAACGCGCCGCGTGTGCTTGTTACAGGCTGTCCGACTGCCGGGGACGCGGCAAAAGTTTTTAAGATCATTGAAGAGGCGGGCGGTGTTATAGTCGCGCTCGATTCATGCATTGGCCTTAAAGCATTTTCTGAAAAGGTGGCAGAGAATACAGGCAACCCTGTACGCGCAATCGCAGAGAGGTACCTGAAAATACCATGCGCCTGCATGACACCCAATAACGGGCGCTTAACTGAAATGGACAGACTTATAGAAAAATTTAAACCCGATGCAGTGGTCGACATAGTACTTCAGGCATGTCACGGGTACAGCGTCGAGTCCCATAAAGTGGGCACACATGTTTCGGGTAAAAATATTCCGTTCCTTAAAATAATAACAGACTACTCGCAGGGTGATTCCGGCCAGATCAGGACAAGGGTCGAGGCGTTGCTCGAGAGCGTGAAGAAGTAAACCGGGATTCAGACATCATTGCCCGTTATGCCCCCTCTGTCACTGCGTGACATCTCCCCCCGCGAAAAGACGGGGAGAGAATTGATGCCGGAAATTTATGCTATAATCCTTCCCCATCGTATCATGGGGAAGGTGCCCGCAGGGCGGATGGGGCGTGGCGTACTGATTTCAGAATGTTAGTTTTCCCGAAACGTAAACCATATCATTTGAATCAAACTGCCCTATACTTGTATCAGCGTCCCCTTCAAGGATCCAGCTGCCAACAGTAAATTCGAAGTTGTCCGCCAGTTTTGCCATGAACTCGGCGTTGGCATATACGCTTTTTTCACCGATGTCGCAGGCTCCCTGTGAGGATAACCTGTACTTTTTATTGTCCAGGTAATACTTTACGTTCCAGAGTATCATGTTCGTGTACTGGTCCGATGAGAGTCCCGATTCGTATGACGAAATTATTTTCTGGTGGAACTGCAGGTTCAGGTACAGGTCGTCGAAGATGAAGTCCTGGTCATCAAAACCTATTGTGTACTCGGTGTATTTCTTTTCCACTGAACCGGTGCCGCCTGTACTGACATCAGCCATAATATGGGCACTGTCATATGCAAAGTATTTGCCTCTTTCGAAGAATGCTGCCTCACCGCGTATTGATATTCCGCTGAAGAGCGCGCGCTGAAAATCGAATCCGAACATTTGAACTTTTTTGTAAACAGCCCGGTAGTCGTGGGTAAGGTTCATATTATAAACCGGCAGATTATCATACCCGTTATAGTAGCTGGCATGCATGTCTATGTCAAAAAGGGTAAGACCTATCCTGCCGGCAGCGCTGCTGTTCCTGATTTTTTTACCCGGCAGATTCTGTTCAATGATGCCGTCACCGCCGGAAATGTATTCAGTTGCGCGCAGTGTTTCTAACTCGTTCAGCACAAACACAGAGGATGCCATCTCCGAGGGGTTGAATTCGGGAACAGCCACAGCTTCAATGAAAAAGTTCTCGTTAAAGAAAACAGAAACTGTTCCGCTGAATACACCGTACTTGCGGTCCTGTATGGGGGTGAAGTAGAGGTTTGAATAGTCCTGCGGGTTGATTATATCTACAGGTTTAACCTCGTCCGAATTGCCCCATGTGTATATGATGCGGCCCATCTTTATGTTGATGCTGTCGATAACAGACTCAAAGTAGAAGTCGTGGCTTATGAATGCCTCGCGGAGATAAATCCTTCCGGAGCCCGTGTCATCGCGCAGGTAAGCCGCGTTATCATCGGGTCGCATGGTGTCATCCTCCGCGCGCAGAATCACCTTGAACTCGGTGTTCTCAAAGGTCTCATTCAGGTTAACGTCGGCCTTCAGGTAGTTCCTGTATACTTCGCCTTCGTGTGTACCGGTCTGGTTCTTCGCGGTCACATCACCACTTAGGGTGATTGCCGCACCTGCATCCTGTGAAGAGATGAACAGGAATGCAAGTGCGGCAATTTTATATATTTTCAGTAAACTCTTGCTGGTTTTCATATCTGTACCTGTCCGGTTTTATTCCTCGGCCCACCTGGCACTCATCCTGTTACGGTTGAAGTACCCGGCGTTCACCTTCTTCTCCTGCGCGTCTGCCACGTTAAGGATAGACTGGCGTTTCTTTTCGATATCGGTTACTTCAAGGTACATGGGAACATTGACGTTCCCTACTTTCCTGACCTGTGATGCTTTCATTGTCTTTACCACGCGCCCGGATTTTCCATAGAACTGGACGCTTACGGGCAGCAGCGATGCCTTATCTATTACAACAACATGCTTGCTGTATTTTGATGAGCTGCTTTTAGGGAAACGCTCAATCACATAGCAGTCGCTTCCGCCGAAGTTCTGGTCTGCAAGGCGGTTGTAACTGTAGTCCGGGATGCGCGATCCTCCCAGGTCTTCATTGCTGAAGTCTGTATCAACAAAGTTTTTCTCTTTGTCCGAACCTTCGATCTGCCTGGGGCTGCCAACGGATGGGAGGTACAGGTACTGGAGGTTCTCTTTCCCGGTACGCTCAATTGTAAGCATGGTTGTTCCGCTGTAAGATGAATTCGTAAACCTTATGAGCGCCTTGCTCTGCCCGTCCTGTTTTACAGTCAGCAGGATAGCACTGCGTGATTCGTTTGAACCGCTTGCCATGTTCTTCATTGTCAGGGTCCCTTTTATAACAAGCCCGGTTGCGGATTTGTTGGCATCATGGGCCCTCTGCGCTATCTGCTCGCCTGTCAGGTTGTCCTGTGCATTAGTAACTGATACTGCGCAGACAAATGCTGTTGTTAAAATGAGACTGATTAATTTTTTCATAAATTTCTCCTTCGTATTACAATAATTTGTTATTTTTTAAATACCATATTCCGTCTCTTTGTCTTGGTTTTGTCATTTCGAACCCTCTTCAATTTATCGGGTGAGAAATCTCATGGTGAATGTAGGAATAGATTTCTCAGTCGCACACTCGACATAATTGAATATATTTTTTATTCCGGCTCCTTCGAAATGACAGAATTTTATGCCTCAGTTTCTTCCGGTACATTATCCCGGGCAATACTTCTCTCTTCAAGCCTTGCCGCAATCTTCAGGGCTGCCGGAATAATAAATACCGCGGCCAGTCCTGTTATACCGACAGTAAATGCCATGAGTCCGCCAAACTGTTTTATTATGGGGAACTCCGAGAACATGAGAACCATGAAGCCTGCAGATACCGACAGTGCGTTTGAGAGAATAGCCTTCCCGGTTGAATCATACGTTCTGGTAACCGCAGTATCAACATCTCCTGCGGCAGCCTCAAGTTCTATACGGTACCGGTTGATAAAATGTATTGAGTAGTCAATCCCCATGCCTATTGCTATGGATGCCACGACTGCTGTTACAGCGTTGAGCGGTATGCCCAGAAATCCCATGATCCCGAAATTCAGGGCTATCCCCACAGAAAGGGGAAGCAGCGATATAAAGGTCAGTTTGAAATTCCTGAAAATTATCCACATCAGTATTGCCACAAGAATCAGTGATGATAAAAGGCTGCTGATCTGTCCCCGGACTATGAGCATATTGGCCTCAACCATCAGGTCCATGAAACCGGACGGGTTCACGTTCACCCTGTTTTCCTTTCTAAATGCATCATCAAAGTAGCTAAGGGCATATTCCCTTATTTTCAGCTGGTCGGATATTTTACCGCGTTTTACGGTCAGGTGAACGCGGATCCTGTCCATGCCCTTGGAGACAACTCCATCGATATCCCCGGAGTAGAGAAGCAGGTACTCCCTTGTCATGGCTGTATTATCCGGTATCCGGTAGTATTCTTTTTTACCGCCGTGCATCTCCTGGTTCATCTTTTTAAGGTAGTCATTGACCGATACTGTTTTGCCCACCTGGCTGAACCTTGCCTGTATGTCATCCTGGAAACTCTGGACCTTCTGTAATACAGCGGGTGTTATCACTTCGGAACCGTCCGATGATTCGATGTTGATGGCCAGCATCTGCGTGCCGGCCAGTTTTTCGTTCAGATGGTTCTCGGCGATCTTGATGTCGGATTTTTTATTGAAGAAATCCATTGTGTTCATGTTCAGCTCAACGGCGCGGATGTAGTATACGGAAATACAGATTATAAGCACGCTGACGGACAGGACTGCGGCTGGATATTTAACCGTGTATTTTCTGATAACAGTGATAATACGGGATGCTGAATCCGAAGTGCTGCTCTCTTTTTCAGCAAACCTGAGAAAAGGTTTGGGACTTTTTCTTATGATCAGAAATGCCGGGATAAGTGTCACTGTTATGACAAGGGAATAGAATACGCCTATAGCGGTTATTACGCCGTAATTTTTTATATGGGTCATGTCAGATGTGACCAGTGATCCGAAACCGGCAACAGTGGTGAGGGCTGAGAAAATTATTGCAAGGCCGCTTACCTTCATGCTGTCCACTGATGACTGGTACCTGTCGTTTGAACTGCTCATGTAATAGTGCGTCATGAAGTGGATCCCGTAAGCGCTGGCCACTGCAGTGAGCACGGGCGGCACAGTGATGCTCACCATACTCATTGGTATGCCCAGTATGGCCATTGTGCCCACTGTCCATATAACAGAAATGATCATGGCTGCCATAGGCAGTAACACACCCTCGTAATGGCGGAATATAAGGACCAGGATTACAAGTATAACAAGCAGGACAAAGGGGAGCAGCAGCGCCAGGTCATCCTTTGTAGATGTGCTTACCCTGTCTGTAACTATAGGTTCGCCTGCAAGGTATATGGTGAGACCCTCGCGCGGATTATCCTTTAAAATCTTTTCAACAGCAAGGTCAAACTTCTGCCTCTGGTTGATGTCGATGGGATTCATGTCTATTGAGACAGCTGTCAGTGTGCCATCGCCGGAGAAGAGCATTTTGTCATAGATATTCCAGCCCTTAACCTTCCCGCGCATCGCAGCGACAGTAGTCTCATTTATGTTTTCAGGGTCAATGAGCTTCTCAACAACGAACTTGTCCCCTTCACCGCGGATGTAATCTATACTGATAACAGACTTGATATCATCAACAGGGAACTTATACAGCTGCAGCACCCTGTCTATACCGGACCTGGAAACCCTGCCTGCAACCTTTTTCGCGAAATCCATCTCCCAGAAAAGGTCAGCATTCATGCGCTCAGGGCTTTCAAGGATGGCTTTCAGCACGTCCCTGCCCTGGATTTCGTACTGGTTAACCGCGTCAATAAGCCTGTTCGCTTCATCAATGGTCAGGTCAAGTTCAGCGGATAAGCTCTGTGCAGGGAATCCCCAGTTAAGCTTTTCGATCTCACCTTTCAGCCATTTGATATATTCCATTGTCTTTACGGAGTAGGCATTGTCCGATTCAATTCCAATGAATATCATTTCGCTTGATCCGAACACGCTGTCGTAATTGTTCAGAAAGAGCCTGTGGGGATGGTCAGGAGCCAGGAAGTTTTTAATATCATTATCGAATTTAATAAAGGGGATGGCAGCCGCGAATAAAGCTGTAATAACCAGCCCGCATACTGCCAGCGGTACAGGCTTTTTGTAGAGCCGGGTTAAAAGTGAAAGAATTTTATTATACATATATTTTCTCCGCTTATACAGAGTTAAGAGTTCCCGTTTATTTAAGTATACCAATAAGATCTGTTTGGTATACTACGGTTACTTTTTCAATGGTTTTTTGTTCAAATAGTGCATTTTTTTCAGTGTTATTCCTTAACCATTTTGCAGAGTAAAAGGCTCTATCCCCCCCGCCGCCGAAGGCGGCGGGGGGGATTTAAATACTATATTACACTAAAATTTTTTAGTTTTCGTGGGGTCAGAGCACGGGATTCAGGGGGGCAGAGCATAAAATCGAGGGTCAGAGCCCATTTTCGTGAGACCAGGCTATCACCAGGGCTAAAAGGGGTCAGAGCCTTAATCCTGAAGTAAATAAAGTATTGTGTAAAAATTATCCTTAACGGAATCTGTCATAGAAAGTGCGGGTCAGAGCCCCGGACTTAATGTAAAATATAACCATGAACAAACAGCAGATAATGGAAATAACAGCAAGGTACAACCTTGCGCCGAACAAGAAGCTTGGCCAGAACTTCCTGGTGGGCGATAACGTCGTGTCCAGGATACTTGAACTGTGCAGGCCGCACGCCGGCCGCATACTCGAAATAGGGCCCGGACTCGGCGCAGTGTCATGCGGACTTGCCGAAATGAGTTCCGCCTACACCGCTGTCGAGATAGATTCAGGTTTCGTCCGGTACCTCTCTGACCTCTTTGCAGGGAACAGTAAAGTGCACATAATTCACGGGGACTTCCTGAAGACAGGGGTAAATGATGAGTTTGACCTCGCAGTTTCCAACCTGCCGTACTACTGCGCCTCGGAGATCCTGTTCAGGCTTGCATCTGAGTTCTCCATGCCTGTGATCTTCGGAATGGTGCAGCGTGAAATGGCGCAGAGGATAACTGCAGCTGAAGGGAGCGAAAATTACGGCGCAATGACAGTCAACCTTGCGTACTATTTCAGCACAAGGGAATGCTTTGTTGTTCCAGGGGATGCTTTCTATCCCAGGCCTGAGGTGAAGTCATCGCTCATAAAGCTTGAAAGGAAGACGAGATATTTTCCTGATACGAAAAGTGAAAGCCTGTTCCACGACGTGGTGAAGTCCGCATTCTGGGGCAGGAGAAAAACAATATTAAAGACGCTGGCTGATTCACCTCACATGGACCTGGGGCGTGAGAGGGCCGGGGCGATCCTTGAACAGTGCGGCATTGACACAGGCGCGCGGGGCGAAACACTTGGCCTCTCCGCGTACATTAAACTCACAGAGGCAATAATCAATAATGAAAAATGAAGATATAAAGCGCAGCCTTGACTCAATACTCCACCGTGTCCAGAAACCCGCGCGCTACACAGGCGGCGAATACAACTCCATAGTAAAAAAGGATGTGCAGGTGCGCGCCGCTATCTCCTACCCGGACCTGTACGAGATAGGCATGGCCAACAACGGCATCAGGATACTCTACGAGTACGGGAACAGGCTCGAGGGTATCGCATGCGAACGTGTATTTGCTGTTGAGGCGGACTTCGAGAGGGAGCTGCGCATGAACAATGTGCCGCTCTTTACCCTGGAGACATTTACGCCTCTGTGCCATCTTGACCTGCTGGGGTTCAACCTTTCGCATGAACTGCTTTATACAAACATGCTGCACATACTGGACCTGGGCAATATACCGCTGCTGCGCGCTGACCGCGTTGAAACAGACCCGGTAATAATTGCAGGGGGCGAATGCGTCTCAAACCCGTTCCCGGCGGCTGACTTCGTTGACCTGTTCTTCATAGGGGAGGGGGAGCACGGTTTCACTGAAATATTATCCGGGCTTGCAGCGTGCAGAAGGTCCGGGCTGTCTCGCAATGAAACAATAGCCAGGCTTGGAGAGATCGGGGGAGTGCTGGTCTCCGCTGATTACAGTTTCAGCTATGACGGGATTAACGTCAGCACTGAAGGCATGAAGAGGGTCATGAAACGCGTAGTCAGGGAGGGCGCGGAGTGGCAGGCATCAAAACCTCCGGTTCCAAATATCCGCATATCGCAGGAGCGCGCTGTAGTCGAGATCGCCCGGGGGTGCCACAACCTCTGCAAGTTCTGCCACGCGGGCTACTACAACATGCCGTACAGGACATGCGCATGCGGTGACGTTGAATCAGAAATATTCCGCCAGTTAAACAGTACGGGCTACAGCGAGGTCACATTAAACTCGCTCTCTTCAGGGGACTACAGGGATATAGTCAGGCTCCTGAACAGCGTGATGCCCAGGCTCACCGAGGAGGGGATATCTCTTGCGCTCCCGTCTCTGAAAGTGGACAAGAACACCCTGCCGGTAATTGAACTGGTATCAAACCTGAGAAAGACATCGCTCACGTTCGCTGTTGAATCTGCTTCACCGGAGATCAGGAGCAGCGCATATAAAAAGGTGAAGGAGGATGACCTCCTTGACATAGTTACATTCGCATTTACTCACGGGTGGCGTGTAATCAAGCTCTATTTCATGATCGGACTCCCCGGCTGCGAGGAGGTCGACGAGGCCGCGGAGATAAGCAGGCTTCTCGGCGTCATCGCGCGCGCTCCGGGTAAGGGTAAGCGGGAGATCAACGTCACCATATCGCCGTTCGTGCCCAAGCCCCACACGCCGTTCCAGTACCATAAGCAGATGGACATGGAATATTTTGATTCGGTGATCCGCACTGTAAGAAGGTCCGCGCCGCGTTCAGTAACAATAAAGAACCATGACATACGCTCGTCATTCATCGAGGGGCTCATGGCGCGCGCGGACACCCGCATGGGCGCGGTTATACTCGCGGCATACCGGAACAGCGCGAAGTTCGACTCGTGGCACGAACACTTCAGGTTCGATGCATGGATGGATGCCATAAACGAACACCTGCCTCACTGGAGGGAATACCTTGCTCCCCGTACTCCGGGGACAAACTTCCCGTGGCAGGTGATCGAAACAGGGAGCGAGCGCGCGGTAGAGGCCATGCGCGGCCGCTGCCTGGACCTTGAAAACTATCACCAGCCTGAAAAGCGCTACCGCGATGAGCTGGACACCTCATGGTACAAAGACTCCATGAAACGCTTTGAGGAGAAGTACAACGCTGTTCAGAAGATCAGGCTCAGGGTTTCCAAGACAGGGTACGGGATGTTTGTTCCGCATATAGACTTCATGGAGATCATGAAGCGCGCGTTCCGCATGGCAGGGCTGCCCGTTGCTTTCAGCCAGGGATTCAACAAGCGCGAAAGGATATCTGCCGGGTTCCCGTCACCTGTTGGAGTTGAGAGCATGGCTGAACTGCTTGATGTCGAACTTTACAGGGAGATTCAGGACCCGCAGATCAATGAATGGATCAGTATAATCAACACTAAACTTCCGGAATTTCTTAAAGTAGAGAGCGCCGGGAGGGTAGATGCAAAGGCTGCGATTATGGCGCTCACCGCGGCAGTAAGGTACAGTGCGGTCTTTGAACATGGCGCAATACCGCATTCGGTCGGGGAAATCCTCAGCGCCGACGGCAGCATAACAAAGCGCGGCAAAAACGGTGAGAAGGAGTTCCCGCTCCGCGAGGTCCTGCATTCATACGAAATAGATGGTAACCGCCTGGACTTTATCCTTTATACCGGGAACGAGTCATCGATCAGGGCGGATGAGTTCCTGCGTACGGTTACAGGTGCAGAGCATGTCCTCAGCACAGGAGTTTCGGTTACAAAGATGTGCCAGTATGTAAAGACAGAGTCCGGGATGGAAGTGCTGGAGTAGGGGTGGCCGACAGGCCGGAGGATTTTATCATGTAACTGAAAGTTTTCTCATTAAACCTGTGGTGTCATGAACTAAATCCCCCTTTCGCTGCCGCTTCTTCCCCCTTTGGTAAAGGGGGT
>Ga0209099_1002349_pt1 | contig 16780 bp, 20 predicted proteins | sample AD_JPNHW2_MetaG_FD_184430 | JGI IMG/M metagenome (GOLD analysis project Ga0209099, IMG submission 184430) | Active sludge microbial communities of municipal wastewater-treating anaerobic digesters from Japan - AD_JPNHW2_MetaG (SPAdes) (version 2) | ecosystem: Engineered > Bioreactor > Anaerobic... | reverse complement strand
GCTCTCCCTGCTGTCGCCATCTGTCCAGGCTGGCCAGGATGTCTCTCATGGAAGATCTCCTCGGAGAGGGTCGGGTGCTCAGTCCCGGTTGAGGGTCGTGCGGTCCGTTCCGTGCGCGTCCTGTCGGGGCTTCAGATAGCGTTCGGCCAGGCCAAGGACAGCGCCGGCCGGGACCTCCCTGACCGTCCTGGCGGTCGTGACGGCCCGCATCATGTCCTCCCTGGACACGCCCAGTTTCCTGGCCTTGTCGTAGTGGGCCCTGAAGCAGGTCTCGCAGTTGGATGCGATGGCGGCTCCGATGGCCACGAGTTCCGCGACCGCCTCCGTGTAGATGCTCGGCAGCGGGGGCTCCACGCCGGCCCACAAGGCCAGGTCCGCTCGGGAGGGGTATTTCCCCTGGCTTCTGATGCTCCCGCCCGCCTTCACGATCGGAAGGGCTTCCACGCCGGATCCATGCAGCGCGGCGTTGACCTCCGGATCGGCGGTGAATTCGAAGGGCTGCTGGGAAAGGTTGTAACGCTCCACCTCGATCCCCTGGGCCTTCAGCCAGTCGAGGTCCGCGGCGAACCGGACAAGCTCCGGGTCCACGGAGGGTCCGCAGATGCCCGTCGAGCAGCACATGGGTGGATCGAAAACCCTGATCTTCATGGTCATGCCTCCACGATTTCCTGGATGCCCATCTATCCGCAGCAGCTTCCGCTGGCCGGGTTCTGGATGATGAACCCCTTCTTCGGTCCGGCGCTCCTGTAGTCGATCGTCATGCCGTCCAGCGCCGTGACGGCCTGCTTCTCCAGGCAGATCGAAAGCCCGTCCCGCTCCATGAGGAAGTCGCCCGGCTGGCCTTCCTCGACCATGTCCATGCCCACGGCCGGGCCACAGCACCCACTGCCCATGGTGAAGATGCGGATCGACTGGCCTTCTTTCCCCTGCTTGTGCAGGAGGCGCTTGAATTCCGTGATGGCATCAGGGGTTATCTGCAGCATGGGAGGGTCTCCTTCGTCGGGACGTTGAGGGTGGAGGGTTCCCAGGGGGCCAGGACCACCTCGGCGGAATGCCGACGCAGCTCCTCGAGGTGCGCCCCCTCGCAGGCCTGACGTGAGCGCAGGACCGGATCGGTGACGGTCAGAGGCGTGAGGCTCTGGTTGACGACCCAGCAGAATGGATGGATGCCGGCTCTGGCGAGGTCCCGCTCGAGCTGCATGGCCTCGTGGATGGGCGTCGCCTCCGGGATCGTGACCAGCACGATCCGGGTATAGGACGGGTCCCTCAGCCTCGGAAGCAGCTTCTGGACCGCCTCGGGCGCGTTGCTGGCCTTCTTCAGGACTTCGCGGTGATAGGCTTCCGCCGCGTCCAGCAGGAGCAGGGTGTGCCCCGTGGGCGCAGTGTCGATGATGACGAATCCGTCCTCCCCCTGGGCCACGGTCTCGGCGAATGCCCTGAAGACCGCGATCTCCTCGGTGCAGGGGGACCTCAGGTCCTCTTCCAGCAGCGCCCGCCCCTGCGCGTCCAGATCCTTTCCGGCATTCGAGAGCACGTCCTCGGTATACCTCCGCGTCTCCAACTCGGGGTCGATGCGGGTCACGGAGAGGGTCGCGGGACGGTCCCCGATGGCGTGCGCCACGTGGGCCGCGGGATCGGTCGTGGTCAGGACCACCCGGGAGCCTCCCCGGGCGAGCTGGGTCGCGATGTGGGCCGCCAGCGTGGTCTTCCCCACGCCGCCCTTCCCCATGGTCAGGATCACCCCCTTGCCGGGCGCAGCCAGCCTCTGGACCAGGGCGTCGAGGTTGTCCATGCCATCCATGCAGGAAGATCCCCGAGGGATGGCCCCGGTCGACCGGGCCGCAGAGTGGCCCATGGACCTCAGGGCTTCGATCCCGACGAGGCCATAGGGGAGCAGGGGGACTTCCATACGTGGGAGACGTCCGATCCCTTCCGGGATCTCCTGGATGGCGGATCGAGCTCTGGACTCCATGGCTGCCGCGACCGGATCCCCGGCGTCCTGAGCCTTGAAAATGCCGTTGACGAGGAGCAGGAGGTTCTCGATGCCGAGCTGGGAGAGCTCGACACGCGTACGTTCGGCCTCACCGAGGGACGAACGGTCCGGCTTGGCCACAAGGACCAAGGTAGTGCGTGCCGCATCGCGCAGGGCTTCATGAGTGGCGGCATACAAGGATTTCTGGGCACCCAGCCCCGACAGCGGCCCCAGGCACGAAGTCCCTCCGACATTGCTCTCGATGAAGCTGGACCAGGCGGCAGGCAGTTCGAGGAGCCGCAGGGTGTGTCCAGTCGGTGCAGTATCGAACAGGACATGATCGTAGCTTGCCGTGGTGCCTGGATCCCCCAGAAGCTTGGAGAACTCGTCGAACGCGGCGATCTCCATGGTGCACGCGCCGGACAGCTGTTCCTCCATGCTGGCCACGACCGCCGGTGGCATGAGGTTCCGAACTGGACCGACGATGCGCTCCCGGTAGTCCCGCGCGGCCTGCTCCGGGTCGATGTTCAGGGCATGGAGACCCGGCACCTCGGGAAGGGGAGTGGGTGTCGAAGTCAAGTGGACGCAGAGGACCTCGTCGAGGTTCGAGGCCGGATCCGTGCTCACCAGCAGGACGCGCTTGCCGGAATCGGCCAGGTCGATGGCCGTCGCGCAGGCGGATGAGGTCTTCCCTGTGCCCCCCTTGCCGGTGAAGAACAGGATGCGGGTTGGATTCTGGATGAGAGCTGTCATGTCGAATTCCTGGTGAAATCATGGCTGACGGGACGTGGGCCGGCATGCCTACCGGGGCAGGCCCCGTTCCCTGGCGAAGGCTTCCAGCAGCCTGGAAAGCGCCTCGCGTGTCCCCCTGAAGCGGCGCAGCCGTTCATCCTCCTCCAGGGCGGGGTCGACGCCTGCCGGGTCCGGCAAGGGCCAGTGGAGGCGATCCACGTTGCCCAGGAAGGCTGGGCACACCTCCTCGGCGCACAAGGTGACCACGACTCCGACGGAAGCCGGATCGATCTCGTCGACATGACTCGAGGCCCAGCCTGAAGCGTCCACACCGATCTCGCGGAGAACCTGGACGGACATGGGGTGGATCTTTGTGGGACGACTGCCGGCGCTCATGACGCGCAGGCCGGGGAACATCTTCCTGGCGATGCCTTCAGCAATCTGGCTCCTGGCTGCATTGGTCGTGTCGAGGAAGAGGATGGACTGGACCATCGGCCGCCTCGACTTGGGCGTGATGGCAGCCCTGGGGCTCACACCGATGAGCTCCGCATCGGGATCGGAAGCCAGCGGCATGCCCGCGTCTTCCCAGGCGATCATGCCGCCGTCCAGGCAGGCGATCCGGGTGAACCCGTTGGCGAGCAGCAGGCGGGCGGCCTCCTTCGTATAGACCCCCGAGGTATCGGCCAGGATGAGGAGACGGTCCTTCGGAAGTTCCGTGTGGCTGGCCGAAAGGAAGGGCTGCGGGATGTGGAAGATGTTCTTGACCGCGAAGGCCCGCATCTCGACCAGCTCGTCGGTCCGGAGGTCCACGAGACACGCCCCTGCCTGGAGCTCTTCGCGGGCCTCCCGGGGCGAAAGGAAGCGCAGGCCGGGCACGGGGCGACTCATGGCTTGCAAGGGATCCATCGCGTTTCCTCCAGTTCCCACCCTACTTCTTGTCTGAACCCAGCAGCCCGCGCTCCCGCCCGAACGCCTCCAGGCGGCGCTGGATCTCGTCGCGGGTCGACCTGAAGCGCTCGAGCATGGCTTCTCGGCCCAGCGCGCGGTCATCGCTGACGGGGTCAGGCAGCGGCCAGTGGAGTCGGTCGACGTTCCCCGCGAAGACGGGACAGACCTCTTCCGCGCACAGGGTGATGACGACGCCCACGGCCTTGGCGTCGATGTCCTTCACATCCTTGGAGAAGTAATACCTGGCGTTGACGCCCACCTCCTCCAGCACCTCGATCGCATAGGGGTTGACCTTGGACGGATGGCTTCCGGCGCTAAGCACCAGCAGCCCAGGGAACAGCTTCTTCGCCAGGCCTTCCGCGATCTGGCTCCTCGCCGAGTTGGCCACGCACAGGAACAGGATGGACTGGACCATCTCCATGGAGGCCTTCTGGGATCTCATGACGCACGAGCACTCCCCGTACATCATGGAGTCGGGATCGACCTTCAAGGGCATCTTGGCTTCGTCCCAGGACAACATCCCTCCATCAAGACAGGCGACCAGGGCGAAGCCGTTCGAGAGCAACAGGCGTGCGGCGGCCTTGGTGTAGACGCCCGAGGAATCCGCAAGAATGAGCAGGCGGTCCTTCGGCAGCTCGGAGATGCAGGTCTCCAGACTCCGGTGAGGGATATGGAACACCGCGGGAACCGCGAAGGACTTCATCTCTGCCAGTTCGTCAGAGCGCAGGTCCACCAGGGCAGCTCCCGCCTGGAGCTCCTCGTAGGCCTCCCTGGGAGACAGGAATCGAAGACCCGGGATCGTGGTGTTGTTTTCAAGGAGAGAACTCATGTTCGCATTCCCCAAATGGCATTTTTCATAGTTATTAAAAATAAAATCTCATATTCAGAAGATATTCAATCTACAGAGACGTCAGCCCTGTCGGGATGCTCGCGTCGAATCGCTTTATCGCCTTGCATGGATTTAATGTACATATTATTCGATTTGTTTTGAGAACAAACGAGATCCACTGGCGCCATCCTCACGGACAGGGCACGTTTCCTGTCGTCGTGGACCGGGCGTGTCTTGTCCAGGTATTTCCAGAGAACTTCAACCATCTCCAGAAGCGACCTCTTGGGTTTCAGTTTGTAGTACACCCACCGGCCGTCTTTCCGTTCCGAGAGCAGCCCTGCCCTGCGCAGTTCCGTCAAGTGCTCGGAGACGGTGGACGGCGCCAGACCCACCACAGCATTGATCTGGCAGACGCAGAGTTCGCCATCGCGCAGCACGGCCAGGATCCGAAGTCGTGCCGGGTGGGCAAGCGTCTTCAGGAGGTCGACCAGGGGCTCCATCGGTTCCATCGACATTTCGAAAATCTCCGAAGCAAATCCAAGCTACTCGTGAACCCGCCGGGACCCAAGGACCTTCTTGCGGAAGATAAGTCAACATCCCGTTTTGCAATGAATAATATTGGCAACACGGCTTGGCGCGGAACCGCCGAAAGGCCGGAGACCAGGTATCCTTGCTTCCCTATTTGGATTTTCCGGATCGAGATCCTTGACGTCGAATCTGCGCCTCACGCCTGCCATCCGGAGGGGCCTTTGGCGATCTCCGCGTCGAGGATGGCCTTCAGGGTTCCCAGTTCGGGGAGCTCGCCGGAGATGACCATCTGGCCGTTGATGTAGCCGGACGGGACCGTCTTGCGCTTGTCCAGCCCCTGGTAGCCCCTCGTGGGCGTGGCGTCCGGGGCTTCGCCGGCATAGTAGACGTCCATCCGGACCCGATCCGGGTACTCCGCGACGACCGTCTTGAGAAGCGCCAGGATCTGCTTGCAGAGGGCCGTGGGGGGATAGGCCACCAGGGCCTCGATCCTCAGTCGGTGGTTCTGGGCTGCCTCGTTCATGGAACGGCTCCTCCGCGTCTGCGTCCCCCGTCTTCCAGGAGATCCGCCAGGGCCCTGGACAGGTCCTCGGGCAGCGGACTCCGGCGCACGATCTCCAGGGATTCCTGGAGGCTTCTGCCCTTGAGGCTGGCCGACAGGTCGGTCAGGCGCTCCTGGCGCTCGATCAGGAAGTCCCCCCGGATGGCCACGTCCACGATGCGCGGGCCGTCCAGCTCGAGATCCAGCACCACCACGCCGCTGGGCGCCTTGGTGGACAGGGTGGTCGAGAACGGCTTCCGCGTGGGGAAGGTCCACTCGGGCCGGGCGTACTTGGCGTCATGGAGCTCGTGGGCCTCCCGGGACTCCTCCTCGGTGAGCCGACCCGGCACCAGGTCGACCGGCATCCGCCGAGCCAGCGCCTCCAGCAGGCGCCCCATGGCCTCGGGAATGCCGACCGGCCTGCCGACGGCCTCCGAGAGGTTCAGCACCCGGTCCCGGACCGTGGAGAACCCCTTGTCCGCGAACTTGAGTCTGGAGGGGCGCAGGGCTGCCTCCATCACCTGGATGTCCGTGCCGACCAGGAAGGTCCCGCTGTGGACCACGGCGGGACCCATCTCGACCTGGGCCGAGCCGTAGACCTTCCGCCCGCCGATCTCGACGTCGTTCACCGGCGCGGCCTGGGCGGTAACTCCGAATGTCCCGCACCAGTCCACCACGATCCCGCCCATGACTTGGTAGAGTTCCCGCGTCTCCCGGATCCCGAGGACGTCGAAGGCCGGGTGCCTGGGGAAGAAGGCGGAATAGCAGAAGCTGCCCGGGTCCTGGTAGACCGCCCCGCCGGGGTTGGGCCGCCGGACGATGTCGATGCCGTGCCGTCGGCAGTAGTCGACGTCCGCATCCTCCCGGGGATCCTGGAAGACGCCGACGAAGACGCACGGCGTCACCTGCCGGAGCCGGAAGGTGGGGGGGCTCTTGCCTTCGGAGACCCGGCGCAGGAGGGTCTCCTCGATGGCGAAATGCAGGAAGGGATCGGTGATCCCATCCTCGAGCAGGCGCCATGGGAGACGGGTTTCAGACAAAGTAGGGGCACCTCGAAGTCTTGCAGTCCTTGAGCTTCCCGGCGAAATCGCAAGTGTGAGGCGGCAGCTCGTCGAGAGGGAAGTCGTGCCTGAGCACATCCCAGGTGGTCCGGATGGTGTCGAACACGGCCTGCTTGCAGCACCGGGGCCCGCCGCGCTCGGCGATCCGCACCAGGGTCCGGGCCGTGGCGCGGAGGGCCGCGCTCCTCTCGCCGTCGGAAAGGGGCGAGGCCCGCTTCAGGAGCGAGATGACGGTGCCGGCGCTGGCCGCGGCCCCGCAGTCCCCCCGCGTTCCGCAGACCGAGATGGGGATGCCCCTGAGTCGCTCCAGGGCATCCCGAACCTGTCCGGCGGTGGCCTCGGCGATCCCACGGTTCCTGAGCGCGCCCAGGATGACGGGCGCCGCCAGGCTGTGGTGCTCGTCGCCGTAGGCGTGGAAGGCGGGATGCTTCATCAGGAGCTGGGCGAGCGGGATGGGATCCGTCAGGGCCGTGGCCAGGCAGGTCCGCTGGATCAGTTCCTCGGGCCCGGCGGTCCGGCATGCCTCGCAGGTGTAGTGGCCTGCGGGGCAGGCCCATTCGGTCGGCTCCTCGCCGCCGCAGTACGAGCAGGAACCCCGGCCTGTCCGTTCGACCAGGTCCTGGCCGCACACCTTGCACCGGAAGCGCATGCGCCTTCCCCCAGCTACTTCGTGCCGGCCAGGAGCCCGGTCAGGGCTTCGACCGACGGGATCTGGCCCTGGACCTTCACGACGCCGTCCACGACCATCGCGGGAGTGCTCATGACCCCGCGGGCCATGATCTCGGGCATGGTGGTCACCTTCACGAGGGTGTAGTCGAGGCCGAGGCCCTTGGCCGCGGCATCCGCCCGCTCGGCCAGCATCTTGCACCTCGTGCATCCGGGTCCGCAGATTTCGATGACAGGCATGGTGCCTCCTAGAGGATGAAGTTGAACAGGTAACCGACGATCAGGATCCCGGTCGCGACGACCCCGATGAACACCGCGATCAAGGTGGGCTTCAGCACCTTGCGCAGGATGATGGTCTCGGGCAGGGAGAGCCCGATCACGGCCATCATGAAGGCCAGCGCCGTTCCCAGCGCGGCGCCCTTGCCGAGCAGGGCCTGGACGATGGGCATCACGCCCGCGGCGTTGGAGTAGAGGGGCACGCCGATGAGGACTGAAAGGGGAACGCTCCACCAGGCGCCCTTGCCCATGAACCTCGCCATCAGCGACTCGGGGACGTAGCCGTGGATGAACGCGCCGACGGCGATCCCGACGAGGATGTAGGGCCAGACCTTGCCGACGATCTCCCGCACCCCTTGCACGGCCGCCTCCACGCGGTCGGAGAAGCTCATCCGATAGTCCTGGGCGGCCTGAGCGTTGAAGGGCATCTCCAGGACCCAGGATTCGAGGTGCCGCTCCATCTTCAGCTTGCCGAGGACCCATCCCGAGAGGAATGCGATGGAGACCCCCGTGAGGGCATAGATCCCCGCGATCTTCCAGCCGAACAGCCCCAGCAGCATGAAGAGGGCCACCTCGTTCACCATGGGGGCGGAGACGAGGAAGGAGAAGGTCGCGCCCAGGGGCACGCCCACCCGCACGAAGCCGATGAAGAGAGGCACGGCCGAGCAGGAGCAGAAGGGCGTGATGATGCCGAGAAGGGAGGCCAGCAGGTTGCCCCAGGCACCGGCCCGCCGGGCGAGGATGTCCCGGGTGCGCTCCGGGCTGACGAAGGTCTGGACGAAGGTGACGCCCAGGACGACGAGGGCCAGCAGCATCAGGACCTTCGGCGAGTCGTACAGGAAGAAGGCCACCGCGCCGCCCAGGTGGGATGTCGGATCCAGCCGGAACACCCGGATGGTCAGAAGGTTCGCAAAGGGCAGGAGGAGGTGATAGACCAGGAACCAGAGGGGCAAAGCCAGGATCAGCCATCCGCCCTTCTTCCAGAATGTGAATCCGGCTCGAGGGTTCCTCGCAGGCTTGCAGGCTCCTCCACAGCAGCAGGCACCTTGCCCGAACTGGATGGGGATGGTTTCGTGGTTTTCTGTGGGAGCGGTCTTGTGAGTCATGGGGGACAACCTTGCAGGTGAACGCAGGTCAGCGTGCAATCAACAGATAGGCTCGTTGCAGGGCCAGGAGCACCAGGGCCAGCGCGAACAAGCGGGTAAGCGTCCTCGACTTGACGCGCCTGGACATGAACCAGGCTCCCAGCTGGGCCCCAGCTACGGCCGTGAGGGAGGTCAGGACCAGCATCGTCCAGTCGAACTTGGCGTCCGCAAGGTGGGACAGGAACGCAGAGAAGGAAGGAAGCGTGACGATGACGCTGTTGGTCGCTGCGGCAAGCCTTGCGGTGTAGCCGAGAAGCACAAGGCTGGGCATGAGCAGGAAGCCCGGTCCCACGCCGAGGAATCCAGCGAAGACCGCGATGACCGCGCTGAGGAACCCTCCCTTCACCCGTGTCGTGTCGGGGATTCTGGGCACATGGCTGTCGTCCTGGTGCGGCGGAAAGGCCATGCGGATCGCCAGAAAGACCAGTACGGCCACGTAGATCCACCAGACACCCGTTGTGGGGACGAACCTGAGGAGCCAAACGCCGGCCGGGGCGAAGGCGGTTGTCACCAGCAGCAGGGGGAGTGCCGTTCGCCAGTCCACCATCTTGGCCCTGGAAAAGGCCACGGCGCTGGAAATGGCCGTCAAGCCGTTGAGCCACAACGAAAGCGGCATGATCTCGTGCTTGAGCTCCAGGCCGAACAGCCCTAGCACCGGCGTCGCGATGAAGGCCACGCCGAGGCCCATCATTCCCGAGAGGAACGAAAGGATGAACAAGAGAGCAGGAATGACGAGATGGAGCATGCCGACCGTACTCCTAGGTCCGGGCGGCGACCGGAAGCACCCTGGCCGGGCTGCCGCCTGCCCGACACAAAGTGGGAACAGGCATCATGCGCACCCTGGCGCACCTGTCGGCGTCCGCGGCGAGGGTGGCGTCTCCATCGAGACTCGCCCACAGCGACCTGCAGATCGCCAAGCGTTCCTGATCCGCGGCCAGCGCATAGAACACCCACTTTCCTTCCTTGCGCTCCTCGACGAATCCGGAACGCCTGAGCAGTGACAGATGCTCCGAGACCGTGCTGGGAGCCAGGGCAAGCACTTCGGCCACTTGGCAGACGCACAGCTCGCCCTCCCGCAGGAGCGTGAGGATGCGGAGCCGCGCAGGATGGCCCAAGGCCTTGAGGCCATCTACCATTTCCCTGATGGATTGCGTCGTCATTTCGTCACCACTCGAAATGATGACTCGATCCACCCGGATGTCAAGGGATCCTTCCCGGGCGGCTCAATCCGTACCGGCTATTTCCGATCGCAGCTCAGCTCCCCGCGCTCGTCCAGGGCGATCCGGCAGCCGTGCTCCATGCGGGCCTTCAGCGCCTGCCGGGCCCTGTGCAGCCTGATCTTGGCGGCCCCGGGCGTGATGCCCAGCACCTGGGCGATCTCCTCGAGGCGGAGCTCCTTCAGATCGCTGAGGAAGAGGATCGCGCCGTAGTTCGCGGGCAGCCTCTCGACGAAATCCTGGATGCAGCGGCACATCTCCTCGTGGAGAGGCGCGTTCCCGTGGTCGGGCATGGCAGGTTGGCCGGACTCGCCGAGCTTCTCGATCCGCAGGGACCGCTGGTCGAGGAGGCGATGGGACGGACGCTTCAGGCGATCGAGCGCCGCGTGGGTCGCGATCTGGAAGATCCAGGTCGAGACGCGGCACTCCCGCCGGAAGCTGGACAGGTTCTGGTGCACCTTCAGGAAGACCTCCTGGGTCAGGTCCTCCGCCTCCGCCGGTTCCACGAACCGGCACAGGTAGCTGTGCACCTTGGGCCGGTACTCGGCATGAAGGACCTCGAAGGGGGGAGGCGGTTCGGGTATCACGGGCAGCACCAGCCACATCTTGATCCTTCCGGGGCGCGGGGGGAAGCATCTGCCCCCTGGCTCACGAGGCGGTCATCCGGGCGTGCAGGGCGGGCAGCTTCGCCCTGAACGGGGCGAGCATGGCCTCCTGGGCGTCCGCCAGGGGCTTGACGGGGATCGTGTCCATCACCTGGTCGAAGGACAGGCCGCTGGCGAAGAGGAGCTCCACGGACCCGTGCAGCATGGCGGCCAACCCCTGGTCGGCGGCTTCCGGAGGAAGGTGGAAGGCCGCCCCGAGCTCCCTGAGGACCTGCCACTGCGGCCAGAAATAGGTCGGTCCCATGGCCGTGAGGATGGCGTAGGCCTCCAGCTGGTCCTCCGCGACCTCCGGGGCTTCGCCGAGCGCGCGGAAGAGGGTCCGGAGGCGGTCGCGGTCGTCCGCCGTGGCGCCGGGCCCGAAGGCGAGGGGATTGTAGCCCTTGCCGATCAGGGACGGCGCGTTGGGGATCATCCGGACCAGACGTCCATGTCCGCCGAGGAGGCTCGAGAGCTTCGCGAAGGTCAGGACGGGGGCGAGCGAGACGAGGGTCGCGGCGGGTTTCAGCGCAGGGGCCAGGCCCGGCAGCACTGATTTCAGGACGGGCGGGTGCAGGGACAGGAAGACGATGTCCTGGGCCATGGGTCCGGCATTGTCCGCCGTGGTCTCGGGGTCCGGGAACCGGGCCTCGAGTCGGGCCAGGACGGAGGGGTCCGGGTCGCCCACGACGATGTGGCGCAGGTCCAGGCCTGCGTTCTTCCAGGCCTGGAGGAAGATGGCGGTGATCCGTCCGCCTCCGATGAATCCGATCGTGTCAGGCATGATCCGTTTCTCCTTTCTGCCTCAGCAGCAGCCCTGGCCGCCACAGGCGCAGGCCTCCTGGCCGTCGGGTGCGGCGGCTTCCCTGGCCAGGTAGCGCTCCGCTGTCTCGACCACCTTCCGGTGGGGCGTAGCCTTGACCGCCAGCGCGACGTCGACGGCCTCCAGCATGTCCTCGCGGGAGACGCCGAGGCTGCGCGCCTGGTCGTAGTGGTAGCGGAAGCACGGCTCGCAGTTCGAGGCCATGGCCGCGCCGATGGCGACCAGCTCCTTCACGGATGCGTTCATGAGTCCACGAGTGTCGGACATGAGGTCCTCCTTTCACCCTTTGAGACGAGCCCGGCAGGGCGTTGGATACGCTTCGGTGGGGCCCGTTCCCGGGAATGCCGGCGCATGCCGGGGGATGCCCGGCAAGCGCAAGCCGGTTCACAGGAGCAGGTTGAATGCGTAGCCCACCACCAGGATCCCGAGCGAGACCACGCCGAGGAAGGCGGCGATGAGCCTGATCCTGAGCACCTTCCTGAGGATGATGGTCTCCGGCAGGGACAGGGCCGTGACCGCCATCATGAACGCGAGGACCGTCCCCAGAGCCGCCCCCTTGGCCAGCAGCGACTGCACGATCGGGAGGATCACCGCCGTGCTGGCATAGATCGGAACACCGACCAGGACTGCCAGCGGCACCGTCCACCAGGAGCCCTTGCCCATGAGCGTGGCCAGGAACTGCTCGGGGACGTAGCCGTGGATGAACCCGCCCACCCCGATGCCGGCGAGCACGTAGGGCCAGACCTTGCCGACCACGTTGCGGGCGCTGCGGAGCCCCTCCTCGATGCGCTCCGGGAACGTGGGCCTCGCCTCGATCGCGGGCTGGGCCCGGCCGACTTCATCGAGCACCCAGGGCTCGAGGTGCCGCTCCATGCCCAGCTTCCCGAGCACGAGCCCGGACAGGAAGGCCACGCTCAGGCCCGTGGCCGCGTAGACGAGGGCGATCTTCCAGCCGAAGAGGGCGAACAGGAGGACCAGGGCCACCTCGTTGATCATGGGGGCGGCGACCAGATAGCTGAAGGTGATCCCCAGAGGCACGCCGGCCCTCACGAATCCGATGAAGAGCGGCACGGCCGAGCAGGAGCAGAACGGCGTGACGACCCCGAACAGGCTGGCCAGCAGGTTCCCCCAGACGCCTCCCCGGCGCGCCAGCAGCTCGCGGGTCTTCTGCGGACTGATGTAGCTCTGGAGGAAGCCGACCAGGAACGTGACCGCCGCGAGGAGCAGCAGGACCTTCGGCGCGTCGTAGACGAAGAACGCCACCGCGGCGCTGAGCTTCGAGGCGAGGTCCAGATGGAGGACCTCCGCCGTCACCCATTCCGAGAACGGCTCGAGCAGGTTGTAGGTCAACGCCCCGAGTCCTGCCGCCGGGAGGAGCCAGCCTCCCCTGGCCCAGAACCCGGAGCGCATCCTTCGGGGAGCGGGACGGCCTGCACAGCCGCAGGTGGGCGCAGGCGGAGCGGAATCGATGCTGCCGCAGCAGCTGGTTCGGGTCTCGGACATGGAGATCTCCTGGATGTCTGGATTGGGGTCGGGCCCGCGAAGGCTCGCTCAGCAGCAGGCCTGGGTCGAGCGGGGCAGGGATGAGGTTCGGCATGTCGCGGCGCAGGCCTGCCGGTGCCGCACGGAGAACCTCCGGAGGGCCGCGAACACGCGTTTCAGGACAGGTGGGGTCTCGGGCCGGTCCTCCGTGCCGAGAACCTGGCGTCGGGTCTGGGGATCGGCGGTGCCGCTCAGCCAGATCAGGTGCATCTGGGACTGCTGGGATTCGAACAGGATGTCCTCCTTGGGGATGTCGGGCAGACGATTCCTGGGCCTCCTTGCCCGGAGGCGTGCCGACCCGGATGAGTTTCGTTCGGCTCCTCGAGGAGCCAGGCATGGACTAGAGCTGGATCACTTGCACCCGCACCCGCACCCGCAGCCCGAGGGCTCCGGGCTGGGCCGGGACTCGATGGGCCTGATCGCCGCCACCTTGATGCTGGAGACGGCCACGGCCAGGTCCCCCGCGTCGTAGCCCGATTCGCCGACCACCTCGGTTCCGGAGAATCCCGCGGCCCGGATGGCGTCCAGGTAGTCGTCCTTGAGAAGGGCGCCCGCGAGACAGGCCGCATACGCGTCCAGGTCCCGCTTCATGGCTTCCGGCAGGGGCTTGAGGAGAACGAGGTCGGACACCATCAGGCGACCGCCGGGCTTCAGGACCCTGAAGGCTTCCCGGAAGACCTTGGCCTTGTCCGTGGCCAGGTTGATCACGCAGTTGGAGATGATCACGTCCACGGTGCCGCTCGCGACGGGCAGGGCCTCGATGTCGCCCTGGCGGAACTCGACGTTGGCGAAGCCGTGCCTGGCGGCCAGGTCCCGGGCCTTGGCCAGCATCTCCGGGGTCATGTCGACCCCGATGACCCGGCCCCTGGGACCGACGCGCCTGGCCGACAGGAAGGCGTCGAAACCCGCGCCGGAGCCCAGGTCCAGGACCGTTTCGCCCTCCTTGAGCGAGGCGAGCGCCACGGGGTTGCCGCAGCCCAGGCCAAGATTGGCCCCGTCCGGAGCGGCCACTAGGTCCGCCAGGTCGTAGCCGATCTCGAGGCTGGCATCCCCGCATCCACATCCGCCGCCGGGGCAGCAGGGGCCTCCGTTGACGGCGATGGCCCCGTAGCGGCCGCGCACGGCAGACTTGATGCCTTCGGCGTCCAACAGGACCGGACCCGTGGCTGGGAACCGGGCATACACAGGGCAGCTGGAGCAGAGATCCCCTTCGAACTGGGTCGTGGTCCGCACGCTTGCCGGAAGTTGTCCGACCGTGGAGTGGACATAGCCACGTCGTTCCACCCATGGTCCTATGGACTCGGTGCGGAGCACCAGGGTGCGCTTCCCGTAGACGCCTTCGGCCAGGTCCATGAGCCGGCGAGCGAGGCCGCGGCCCCGGGCCTGCGGGGCGACGACCAGAGACCGGATCACGGCAACATCAGGTGTCGACTCGACGGCCACATGGCCGAGGATCTCATCGGCCTCCTCGGCCACCCAGCCCATGCACCGGTCCAGCCCTTCTGTGGGGAGGTTCTCGGTCGTGAGCAGACGTTCCACAGCCTGGCGGTCCTCGGGTCGGTGGTCGCGGATGTGCATGGCAGCTCCTGGAATGTAGATGGACGTTTCCTGCGCCGCGGAGGCTTCGGCAGGCATCGGGTTCGAAAATGACTCGGCGGCTAGGTATCTGCCGGCGCGCAGCACGTGGAGCCGTCCTCGCAGCCCTGGCCAGCCTTGCAGCAGTCCTGCCAGAGGTACTGGGTCAGCTGGTGCAGGACCTCGAAGTGAGCCCGGTAGCGAAGCGTGGTCCCCTCCCGCTCGACGAGCAGCAAGTCGGTGCCCGCGAGGCAGGCCAGATGGTGACTGAGCGTGGAGGCCGGGATGCCCACACGCTCCTGAATGTCTCCGGCCGGGGTGCCTTCGGGACGCCCCTGGACGACCAGGCGGAGGATCGCAAGACGCACCGGGTGTCCCAGTGCCTTCATGCGTTCCGCGTTCTGTTCGAGCATGGGGGTCATGGCATCCTCGTCGATAATTCTAGTAGAATCGAAATAACGTGCAAGAGGGAATTTCGAAAATTCTAGAAATTATTGTCTCATGGCGTTGCGACTCTGGAAATTTCCACTCCGGAAGAGGAGTTCCGCTGATGGGTCTGCCGCTCCCAAGGGGATTTCCCCCGAGGAGGTTCCACGACGTCCGGGCCAGCGCGACCTCAAATGCTTGTCGATCCGGAGGGTTGCCGCTTCCCTCTGCGTCCGGAACCCAACCTGGATGTGTTCTTCCTTGTAGCGGACGGCCAGGTCCTTGACCGTCACCGCGGCACGTCTGGCCGCTTGAGACGGAACGTGGATCGACATTCTTTCTCCATGTAAATCAAGTACGGCATTCGTCAACATTTGAATTCATCAATATTTAATTCATCTCCATGTTGACATATCATGCTGAATTGGTAGGCTAGCTTCCCCTTTCCTGCGTTCATTCGTCCGTTCGACGCTGCATCGTTCCGATGCATTCCTGGTTGATGGGTGCGTTGTGGCTTTTCCTGGCCCAGCAGAACTCCCAGCGATCCATTCCTCTTGTTCCGCCGCTCGTTCCGGACGCCAGGAGCGGAGAGTGGGTCATGGGAGATGCCTGCGTCGGGGATGGGGACCTTCCGCGAAGGCCGGCTGCAATGCCGGGTCCGCGGCTCGGGTGCATGGGACAGCTAGCGTGATCATTGCGTGGGGAGGCCTCCGATGAATTCCAGCCGGTTCGTCAAGAAGACCCTTCTGAACATGGGTTCCTGCCGCCTCCGGCGGTTCGTTCCGTGGGTTCGAAGGCCCTCCTCGCGAAGGACAGGCCGCGGGAAAGCCTGGCTGACCGCAGGCTTGGCGTTCCTCGTCGTCCTCTGCCTGAATCTTGGGCTGGGCCTCGGGGCCGAGACACCCCAACCGCCCACACCCCCCGATCCCTCGAACACCTCGACGGTCGGCCAGTCCGTGACCAACCCGGTGACGCACCAGACCACGACGGTCACCGCCCTCCTCGTGGATCCTGCAGGCACGCCATCGCCCGGCGCGACCGCCTTCGTGGAGACTTTGGACGGGTATGCCTTCCTGGTCAAGAACGTCGGGGAGACGTTCTACAACCGGGACACCCCTCCCCTGGGATTCGTCGTCCTGACCAAGGACACCGGCGCCAACACCGCGACGGTCAGGGCGACCCTCGCGGACAGCCCGACGCTGTCCTTCGCCCCTTATCTTCCGCAGTCGACCCTGAACAGCATGTTCCAGATGGTCGATGACCCGGCCGTACCACCCAGCACGATTTCCGAGGCCTCGAGCACAGGCGTCCGGGTCGTCTCCACGGGGAGCGGAGGCGCCAACGGAAGGGCCGGCGCGCTCTTCGTCCCCCCCACCTCGGGCAAGGATGGGGCGGACGGTCCGGCGGTGAGCTACACCAATACGCAGAACATCTCGACCTCCGGCCGGATCGGCATCGAAGCCGGCAGCATCGGCGGCACGGGCGGCAAGGGAGGCAATTCCTACGCGTCCTTCTGGAGCGGCCGCGACGGGGGGGACGGGGGAGCCGGAGGTCCGGTGACCGTCGTGAACGAGACCGGCTACCAGGTGAACGCGACCGGAACGGGCATGCACGGCATCTTCGCCTACAGTCGCAGCGGCCAGGCCGGGAACGGCGGGAGCGGCTACGCGGCACCCGGCGGCGGGACCGGCGGCCATTCCAGCGACGGCGGGACGGTCTCGGTGACCAACCTGGGTACCATCGGCACCAACGGGGATGGCGCCTTCGGCATCTACGGCCTGAGCGTGAGCAACAACGGCGGGAACGGCGGCAGCCAGTGGGGCCTCGTCGGCTCCAGCGGAGCCGGCAACTACGGCGG
>Ga0209099_1002348_pt1 | contig 16781 bp, 11 predicted proteins | sample AD_JPNHW2_MetaG_FD_184430 | JGI IMG/M metagenome (GOLD analysis project Ga0209099, IMG submission 184430) | Active sludge microbial communities of municipal wastewater-treating anaerobic digesters from Japan - AD_JPNHW2_MetaG (SPAdes) (version 2) | ecosystem: Engineered > Bioreactor > Anaerobic... | reverse complement strand
ATACCATTTAGTAGTGGGAGCAGTCCCATCAGGAAGTCTTTCAGGAGTAGCTTCATAAATATCATTAATATAATTTTGCCCAATATTCATGCTGTTTGGATCAATATGGATCACATATTGATAATATTTTTCATCTTCACTTAATGTATTGTCGTTATTAACATCTTCAGTATTTGGGCTTGATAAACCTACAGTGTTATATGTTTCAGGTGTTTGATCGTCTGTAGGTGTATTTCCATCAGAGTTATTATAGAGTTTAAACCGATCTACCATTTTAACATCAGCACCATCATAATCTTCACCTCTATAAAAATGGTAATTATCAGCAGAAGGGTCATTTATGGCTTTTTGATATGCTAAAGAGGATTCCCCATATTGATTTCTTAATAGTTGGAGATAATTGGCATCAAAATAAGTCTGTTCCCGAGTATCCTGAAGTCCGTCAAACCCAACATCTTGGTTTAACCTTGCTTCGGTGTTAGTTACAAAAGAATTTACGATAAGCTGTAATGTAGGAACTCTACCCCAAACAGTATAATCAACATCTTGATCAGATCCATCTTCTGGTAATCCACTTTCAAAGAATTTTTTTCCATCTCTAAGGATATCTTCGGATATATCTCCAAGGTTAAACACCAATAAACCACCTGTATGATTTGGATTTTCAATGAAAGGGTCCATCATCCAAAATTCGATGTACTCATAGTTATTGGATTCAAAATCGGTATAGTCAAATTTCCGCATGACACCACCCCATCTTGTTTCCGGATTTTTCAATGACCCATCTTCGTTGATACCGGCTGAGAAACCTTCACTTCCGGTTACATCATAGTTATAAGAACCTCTTTCTGAAGGATAAAATGCTAAATCAAAAGTGCTTTGAAAGGTAGACTCGGCAGTTGAACCGTACTCTTTATTAGGAAAAAGTTCCGTTTTATATACCGGTCTGGCATAAGGCTTAGATAAATCTGCGTCAGTAAGGTTAGGTGGAGTTAGTGTACCATAAAGCTCTTCTCTAATGGTGTACCATGAAAATCTTGCTCTATTGAAGCCATAAGCTAATTTTCTTCTGTCAGGAGCATCGTTGGCTACGGGAAGTGCTTCTCTAAACCAGTCAGGTTGTCCTTGTGGTGTTGAAGCCATAATCCACATAATAGAAGATTTTAAATCTATAGTTGATTTGGAACCCTCAAAGTCATCAATATATGTAACCCCTTCAGTCCCAATTACACTGGCATGACCAGGGATAAAATGTGCAAACTCAGCATCTGCTTGAAGGTAAGATTTGGCTGTAGTACTGTAAAAAGGGAGAAAATCAACAATTTTTGTAACAATAGGTAACTCTTTCTTATAGGAAGTGTTCATCCCCCAAATCACATTATTGATCGGTTCATTTCCATAATTTACTTTTTGGGTATATGGGATCTCTCTCAAATTCAAAATAGTAGCGCCAATATTGAAATCTTTGTTGAATTTATAATCTAAATTGGCTCCAAATAAATATTTTTTATTTACAGCCTGATTTTGATCTTCAACTGAAATGGTTATAGGAGTACCAGATTTTAAAATCCCTTCATTGGTAATAGTAACTGTTCCCATTCCATAATTCACCGTAAAATCCTGATTTTCAGTCAATGGAATTCCCCCTGCAGACACTTTAACAGACCCCTGTGGTACATTGAATGCACCTAATTGATATTCAGAGCCATAAGAAGATCTATAGGAACCTTCAATAAAGAACTTGTTTTTACTCGTATATTGTTGAGCCATGGTTTTAGTCATAGTATACAAGGAATCGAAGGCATATTTGTCAGCAAACTCAGTTTCTGGAATTACAGCACGTAAATCCTTACCAAAAGGTTCAACTGTAGGGAAGAATATTCTACCGTTTCTGGAAACAACCGTTCCCCCGGAGATATCTGCTCCATCGATATAATCAAAAACACCATCAGGATAAGGATCTAATTGTTGATTCAAACGATCCAACCCCATCAAACGAATAATAGGAATCCCTTTAACGGATCCTGAATTAAAAAATCCATTGGCAACACCCTCATCATCACCGGTATATAAAACATTTAATCTGAACTTTTCAGATGAGATCTGGTAGGCATTCAAGTTATATACGTTTTTCATCATCAATTTCCACAATGGAGATTTTGTGTCCAAGTTGGTAGATTTTATCAACTTAACGCGAATGGCACTTGGAGATGTTACTTCATCAGAGAATTCACCCACTTGATAAACCCTGCTATCCCCAATGACCTGGTACTGGAATGCAACAGCAAGCACTTGATCTGATGTTAATGTTGTATTAACAGATATAAACCCTAGTTTACTATTAAATGTATATTCGGAAGGGTTCAATAGTTTGGCGTTTTCCACTTTTTCATAATCAACGCCGGAGGTTAACCCGAAAACTCTTAAATTATTGGAAGCGGTGCTGATATCACGGTATTGTGTTGAGTCAATTAAAAGGGTCAAGTTGTTGCTGTTATCACCCGGTAATATTTGACCGGTTGTTTGAAAACCAATATAGGTAGGAGATGATTCCCCTAAGTCGGTAAATGCCACAATATTTCTGTTTTCAGTAGTTGCTGGTCCCACTGTGGTGCGCCAAACCTCAATTCTTGTGATTACAATTGGAGAACCGACAAGAGGAAGTGTGGACATGAAATTGTTATAATTATCCCGGAAATATTGAGCAATAAAAAAGTGTTTATTGGCTTCATACTCATCCGCTTTAAAATAGAAGTCTTCGGTTTGGGCACCACCGGTAACAGTAATGCTTTGTGTGGTAGAGTTCTGCTCAGAAAGTACAGAAGTAACGGTTAGTTTTCCAAATTTTAAAGCAGATTTAAATCCAAAAAGGGTTTGAGAACCGGTAATCAAAGTACTTTGAAGTGGAAGCATTACATCTCCAAACTCCATTAACTGAATGATATCATCCTCTTTTCCTTCATATTTCAACTTCATTTTATTATCGAAAGTGAAGTTAGATTCGGTATTATAGTTCAAGTTGAACGAGATTTTATCACCTACTTTGGCGATCACATTCATTTGGATCTTTTCATCAAACTTAAACTCAGTCCTTTTTCTCTGTCTTTCAGTTAAATTCGGATTATCATCGCGGTTATGAAGCACTCCAAAGAGTAACTCAACATTCCCGGAAGGACGTATATCTATGGTATTACTTCCGAAGATCCCTTCAAATAAGTCTCCTCCAATTTTAAGTTGAGGAATTAAACCACCACCACCTCTTTTGTTAGGGTTAGACGAGTGACTGGCACCCCGTTCTTTAAAGTAGTTTCGTGTTTGAGTTCTTAAATCGTATCCAATATATTCGTTGATATCCATAGAAGATGAAGGGCCATATTGAACAGATCCGGTCATGTTTCGGAAAACAAATTGATTGGTAAGAGTATCGTAATAGATCTCTGTAGAGAGAGCTGGAGGGGTACTTAAGTGAAAAGGTGAATATGGATTTCCTTCAGAAAGTGGATTGTTAATAGGCTGTGGAATAGGAACCGGCAATCCGGTGTCTGGTGGAGTTACAGTTCCATCTTCAGCATTCATATTAAGATTTTCTGAAGATAAGATTTTTTGAAAATCATTTTCAGTACCAATGGAAGAGGCTTCAGCATGAAGAGGTCTGTTCTTATTGGTATTAGGAATGGCCCAAAGTGCTGAATAGAGTGCTATAACAACAAATGCAGGAATTATGAAAAATCGGGATTGTTTTTTTAGTACCACTTGATCTACTATCTATTAGTCTATAATAATTTTAAAGCTTTTTTGATTAAATCTTCCACACTCAAATTGATCCCCTCCGATTTAATGATTTTTTCTAAAACAGTATCAGCTGAATTTTTCACAAAACCCAACGATACTAAAGCAGATAACGCTTCAGCTTTATTATTATTGTAATTGAATGCAAAATTTTCTGTATTTGGAATGGTCGTTTTTCCGATTTTATCTTTTAACTCAATCACTACTCTTTGAGCTGTTTTGGCACCAATCCCTTTGATACTCTGAATCAATTTAATATTTTCAGTAGCAATACCGTTGATCAATTCATTTACAGATAAGGAAGAGAGCATAAGTCGAGCGGTATTGACACCAATTCCGTTTACGGAGATCAACAAACGAAATAGATTTCGTTCTTCCTCTTCATAAAAACCGAAAAGTAGTTGTGCATCTTCGCGGATCACATAGTGAGTCAATATTTTCACTTCTTCCATATTCTGAATACTAGAGAATGTAGCCAAAGAGATATGGATAAAATAAGCCAGCCCTCCTGTAGTTTCGATCACTACATAAGCCGGGTTTTTTTCAACAACTTTTCCTTTAATATATTCAATCATAAATCAATTCTTAATGAACCTGCAAAGATACAAAATAATGTGCTAATGAGGCAAAAGGAGAAAGGAGAAGGGGAAAAGGGTGGAGGAGAATAGCTTATTTGTTCGCCTTGAGCATCTATACTTCTGGATTTTCAAAAAAATATTATATTTGCTCCATAATAAATGTCTCATTAAAAAATTGACTCAGATGTCTAAAAATAAGAAACCCAGTGCTGGAAATCCACCTTTAAGTCCGGAAAAATATATCAAAACCAAAGGTAGATTGCTCCCCATACATGAATGTCTTATTAACCCTGATTGGGAAGAACAAAAGGAAGCCAATATTATTATTGCCAGAAAGCATCCCAATGGAAATATTACTGCTTGTATTTATTCGGTGGATTTGTACCGTTCCGGTGTATTGGGTACCGATTTTCATTTTAATTACGAAAAATCTGAATATGAAGAGTTTATTAGTTCAATTAAAAAACAATTAGATTTGCAAGTTGTTGATTATGTTCTGGTTCACAATATTATTTTCGGAGCTGTAGATTTTGCGGATTTATTTAATATTATGCCTCATATAGATTTCACGAAAACGACACAATACTTTTTAGAAGAAGATACAGATGATATCGAATTTATTGAGATTGACTTTGGAAAAAGAGGACTCCCTATCTTTTCTGATACTGATGATGATTTTGATGATGATATTGAAGAATTGGAAGATGAGAGGTATGCTTATTTTAAAACGCTGGAACCACTCGAAAGGAGAATGCTTTTTCAGGAAATGTCTGAAAAAGACCCTGATATCAATAATCATCAAGATTTCATTGATTTGATAAAACTCACTAATACCATTGTCTATCTTGATTTATGCGATCCAAAAATTATTGAGGGTTATCTTGCTTATTGGGATAAAATATTTGACCTTCCGATTGTCGAAGAAACGGAACTGAATGATTTAGAATTAGATTCGGATGACGAAACTAATGAGACTTTGTTTGACTTTATTGAATGTGCAAAATATCAAATGAGTTCAGATTCGGCTGAAATTGATCCGAAAATTCCGGAGATTATGAAAAATTATTCCAATAATCCCTATATGTGTTATCTATATTTAAAAATGATAAATAGGGAAGAAAATAATGAGATTTTTGCTACTCATCTAAAACAATACTGTACTCAATTTCCCGATTATCCATTGTTAAAAATGGAGAATATTAGATACAGGATGAAAAATAATGAGGCGATAACAGCAAAAGATATTCTGCCTAAAATCATATTTAAAGGAAGAAAGGAAGTTACTGATTTTGAACTATATCAGTATATTCTTTTAAAGACTTCTGTAGAATCGAAGCCGGGAAATTTTAATTTTTTACAGGCCATCGAGGATTGGACTTTAGATCAACCTATTGAAGACGAATTTAAAAACCAAATCCTATTTTATATTCAAATGTTAAAGCTGGAATACTTAAAAGAGTATTTCCTGAAAAAATAATGTTTTTAGGATCACTATGTTTCACAAAGTTTTCACAAAGTAAATGAAGTTCTTATCAGTTAAACTTTTTAAACTTTGAGTGACTTGGAGTTTCCTAAAAAAGCCGCGAATGCGCTAATGAATTTCAAGTATTTTTTTAGCCTTTCACCTTTCGACTTTAGCCTAATAGCACACAGATGACACTGATTTAACAGATGACCACAGATTAATGTGTCCAAATTTTTAAATTTACAACACTGTGAAACACCATTATCCACTATGTAACTCTGTGCCTAATTCTTAAATAAACTGAAACCTGAAAGCTGAAACCTGATAACTAAAACCCAAAACCCAAAACCCAAAACCCAAAACTCTTTCACTCTTCATTATTCATTATTCATTATTCATTATTAATTATCTAATGATTACCAACTTAGAATTTTGTACTTGCTGATCTGTATTAGTGGCTTTTACAATATAATGTCCGGTTGCTAATGGTTGAATATTGATCAACTGACCTTCGTTTTGGTATTGAGTTTCCATAACTAGTTTTCCTTCCATACTGAAAATCTGGATCGTGGCATTCTCCCAGCTGTTGTCTCTAAATTGGCATTGGAAGTAACGATCTGCAGGGGTTGGATAGATGATAAATGTGTTTTGTGTTGCTGTTTCGTTTACACCAACCGCATAGTTGCCTACAGCTAACATGTATTCACCGGGCTCGATATGGTTGGTTATCAAATATCCCTGAACATTATTACCGGCCACTGTGAAAGGAACCTGAATCCAGTCGTATCTTGGATCTCTTCTGTACATTAACAATAGATCCTCCTTGGTATAACCCTGCATCAATTCGTAATCCTTTGCAGTGGGTAAACTGGCTAAATACTTGAACTGCATCGTTCCGTCCGTGATGTTGTTTTCATAGAATTCTACTGACCAGTAGTGGTTGTTAGAGATTCTGAAAATATCATCCGAAGGGTTCTTCAAAGGATCCGGAGTAGCTAAATGGTAAGCCACATAAACTAAAGAAGTGTCTGTAAATTGATTGTCCTTGATTCTGAAATAGGCATCAGTACAAGTGATGGAATTACTGCTATCAATGGTAACAAAATAATCAAACAACGCATCACCCAATCGCTCTTTGGGGTCAATGATGTAAAAAGCGGGTTGGAACGGAATTAAAACAGGAATTGCATCAGATTCCCCATCAAACATCATTTTTTCAGCGATATAACGTTCTCCGGCTACAGAAACGAACTCTACATCCACACGATTGGAGTTAGCAAATTGCGTTGCATGATGTAACTTTTGCTTGAAATGAACCATGTAATGATTAGGAATACCTGCAGATACAATGGAATCAATCGAAAAATGTAAAAATCCGGGTTGGTGTATCCAACCTTGATAGAAATCCATGAGATTCATCCCACTGATTTGAGTCATTTTGGTGAAGAACTCTTCAGAATTTATATTTCCAAATTTTTCTTGTACTAAAAGAGTTCTCAAAGATTGATAGAAAAGGGAATCGCCCATGTAACCTCTCAAAGAATGCACTACCAAACTCCCTTTATCATAAGTAGTTGATCCATATGTAACCGGTTGTGGAACATTGTCTAAAGCATAATAATCGCCATCATTAATATGAGTCGATTTTATAACGGAGCGGTGTAAATCTCTTTTTTGAGCAGGGGCAATAGCTCCAGTGGTATCCAAATATTCATTAGCAATAATTTCTGAATAACTGGCAAAACCCTCTTTTAACCACAATTGTTCCGGACCGGAAGGTGTAATCTGATTTCCAAACCACATGTGAACAAACTCATGAATCATTAAAGATTCATAAGAGAGCGTTCCATCAACTGCAAACATAGGGTAGCAAATATTATCTACGTGTTCCATGGCTCCTTGGGTAAATGGAACAATCGTGTAGCCCACTCTTTGCCATACGTAAGGGCCATAGAGGTTTTCAAAAATATGAACAGCTTCTTTTAAATGAACAAATGTGGTAGGTACATTTTGATATACAGATGAAGGTGCGTAAATTGTAATAGGAATAGTTCTTTCCAAGCCGTGAACGGTATCTTCGTAAAGTTGAAAATTACCTACGGCACATGCTGTTACGTATGTAGCAATAGGGTAAGGTAATTCCCATTTCCAGATTCGGGTTTGATCGGGCAAAGTGATCGAATCGGTAAGAACTCCATTGCAAACGGCCCTTTTATCAGCGTCAGTTCTGATATTAAAAGTATAAGTAGCTTTGTTTTTGAAATTATCCAAACAGGGAAACCAAACACGACCAATAGTTGGAGGGATCATACTCATTCCAACGCCTACATTAAAGGCAAAATCATTAGTGAAAAAATATCCACCCCAGTCAGGATCAGACACTGGAGTACCGTGATAATAAACTCTGACGGTTTGTGTATCACCCTGCATAATTCCGGTAACCGGAATTCTAATGAGAGAACCGGTATGGGTATACGCTGCTGCGATATCATTTAAAAACAATGAATCGACTGTCAATGCTACTAAATCAAGGTCAATATAAGGAATTCCAGAAATTTTGGGAACTACTTTAACATCTGTGTATCCCCCAATCTGATGTTGAGATAAATTGATGATATCCAAATGCAAATCGTAATGAACTACATGGATGGTATCTGTTCGGTCAGTTGAAAATCCTTGTAAACAAATGAATTGGAAACAGATAATGGCTAAAATATAGATTTTTTTCATAGGCAGTTATTAATATGCAAATGTAATATTTAATAATGATTTAACATTTTGGAAAACCATATTGACTCTCTCTTCGAAAGATTCTTCAGTTGCGTAGGCAATATGAGGAACTAAAACACAATTTGGAGAAGTAATCAACGGATGGTTTTGGGGGATAGGTGGTTCTTGTTCAAAAACGTCAAAAGCAGCACCGGCAAGTGTTCCGGTATTCAAAGCATCAGCTACTGCATTTATATCCACAACATTTCCTCTTGCTGTATTGATTAAAACAGCTGTTTTTTTACATAATTTTAAAAGATCCCGATTGATCAGATGAAATGTTTCATTATTTAAAGGTGTATGAAGCGAAATGATATCAGATTGAGACATCAATTCGGGGAGAGTAACGTATGGAATGCCTAGATATATTGCTTCTTGTCGTTCAGATCTGCTCCAGGCAATCACTTTACACCCAAATGCTAGAGCTAATTTTGCAGTTTCGAGACCAATTGCACCGGTACCTACAATTCCTAATGTTTTACCTTTCAATTGTTTGCCAAGGTAGTTATTTCGGGTTCCTTCATTTCTGGTTTTTTGATCCAAAATGGTGATTTGCCTGTATACATCCAACATCAAACCGATTGCCAACTCAGCCACTGCTGTAGTAGCATATCCTGCACAATTCTTCACGACGATCCCCTTGCTCTTGCAATAGTTAAGGTCAATATGATCTAATCCTGTAAAAGCAACTGAAATCAATTTTAAATTTGGACATTGAGATAAAATGGGTTCTTGAATAGGAATATTTGAAACCAAAAGGATATCTGCATCATCTATTCTTTCGATTAATTGCGTAGGGTCTTCAGTACGTTGATTATATATTTTCAAAACGTGCCCTAACTGAGCCCATTCCTGAATAAGCGTTTTTTGAGTGGAAGGATTGATCCCGAGAGGTTCAACAGCAACTATTTTCATTTTTTTTGTTTGCAAAAATAAAGAAAAAGGAGATATGATAATGAATGTGATAGCTTAATTTTGTTTACTTTTGCAGATTAAAGGATATAAATATGCAATTGAATTCTTATGGAATTGGGTTAATGTCTGGAACCTCGTTAGATGGTTTAGATATTGCATTTTGCGAATTTAAGTTTCAGCAAGGCTATTATTCGTTTAGGATATTGAAAACAGAGGAGATTGTGTATGATCAGGTTTGGAAAGATCGATTATCTAATTCGATCAATTTATCCGGAAAGGATTTGATGATATTAGATAAAGATTTTGCACAATTTTGTGCGATACAAGTCAATAATTTCTTAGAAGGTCAAGAACAGAAACCTGAATATATTGCATCCCACGGTCAAACTGTTTTTCATGATCCTATCGAAGGATATACTACACAGATAGGTAACGGAGCTATCATCTCGGCTTTAACGGGGATCACTACAATTTCTGACTTTAGATCTACAGATGTAGCATTAGGTGGACAAGGAGCTCCTTTAGTTCCGATTGGGGATCATTTTTTGTTTTCAGATTATGATGCTTGTTTAAATTTGGGAGGAATAAGTAATATTTCATACTTGTCTAATGGGAGAAGGATTGCTTACGATATTTCTATTTGTAATATGGCATTAAATTATTTGTCTGAAAAATTGAATCAACCTTATGATCAGGATGGAAAATTGGCACAATCAGGAACTGTAATTGAAGATTTATTGATGGAAATGAATCATTTTCCTTTTTTTAAACAAAGCCCACCTAAGTCACTTGGAAAAGAGTGGTTTATAAGCAATCTTCAACCATTATTGGAGTCCAGTAAGGCTTCTGTTCCGGATCTTTTAGCAACAATGGTTGAGCATATTTCTCTCAAAATCAGTGAAGTACTCCCAAAATGGGGTGAAATATTGGTTACAGGAGGAGGAGCCTTGAATTCTTATCTCATTCAAAAGATTCAAAGTAAAACTGAAGCAAAAATCATCATTCCTGATCAGCAAATAATCAAATTTAAAGAAGCAATTATATTTGCATTCCTTGGTTTTCTAAGACTGAATCATCAGATAAATACTTTATCCGATGTAACCGGAGCCATTAAAAATAGTTGTGGAGGAGCTGTTTATTACATGAAATAAACAGAAATATAAAAATAATTAAGTATGATCAATTTAAAACCTTATAACACTTTTCATATTGAAGCATTTTGCAATCAATTTTTTCAAATTACAGAAGTTGAACAAGTTTTGGATTTGATCAGAAAAGGGATTTTTAAAAATCCTTTTCTGATTTTAGGTGGAGGAAGCAATGTTTTATTTACTCAAGATTTTGAAGGTTCTGTTATTCAAATGAATACAAAAGGAATTGAGCTGATTGGAGAAAATTCTTCCAGAGTATATCTCAAAGTTGCAGCCGGAGAAGATTGGGAAGATTTAATACAGTATTGTGTTGATCATGAATATTATGGGATTGAAAACTTGACGGGTATTCCCGGAAAAGTGGGTAGCTCTCCGGTACAAAATATTGGTGCTTACGGAGTTGAAGTGAAAGATACTGTTTTCCAAGTACATGCTTTTTCTTTAGAGAGTGGGCAAAAAAAGATATTTACAAACGAACAGTGTCACTTTGGTTATCGGGAATCTATTTTTAAAAAAGAGCAAAAAAACAGATGGATTATTACCGATGTGATTTTTGAGTTGTCCAAAATTAAACATTTCAATTTTGAGTATGCAGCTCTAAAAAATTTGTTTGTTTCAGATTCCAAAGATTTGACGATAAAAGAAGTGAGAGAAAAAATTGTAGAGGTCAGAGATTCCAAACTTCCGAATGTGGAAATTATCGGATCAGCAGGAAGTTTCTTTAAGAATCCGGTTGTTTCTTTAGAAAAATTTGAAGAATTACATCAGCAATATCCAAATCTTACCCATTTCCCGTTTGAAGAAAACCGAGTTAAATTAGCAGCAGGACAATTAATTGATCTATGTGGATGGAAAGGGTATCGCGAAGGAGATGCCGGTGTTTATCCTAAACAAGCATTAGTGCTCGTTAACTATGGAAATGCAAAAGGAGATGATATTGTCCAATTGTATAAAAAGATTCAGAAGTCAGTATTTGAACAGTTCCAGGTTGAGATTGTCCTTGAAGTGAACATAGTATAAATTATACTAATTTAGTTTTTCTTACTGTTTTGTCATAAATGAATAATCCTAATGCCGTCGCAACGCCTATACCTGAGAAGATAAACCAGAACAATGGAGCGTTATTTCCTTTTTCGATTATTGTGACATAAAGTGTAGCCCCTAAGATTCCACCAACACCACTTCCAATAACACCGTAAAGGAACGAATAGCCTAAATAAAGAGCTTTTTTGTCCTCAGGAGCGATCTCTCCAATATAGGCAATAAATTTCGGATGTGCAGACATCTCACCAATAGAAAACACGACTAGTCCGGCGACAAATACCCATGCATTACTAGAAAATCCAAGAAAAGCCAAACCCAGAGCTCCAAATAAAATTCCGATGATCATGGTAGGCAATGGCTTGCTCCTTTTTAAAATTAAAGATATAAAAAGTTGCAATAAAATGATGGCACCGGCATTGATAACAGTAACATGTTCCACATCAAAATGCCAGGATGGATTGTCCATGAAAAGAGTTAATATGGAATTTACAAATTGATTGATTGCGGTCATGTCCATTTTTTCCTGAACGTACCATAACACAGAGTCAAACATCTGAAAGTAACAGATCCAGAAACAGGAATAAATACAAAGCATCAACATAAACCTCCAGTCTTTTAAAACGAGCAGAATCTCTTTTAATACCTGACCAAGTGGTTTTGTCGTCTGAGGTTTTTCGGGTTCTTTATACACAAAAAGATTGACAAACAGCAAACTTCCTGTTAAGATTGCAGCAGCAAAAAATATGTAAGTGTATGAGTAACTTTTCAAAAAGGGAACCAAAAACAATGGAAATAAAAATGCACCCAGATTGATTGTCCAGTAGAAGATTCCAAAACCCAGACTACTATTTTCACCTGTTGTTTCACGTGCAATAGTACCTGAAATCAATGGTTTAAAAAAACCGGCTCCGGTAACCATAAACAATAAACTCGCGAAAACGAGTGGATAAGTAGTTGAAAGTCCAACGAAAAAATAGCCCAATGACATCACAATGAATGCAAAAAACAATACTTTTCGGTAGCCATACCGATCTGCCAAGGCGCCCGAAAGGATAGGAAGGATATACAAAAGAGGAGTGATGACACTTTTAATTAATCCAACACTCTCCTTTGAAAATTCAAGCCCCCCGTCGGCTTTACTCATAACCAGATATGCAGATAAAATGGACATCACTCCATAATAGGACCCTCTTTCAGTAAATTCCATTCCAATAACGGTCCAAAAGTTTTTAGTAAAACGCTTCATGTTTTCAAGATAAGAGCGCAAAAATATGAATAAAAATCGTTACTGAAAAGAATTATTTGTTAAACTATTTAAGAATGAAACAGTCTAAAAAGAACTGTATTGAAAATTTATATAATTTTGCAACCGGTATGAAAAAGAAAAAGTTAATCCAATTAATGAAACAAATGTTAACCATTTTTATTTTGGTTGTATTTGTTACTTTTTCTACGGGAGTGATGGTTACAATACATGAATGCTGTAAAACTCATCATCATTTATGCTGTGATAAACATCATGAAAACGAGAATGCACAATCTGTCTCTTTTTATAATTCTGAAGAACACTCAGAGTGTGATTTATCTAAGGTAGATGACGGTCTTATGACTACATTGGATGATGATCAACTGGAAGCAGAAGTAGACGAATGTTCAAACCATTCCCATTGTTTTATCATTACTTATTTGATCAAAATTACTGATAACTTTGTTGTTACCGAGTTTAATAAAGATCAAGTAAAATCACCAGCTCCTTTGGTGTTATTTGAAAATCAACTATTAACAAATATAGATTTAGATGTTCCTTTTTCCGAATTAGAAATTTTGAAAGTTGGACCACCTTTGCTTATAAAATCAGCTAAAGCTTTTTTAAATTTTACTTCACAGAGAATTTACTACGCCTAATTTTTTTTTAATTTTCTTATTTCAATAAATCAAGTATTCCCGTTAAGGGTTTTAAGAATTAATTAAAAAAAAATGAAAAAAAATATTTTAACAATCATAATACTGTGCATATTTGCACAAGTAAATGCCCAAATGTTAAAGGGTACTGTCACAGAATATGGGGATGATGGAAAGTTGAAACCGGTCGTTGGAGCTTCATTACAATGGCTAGGTACAAATGTGGGCGCAAATTCGGATGTTAATGGAAATTTTGAAATTTCCAAAAGTAGTAAAAATGATCATTTGGTTGTTCGTTATTTGGCATACGAAAATGATACTATTGTTGTAAAGAAAGATCAGGAATCATTAAATATTATTTTATCTTCGGCGAATAACTTAAATGCAGTAGAGGTTGTCGCTGCTGAAGGATCTTATATCTCCATAAAACCTATAATGACTCAGGTAATTACAACTGAAGGCTTGAGAAGAGCCGCTTGTTGTAACCTTTCAGAAAGTTTTGAAGGTTCACTTTCCGTTGATGTAGAGTATTCAGATGCTGTTAGTGGTGCTAAACAGATCACTATGTTGGGCTTAGCCGGTATTTATACTCAAATATTGCTTGAAAACATTCCGTATATCCGTTTATTAGCAAATCAATTTGGGCTAGGATTTGTTCCCGGTCCATGGATGGATGCGATTAGTATTTCTAAAGGAACTTCTTCTGTATCAAATGGCTATGAAGGGATTACCGGACAAATCAATATTGATTACAAAAAACCTGAAACCAATATGGAAAAGGTTTATTTGAATTTATATGGTAGTTCAATGGGAAAAGCAGAATTAAATTTTAATTCAAGATTCGATTTGAGCAAAAATAAGCCTATTTCAGGATTGTTTTTACTGCATACAGAAAGTCAGTATGCCAGAATAGATATGAATCATGATAATTTCATGGATATTCCACTAAATCAACAACTGAATGCCATGTACAGAATGGATTATAGGAATTCTAAAGGACTTGAAGGTAGAACCATGATCAGTTATCTATTTGAAAATAGAACGGGAGGGGAGATGGACTATGATGCAAAAAATGATTTTCTATCAAGTTCTGTGTATGGTTTAAATATCAAAACAAACAAGTTTGATATTATGACAAAAAATGGTTTTATGTTTAAAAACCATGAAAATAGAAGTGTTGGAACCATCTTTTCATTTACAATGCAAGACAATAAATCAGTTTTTGGTCTTAGAAATTATGACGCGCAACAAATGAGTGGGTATATGAACTTGTTATATACAGACAAACTCGGGATCAAACAAAATCATAGAATTGGGTTTGGACTTAGTTTACAAGTAGATTATCTTAATGAACTTTTAGGTTCCTATTTAAGTAGTTTTACTCCTTATACACTTAAAAAGACTGAGGTTGTCCCAGGTTTTTATGCAGAATATGCTTATACTATCGATGAAAAGTTCATTATCATGCCCGGTATCAGATTCGACTACAATGAGCAATACAATCAGTTGTTTTGGACACCAAGGGTTCATACCAAATGGCAAATCAACGACAAAACTACTATAAGAGGTTCTATTGGGAAAGCATATCGGGTATCCAATGTAATTGTAGAAAATTTATCCCTTTTGGTAAGTAACAGGAACTTCCAATTTACTGAATCTTTGAAACCGGAAGAGGCATATAATGCCGGTGCAAGTTTGGTTAGATCGTTCTCCATGAAAGGGGGTAAATCTACATTAACTTTTGATTACTATTACACTCATTTTGTGAATCAAACCATTGTCGATTTGGACAGAAGTCAACATGATATATATATATACAATTTAAATGGAGATTTTAACGGACAAAATAACTTGTCCTATTCTCATGCCTTCCAGGCAGAATTGATTATGTTGCCCATAGAAAGATTCGAAATTACATTGGCCTATCGTTATAATGATGTAAAATATACTTCAAACCAAGAGTTGCTTCAAAAAGCATTGATGAGTCCACATAAGGCATTAGTGAATTTAAATTATGCATTACCATACAATAAGTGGAAGTTTAATGTATCATTACAATATAATAGTAAAATGAGATTGCCTATAGTAGCGTCAACAGGAATGGAACTACCTACCTATAGACTTACAGGTGAATCCCCAGACTATTTTGTTATGAACGCTCAAATTTCTAAAAAATTCAAAAAATGGGAAGTATATGTTGGAGGAGAGAATTTACTAAACTATAAGCAAGAGCATCCGATATTAGGGCATCAGGATCCGTTTGGATCTAGTTTTGATGCTTCCATGGTATATGCACCAATAACAGGGATTATGGGATATGCAGGAATTAGATTATCAATTAAATAAAACCAATATTAAACAATTTAAAAACAAAAAAATGAAAAAATTAATTTTAATCGCGTTAGTAGTTGTTTTTGGAACAACTATGGGTTTACAAGCACAAAGTGCAAAACAAGAAACTATCAAAATTAAAACCAATGCTTACACTGCCAAGAGTGATGAGATTTTCAAAGAAAATATCCCATTTGTAAAAGGGATTAATTCTTATGAATTTTGTTTTCATTCTTCAACAATCACAGTAAACTACAATCCAGCAAAAACGACACCTGATAAGATACGTCAAGAGATTGCTAAATTAGGCTTTGATGCTGATGATGTAAAGGGAGATGTTAAAGCTAGAGCAAAGCTTCCAAAAGAGTGTACAACACCATCGACTAAAGGTGGATGTAGTAAATCATGTGGATCGCACTAATCGTTCTGATTAAAAAAAGAAGGGGTATCTCAATAGAGATACCTTTTTTTTTGATAAAAACGAACAAAATGGAACCATTTTTGAGGTGTTTTGAGTTCCATTTTAGGATAGTTTTCAATAGACCATTTACAAGAAAAAACGACTTTTGTGCAAACTTTGGTTGATTTTGATCCAAAATTGGTCAAAAATCTGTTCATAAGTCAATGAAAAGGATGAATTATGAAGGTCAAAAAAACGATAAAATCATTTTTTTTCAATTTTTTCTCATTGATAATCAAGAGGAAATAAAAAAAAGTAAAAAAAAGGACAAAAAGTTAGCCGAGCGTATTATAAAAGGGTGTATTTTTGCAGCCCGTTTGAGAGAGAAACAGTGATTGAAGGGAAAACGGGAAGTTCTTTGAAAGAATGGAATGATG
>Ga0209099_1002344_pt1 | contig 16798 bp, 13 predicted proteins | sample AD_JPNHW2_MetaG_FD_184430 | JGI IMG/M metagenome (GOLD analysis project Ga0209099, IMG submission 184430) | Active sludge microbial communities of municipal wastewater-treating anaerobic digesters from Japan - AD_JPNHW2_MetaG (SPAdes) (version 2) | ecosystem: Engineered > Bioreactor > Anaerobic... | reverse complement strand
CGAGGGTACTGCAGGACGCGCCTGTGGGAGAGTAGGACGCCGCCGGGTTTTATTTCTGGGGGCCGGAGACCGCGAGGTCTCCGGCCCCCTTCTTTTTTGCGCGCCGCGCCGCGGCCCGCGCCCTGAAGCGGAAACGGGCGCCGGCGCGCCCGCCGGTGCCCGTTCTTCCTGGTGCCAGAGGGGCCGCATGAGCCTGACCGCCTAACGGTGCCTATTCAAAAGGAGAAGGCATTTTCATTTGCGATGCCTTTTCGGTCACCTTGTATTGGGAACCATTCGTGTTCCTCTGTCTCTCCGTGCGATGTTCGCGCCCCGACCGGATATCTCCTCCCGCATACGGCTATTGGCTCCCGCCGTCAACGCCTGGCGTCATAACGGCCTGCCCCCCCCGAACGCGCGCAGTTGACAAACTGACGGCGCTTATGTAATTTAAACATAGAAATTGGAAATTTCATGGTGCGGTTGGTTTTCAGGAGGTGCTAACGGGGGTTGCTTGTTTCATATAAATCGTGCCACATGATCTTGATGAGCGGCAGGCCATGTTTTCGGCGCTTGAAAATGGAGGGTGCGATGAGGAGGAAGAACGTGATTGCGGCGGGGAGTGTCATCATGGCGTTGCTCGCAGGAACTGCTGGCGCGGCGCCTGTGGTGAGTGATGTGCGGCTGGCGCAGCGGACAGATTCGCGCACGGTGGATATTTCTTACCGGCTCACGGGCGATAACGCCTATATCACGGTGGCCATTGAGACGAACGCTTTGGCCGCGCCGGCGTGGGCGGGCGTCAAAATCCCAGACTCGCGGCTGACGCGGCTGAGCGGAGACGTGTCGCGCCTGATCACGGCTGACGCATCGAACGACAAGCACATCGTCTGGAATGCGGGTGACGAATTGCCCGGTGTGGAAATCGCCGAGGCGCGCGCAGTCGTCACCGCGTGGTCAACCAACTACCCGCCGTCGGTTCTGGTGTTCGACCTCGGGGGCGACTGTCAGGGCGGCGACTATTTCACGCAACACACCATCACCGCCTTGGGTTTCCCGAGCTTGGACGCGTTGCCGCACGGCGGCCTCACGAACGACATCTACCGGACCAGCCTGCTCGTGATGCGGCGGATCGATTCGGGCGCGTTCGTGATGGGTTCTCCTTTTGGCGAACCGGGCCGCTACGCGAACGAGAATCTGCATCAGGCCACGCTCTCTCACGCTTTCTACATGGGCGTGTTCGAGTTCACCAAGGGACAGTGGCGGCGGATCAAGTATGCGGCTCCCACGCCCATACTCGGCAATCCCGCGGACAGCGAGACGTACGACAACCTGCGGGGCGGCTCATGGCCGGACACCAACGACGTCATCGCCGCCGGCTCGCTCATCGGCACGCTGCGCAGCCGCTGCGCCAACGCCTTCGCGTTCGATCTGCCGACTGAGGCGCAGTGGGAGTACGCCTGCCGGGCCGGCACGCAGACCGCGCTACACAACGGCAAGGACCTGACGTCGACGACCAACCCCTGCCCCAATCGGGCCGAAATCGCCTGGGACGCCTGGACCTCCGGCAACTACCACCACCGGGTCGGCGAGAAGCTGCCGAACGCGTGGGGCCTGTACGACATGATCGGCAACGTCTACGAGGTGGTACGTGACCGGTACCAGGACCAGCTCGGGAACGCGAGCGCGGTCGACCCTGTCGGTGCGCCGACAGGCACCGACCGTGTCCAAAAAGGTGGCGGGTATAACGGCAAGGTGGATCCCCGCGCAGGCTACCGCGGAGTTTACGCGTCGGGCGGGTTTGGCGGTTTGCGTTTGGCGATCCGCCCTCTGGAAGGTACGCCCGTGCCGTCACAGCCCTGAGCGGGCACCAGAAAAAGGATTGAGATATGGCACAACCTAAAATGAGCACGCTTCTCTATTTCGCGGCGCTCCTGTGTGCGGGCAACGCGTTCGCAGGTCCGCAGGTGAGTGATGTGCGCCTCGTGCCCCGCCAGAATTCGCGTAAGGTTGACCTCTATTACCGGCTCACGGGAACCAATGCCTACATCACGGTGACCATCGAGACGAATGCCGCAGTTGCGCCGGCGTGGTCAGGCGTCAAGATCCCGGACCGGTTTGTGAAAAGCGTGTCCGGCGACGTGTCGGTGCTGGTTTCGGCGGACGCGGTGAACGAGAAGCACATCGTTTGGGACGCGCGCGCCGACTGGCCGGACCACAAGGTCGACGGGGCGCGTGCCAAGATCGAAGCTTGGTCGGCGGACAACCCGCCGCCTTATCTCGTGCTGGATTTGGGCGCGGCCTACGACGCGGACGCGACCTTCCCGCATCGGGTCTACCCCAGCGAGGAGGCGCTGCCGGACGGCGGCCTGACCAACGACCTCTACCGCACGAACAGACTGGCGCTGCGGCGCATCCCGAACGGTTGCTTCTACATGGGTTCCCCGACGAACGAGCTGGGCAAGTCCATTTCTGAAGGGGCCAGCGGCGCCAAAGAGCGGCTCCATCTCGTCACGCTGACCCACGACTATTACGTCGGCGTCTTCGAGGTGACGCAGGGGCAGTGGCTGCGGGTGATGAACACCTCTCCCTCCGCCAACACAGGCGGCACCTCTGAAAATCCTACGAACCGTCCGGTCGAGTCCATAACGTTTTCGACGCTCCGCGGCGGCACGTGGCCTCTGGCCGATGATGCCGTGGACGCGAACTCGTTCATCGGACGGCTGCGCGCGAAAAGCGGGGGGCTCCGCTTCGATCTGCCGACCGAAGCGCAGTGGGAATGCGCCTGCCGGGCCGGCACGCTGACCTCGCTCCACAACGGGTTGAACTTGACCACCACCACCCAGCTCTGCACCAATCGCAACCCGATCGCGTGGGATTACTACAACTCGACCAACCAGCATCACCGCGTCGGCACGAAGCAGCCCAACGCGTGGGGCCTCTACGACATGATCGGCAACGTCTGCGAGATCGTGCGCGACCGCTTCACCGTCTCGCTCGGCTACGGCTGGGCCATCGACCCCGTCGGCGGGACGACCGAAACCGACCGCGTCCGCAAGGGCGGCGGCTTCAACAACCAGGCCGATCCGCGCTCGGCGGTGCGCTACCGCATCGGCGTCGCCGCGGCGGTGAACAATACCGGCTTCCGCCTCGCCCTGCCGCTGGAGGGGACGCCCGCGAATTGAAAGGAGTGACACATGAAAATACTACGGAATCGCTTTTGTGTGTGCTGTCTTTCGGCCCTCTTCTGCGTTGGCATCGCATCTGCCAGCCCGGAGATGGCAGCGGCAGCGGAAGACGCATCATCTATTTCTGTTGCGCTGAGCCTTCAGAATGTCCAAAGTCTTCCGGCGAGCGCTTCTGAGCCGCTCGACCTGACCGGGCTCTTCGCCGCCTGTTCCGAGGTGTTCCAGCTCAACACCTGTCCGTTCGTCGGGCTGTTGATCACAGTGTTTTAAGAAAGGCGAAAAAGATGACGAGCCTAATGAAAATTCTGTCTGCCGGTCTTTCGCTGGGCCTGGCCGCGCTGGCGGCGCAGGCCGCCCCACAGGTGAGCGACGTGCGCATGGTGCCGCGGCCGGACTCCTACACGGTCGACATCTACTATCGGCTGACCGGCGGGGACGCCTACATCACCGTGGCGATCGAGACCAACAGCTTGACGGCGCCGGCGTGGTCGGGCGTGAAGATTCCGGACCGCCACGTGACCCGCCTGATCGGCGACGTGTCGGCCCTGATCGCGGCGGACGACGCGAACGAGAAGCACATCGTCTGGAACGCGGGCGAGGACTGGCCCGGCCAGAGAGTCGCCGAGGCGCGCGCCAAAGTCTCGGCGTGGTCGCCGGACAACCCGCCGCTGTATCTGGTACTGGATATGGGGGGCGCGTACTGGACGAACGCCCTGCGCACGCTGGCCTACACCAGCGCCGAGGCGCTGCCGTACGGGGGACTCTCGAACGACGTCTATCGTTCGAACCTGCTGGTCCTGCGGCGAATCACGGCGGGCACGTTCTGGATGGGCTCGCCGAGCTCGGAGGTGTGGCACCAGTCTAACGAGGACTGGCACCAGGTCACGCTGACCAACGACTTCTACATCGGGGTGTTCGAGGTGACGCAGGGCCAATGGGTGCGCGCCATGAACACCACCCCTTCAGGGAACCTGAATTCGTCCGGGCACTACGACAAGCCGCTGCGGCCGGTCGAGAATGTCACCTATGACACGATCCGCGGCGGCACGTGGCCGCAAGCCGGGGACACGGTCGAGACCAACACCTTTGTGGGCGCGCTGCGGCAAAAGACCGGGCTGCGATTCGATCTGCCGACTGAAGCGCAGTGGGAATACGCCTGCCGGGCCGGAACGCAGACTGCGCTCTACAACGGTCTGCCGTTGACCACGACCTCAACGAACTGCCCCAACCGCACCCCGCTGGCTTGGGACGCGTTTACTTCCGGCGCGGTTCTTGGCGTGAACGATCCGAACACCCGCCGTCATCACCGCGTGGGCGAGAAGCAGCCCAACGCGTGGGGCCTGTACGATATGCTCGGAAATGTGAACGAGAACGTGCGCGACTGGTACACGGCCAACCTCGGAACTTCCTCGGCGACCGAGCCGGTGGGGCCCGCGAGCCGAGCGATGGGAACGGGAAACAACGACGGCCGCGTCAGGAAGGGCGGCGCGTACGACGGCCAGAGAGACCCGCGTTCAGGGTATCGGATGAACACCGGCCCGAGTTGGTCGACCGGGTTCCGCCTGGCGCTGGTGCCGTGGGAGCCGGCGCCGTAGGGGCTCGCGAGCGTCAGAAACAATTAGCTGACGCGGGCGGCGAGTGCCGTCACGTAATGGCTGAGCGGGAAGGGATCAGGCAAACGGATGAGTCGAAGGGGGCATCGGGTTGCTGTTGGGGCGTTCGCGCTCGTCATCTCCTGTCACGCGTTTTCTGTCGGAGGGCACAGTGGTACCGCGGCCAGATGCACAGGCACTTCGATTGGTCGGACGGCAACGCGTTTCCCGAACAGGCGGCGGACCTTTACAAGCAGGCCGCGTATCATTTTGTGGCCTTTACCGAGCACAACGTCTTCGCTGCGGACACAAACCGCTGGCGCGCGGTGGCAATCTCGGGAGGCCTTTTCCAAACCCGGTTCGACGACTACGTGGCGGCCTTCAGCACGAAACGGCTGTTCGGATTGAGATCCCTGTGCCTGTAAAGGAGAAGAGCGAAACATGATGCGTGACGAGCGGGTCAAAGAAGCTGAGAAGCATGCCTTTGCGAGACGTTTCTGGCGGGACCTCTGGTCCGTTGCCGCCTGGGCCGCAGTATGGTCTGGCGCCGCGACCGCGCAGGAACAGCCTGTGGCGCTGAGTGTCGAAAGCGAGTCGGTGCGGCTGACCGTCGGCGCAGACGCGTGCACGGTCGCCTTCATCGACAAGGCGTCGGGCGTCAACTACTGCGCGTCGCAGCCCGGCGCGGCGTTTGCGGCCGTGAAAAAGGCCGGTAAACGTTTTCCCGCGCGGAAAGCGGTCCTGGCCGACGGCCGGCTGCAGTTGGACTTCGGCGACGCGGGCGTTTCTGCCGCGCTCGCGATCGCAGGCGGCCGGAACAGCATCGCGGTCGAGGTGGTGTCAGTCACGGGCGAAGGCGTTGAGGAATTCGCCTTCGTATCTCTTCCGCTGGCGCTGAAAGGCGCATCCGACGAGCCGTTCGCGGCGTGCGCGCTGGCGCTGAACCTGCAGACGCGGGTGGACCGGCTGCCGGGCGCGTCCAGCGCGCTGGACGCGCGCTGCTACCCCCGCTTCGGCTTTGCGGGCGCGAAAGTCGCGCTGGTCGGCTGCCCGCAAGCGGGGCTGCGCCGCGCGCTGCAGGAGGTTGTCAAGGCCGCGCCGGAACTGCCGCAGTCGCCGATCGGCGGGCCGTGGGCGCTCGAGGCGGAGATCAACCGCGGCTCCTATCTGTTCGCCCCCATCTCTGAAAAAACGGCGGACGAGTGGATCAAACTGGCCCTGGATCTGGGCATTAACCAGATCGATTTCGACGGCATGTCCCGCTATGGCGACGCCGAACCTCTTCCGTCGCTCTATCCGAATGGGCGCGCCGGCCTCAAGGCGGTGGTCGAGAAAGTCCACGCCGCGGGGCTCAAGGCGGGGCTGCATTCCTATTCCTTTTTCATCAACAAGGGCTGTCCGTGGGTTTCGCCGGTGCCGGATGCGCGGCTGGGCAAGGATGCCACGTTCACGCTGGCCCGGGCGCTTGGTGGTTCGGAGCAGGCGGTTGTCGTGGACGAACAAAATACAAACATGTCGGCCGTCACCGGCTTTTTCGTGCGCAACAGCGCGACGCTGCAGGTGGAAGACGAGTTGATCGTTTATTCCGAGGTGAGCAACGCCCCGCCCTACACGTTCGGGAAGTGCCGGCGCGGCGCGTGCGGCACGCGGGCAGCGCCGCACGCGCAGGGGGCGAAGGTGCACCACCTGAAAGAGTGCTTCGGGCATTTCACGCCCGATTCCGACTCGACGCTGCTGGCGGAGGTTGCGGCGCGGCAGGCGCAGACGGTCAACGCGTGCGGCTTCGACATGATGTATCTCGACGCGCTCGACGGCGAGGACATTCTCGGCGGGCGGGAGAACGGCTGGCATTACGGTTCAAAATTCGTTTTCGAACTCTGGAAACGGTTCGATCATCCGGTGCTCTTGGAGATGAGCACGATGCACCATCATTTGTGGACGGTGCGGTCGCGCATGGGAGCGTGGGACCATCCGACCCGCAGCCACAAGCATTTCATCGATATGCACTGCGCGGCGAACGTGAACGACGGCCGCATGTTTCTGCCGATGCACCTCGGCTGGTGGGCGGTCAAGACCTGGTCCGGGCCGCAGGGCGAGCCGACCTTCGCTGACGACATCGAGTACCTGTGCTGCAAGGCGATCGGCAATAATGTCGGGTTCTCGCTCATGGGGGTGAATCCGGCGTCCTATGCGGCGAGCCCCATGCTGCAGCGCCTCGGTGCCATCACGAAAAACTATGAAGCCTTGCGCTACGCCAACGTTCTTCCCGAATCCGTGAAAGCCCGGATGAAGGTGCCGGGCGATGACTTCACGCTCGATCAGGCCGACACCGGAAAGTGGCGGTTGCGTCCCGCAAGGTACGACAAACACGGGCTAGCCTGTCTTTTGGACGGCAGCGCCGCATGGGTGGTGACGAACGCGTTTGAAAAGCAGCCTTTGCGTCTGCGGCTGGAGGTGCTGATGTCGGCTGCACCTTACCGGAACACCAACGCGATCACCCTGGCGGAGTTCACGAGCCAGAATGAATTTTCGGGTACACGTCAGGCCAAAGGCATCACGGCAACGCTCTCCCAGACGGTTGAGCGGGTCAAAGTCGGCACGTCAAGCGGGTTACTCACGGCCTCGAATGCCCGGCCCGAGCGCAGCGCGACGTGGGCCGGTTTCGGCAAGACTTTTTCTCCGCCGCTGAACCTCGGCGGCGAGCGGGCCATGGGCGTATGGGTGTATGGCGACGGGCAGGGCGAGGTGTTGAACTTCCAGCTGCGCTGCCCGCGTCATGTGGTTGCGGGCCTCGGCGAGCATTACGTTGTGGTGGACTTCACGGGATGGCGGTATTGCGAGCTGATCGAACCGGAGGGCGAGCGTCATGCGGATTACGGATGGCCCTACGGCGGAGCCTACGACATTTACCGCGAGCGGATCGACTACAAGCAGATCGAGAATCTGACCGTGTGGGTCAACAACCTTCCCCCCCATGGCACGGTGAAATGCGCGTTCAGTCCGGTCTGCGCCGTGCCGCTTGCGAAAACGAGAATCCGAAATCCGCGCGTGACCGTGGGCGACCATACGCTGGCGATTCCCGCAGAACTGGAAAGCGGCGACTATCTGGAGTTCGGGCCGCCGAACGTTTGCAGCGTGTTCGGGCCGGAAGGGAAACTCATTCAAGAGGTGAAAGTCACGGGAGGCGTGCCGGAGTTGTCGTCAGGCGCCAACCGCATGCGTTTCGAATGTGACGCGACGCCGGGCTTGAATCCGCGTGTGCGATTGACGACGATCACCACGGGCGCGCCGCTGTTCGAAGGGCGATGAATCGCGCGCGGCACGTCATGCGGCAGAAAGCGGGGAGGGAACGCGCCTGCCGACCCCGAAAAGGATCGCCAATGCGGCGGCCGGGCAGAAGACGAAATAGGTCCAGCCGGGCAAACCCATCGCAACGGCGATGTACCCCGTTGCCGCGATTCCCGTCACGGTGAGCGCGTAGGGCAGTTGCGTGGCCACGTGGTCGAGGTGGTCGCAACCCGAGGAAAGGGACGACAGGATCGTCGTGTCGCTGATCGGGCTGCAGTGATCCCCGAAGATTGCGCCGTCCATCACGGCCGCGGCCGCCAGCCAGAAGATGACCCGGTTCGGTTCCTCATAGGCGCCCAACGCATGCGCGAGGGGCAGGACCATCGGAATGAGGATGCCCATCGTCCCGAAACTGGTTCCGGTCGCAAAGGACATTCCGGACGCCACCAGAAAAACCAGCAGGGGAAACGCGGCCAGCGGAACGTGCTCGCCCATCAGCGAGATCAGATAGGTGTCGGTGTGGACCCCCACGGTGCAGATCTTGCTCATGCCCCAAGACATGATCAGGATGAAGGATGCCATTCCCAGCGCGGGAACGGTTCGCGCGTAACAGAATCCGATCCGGCGCCACGTGAGCAGGTTCTGCGCGCGGGAGAGGAAGATGGCCACCAGGCCTCCTGTCAGCGATGCGGCGAACAGCACTTTCATCGCCCCGCCTGGAAAGACGGCGGGATTCGTGACCATGCCCATGGCGGCCCGCCAGTCGGACATTTTGAGCCACGCGAACCCCTGTCCCGCCGCCAGCAGCTTAGCACGGCCCAGCACCAGGATGGCGCCCAGCGTGCCCAGCACGACCACCGCGATCGGCAGCGCCGCGTTGATCCACCGGCAGGGTGTCCCTTCCGCGGGGGCTGGGAGTGCGGCGTTTCCGCCGGACAGGAAATGCGCCCCGTCCCGATAGACTTTGCCTTCCAATGCGGCTCGGCGTTCCGCCTTATACATGGGGCCGAAGTCGCGGCCCGTCATCGACGTCAGCAGGACCAGCAACAGGGTGCCGTAACAATAGAAGCGGAAGGGGAGCATGGCGAGGAACATCGCATATCCGTCAAGGGGCAGTTTGATCCCGGCTGCGGCGTCGCTGAGAAGGAAAATCTCGAAGGCGATCCATGTGGAGAACACCGCCACGCCCGCGACCGGGGCGGACGTGGAATCGACGAGATAGGCGAGTTTCTCGCGGGAGACCCGCCAGCGGTCTGTCAAGCCCCGCATGGTCGCGCCGACCACGATCGTGTTCGAGTAGTCGTCGAAGAACACCACGAGCCCCGCACACAGCGCGCTGACGCACGTCGAGCGCGGCCCCTTGGCGACCCGTTCGACGAGACGGACAAGGCCGTGGATGCCGCCGGAACAGTAAGCCACGTGGATCAGGCCGATGAGGGCGGCCAGAAACCCGAAAATGTACAGGTTGAACTGCTGCCGGAAGTTGACCCAGACGAAGTCCCGTATGCCCAGCGGCAGCGCCATCAGCACGTTCGGCCAGTAGGACAGAAAGCACCCCAGCGCGAGTCCCGTCGTCAAGGCGCCCACCAAGGAGCGGAAACAGACGGCGACGATGATAGTGATGAGCGGCGGAAGGACCGACGACCAGTGGCCCACGGGACGACTTCCCAACAGGGCTGGCGGCGAGGTCGGGAGCGAGGCGAACACGAGGCAGGTGATGCCCGACAGGAGGGCGAACAGCAGCCACCGTTTCGGGTTGCGCCAGCATGTGTTCACGGGACTTTCGTCCATCTCCGGTTGCTTCCTTTGGGTAAGCCGGTCGTTTGACGCCGGCGGCTGGGCCCGGCATCCGCAGGACTATTTTGTCTTTTGCCTGAAGATGAGCAGGTAGCGCTGCGGGATAATTTGATGGCTGCTCTCCAGTTCAAAGCCGTAGTGGGCGAGCTGTCCCACAATCAGCTCTTTAGAGATGTAGGGGCCGTGATAAGGCAGCTTGTCCTTGTCGACGGGGCCGTTGTCGACGACGACGAAGCGCCCGCCGGGGCGGATGGCCTTGGCGATGCTGGTCAGGAACTTGTGGCGTTCCGGCTCCGACGAGACGCCGTAGATGATGTGGTACAGGGAACACATGTAGGCGCAGTCGACGGGCCCCTTGACCTGGATGTCATCGATGACGGATTTCACCGTCGTGATGTTTGTCATGTTCTGGCTGCGGGCATAAGCGCTGAGGAAATCCAAATGCTCGTACTTGGTGTCGATCGCATAGACGCGGCCCGACGGGCCGACCGCTTTTGACATGAGGACCGAGAAAAATCCGGGGCCCGATCCGATGTCGGCGATCACTTCGCCCGGTTGCGCGTTGACGAGCTTCAGGATGTCGTCCGTCTTCTCCCAAGAGCCGCGTCTCGGATTGTTGAACAGGATGAAGTCTTCGAGCAACGCGCGGCGCGTCCGGCCGACCTCGCGCCGTTCATCCGGCGTAGCGCCATCCGTCAGCTTCTGGCCTTCGAGCTTGTACTTGTGGCTGACGTAATCCACGAGATTGCTGTGGTTGCCGTCGGCCAGATTGTGGTAGAACGCGGCGACGAAGGGGTCGGCGATCATCTGGCTGCGCTCGGCCGCGGAGCTGGCCCAATAGTCACAGAACCATTGCAAAGCCGTATACTCGCCGCCGAAATTCTCGTTCGGGATCAGTTTCGCATACGCGGCGGAGGCCTGCCGGGCGGTTTCGGGGTTGGCGGTCTTGAGGGCGTCGAGCATGAGTTTCGCCGCGGCGATGCCGGGCTCTGTGATATCAAACGAATCCAGGCTTCCGATATGCACGATGCTTTTCGGCGAAGTGACGCGCAGTTCGAGTGCCGGTCCGTCCGATCCGTCGCCGGGCACCGTGAGATGGTCCAGCTTGCCGGGCTCGTTCTTGAAGATCATGAGGTAGCGCCGGTCGGTGACGTCGACGCAGCGTTCCAGCGTGAACCCGTAATAGTGCAGCTGCGCCTGGACGAGCTCCCTGTTCACATAACAGTTGTGGAGCTCATTCCCGTCGGCGAACGTGTTGTCGGCGATCACCAGATAACCGCCAGGCCGCAGCGCGCGCTGAATGCTCTTCAGGAAGGAGGTCTGATTCTTTTCGGGCGACCACGTGTAGATGATGTGGTAGAGCGAGCAGATGAAGGCCACGTCGGCGGGCGTATCGACGACGATGTCATCCGAGCGGGAGACAACGGGGAGAACATTGTCGATTTTGTGTTTGCGGGTGAGATCCCGAACGAAATTGATGACCGGTTCGGCGATATCGATCGCGTAGACGCGCCCGCCCGCCCCCGTCGCTTTTGCGAAACGATACGAATAGTAACCGAAACTGCAGCCGATATCGAGAACGACGTCTCCCTTTTGGATGGGAACGTTTCGGGCCAATTCCTCGCAGCGCTCCCATTCCTCGCGCTTGGGGTTCCCGAACATCATCAGGTCTTCAAGGAACGAGCATCTGTCATTGAAGCCTTGCGGGTCCATCTGCTCGGTACGGTCTCCGACGCCGTACTTGAGTTGCAGGTAGTCTCTCAAATTTTTGCACTGATTCGCCGAAAAATAGGTGAAGAATTCTTCCGTCAGAGGCGAGTCGAACCGCCCTTTCCGCGCCTCCGGATCGAGCAGCAGCATGTCGGCCAGCCAGCGCAACGCTCCGAAATCCCCGCCGATCTTTTCCTTGTGTTCGATCTCGGCATATCTGGACGACGCGCGGCGCAGGGAGGCCACATGGTTGCTGGCCGCGCCGAGCCAGAAGGTCGCGGCGATCTCGCGGGTGGCTTCCGTCACGATGTTCGGGCTGTTGCCGACCCGGACGAGCGAGTGCCGTGGCTTGATGGTCAACAGAATCCCTCTCGGATCGCTTTCCTGGCCGAAGGCGCCTGTGGAGCACGCCAACACGCCAACAAAGAACAAACCTCGGATTGCTTTCATCGTGGGCTCCTTCGGGTGGTGTTACTGGGCGCTCGGGGCATCCGCCGTTTTGACGAGGAGGGAGATCGCGTTTACGGGGCACAGGTCGTGACACGTGCCGCATTCGATGCACTTGTGCGCGTCGATTGTGAAAGCGCCATTCTGTGCCGAGATCGCCTCCACGGGGCAGTATTTTTCGCACATGCCGCACTGGACACATTGGTCACCGATTGAGTATGCCATATCGTACCTCTCTTCTTCTTTGGTTCGGATCCCGTTTCAAGACCACGCTGCACCTCCGCCCGTCATGAGGCGAACAAAATCATCGAGCACCCTGTCACGGCGATGACGGCGCCAATGACCGCCCGGCGGGTGACCTTCTCTTTAAGCAGAAGGGCCGTCACCGGCAGCACGAACAGGGGCTCGGTCGACAAAAGAATCGTCGCCAATGAGACGGGCGCCATCTTCACGGCCAACATCGAGAGCCAGAAGGCGCCGACGGCGACCACGGCGACGGCCACCAAAATCTGTCGGAACAGGATGGGGTCTGCGAACGGGGACAGCCACGTCCGGACGTTGCGTGTGGCGAGGCAGAGCACGCCCAGAGAGAGCGCGCCGGCGAGGAGCCGGACGAACGTGCCCTGCAGGGCGCTCACTTCTTGCACGCCGAACTTGGCTGCCAGCATCGAGATCGCCTGGCAGACGGCAAAGGCGATGCCGTACAGCAGCCCCTCGCGGAATTTCGATGCGTCGGCCCGCGCCGCCCCCGCGTCGTCCCAAAGCACGATGTTTACGCCGAGCAGCGTGACCGGCGCGCCCAGCCACGCCAACAGCGGCAGGCGTTCCCGCAAGACGACCACTCCCAGCAGGACGGTAAAAACTGGCGCGAGCGTGGCCACAACAACCGTTTGCCTGGGCCCCAGGCACAGCAGGGCCTTGAAGAAGAAGGTGTCGGCCAATGCGATGCCGAGCACGCCGCTGACCCCGAGGATCATCAGGGTCCGCAAATCCCAGGTCGGATGTATGCCGACGCCGATGAGCGGCAACACGAGCACCAGCAGACCCACATAGGCCGTGCCGATCAGGCATTTCCCCAGATTCATGCCTTCTGCCGAGGCCTTGTCGCCGATCTTGCGGAAGAGCACCGTGCCCAGTGCCCATGCCAGCGCGGCGCCCATGCCGGCCAGACACCCGACGATTGTAGACAGTCCTTCGGTCATGAAATTATCCTGCCGGCGCTCTCAAAATCGGCTCCAGCCCTGCGCGCCGAATGGTGGCCACGGCGTGGTCCACGGAGACGATGAAGCGGTCCTTGTTGTAAATGCAATAGCGGTTGCGGAACTCGGTCGGCGTGAAGTTTACCGTGATGATGTTGGCACCGGCCTGGAAACCGCGGAACTGCCCGTCGGCATGCATGCGCTGCAGGGCGCTGACAGAGGGGATGAGGGGCCGACCCAGCGCGATCCGCCAGAGCGCCATCATGTTGAACGTCGTCTCGATGTCGCCCGGCCCGTTCTTCTCACACGGTGTTCCGCTGTTCGGAATGAAAGGGGCCGAACTGATGAAATCGGGATTGATTTGAATCCCCAACTCCACGTCGCGCACCAGCGTTTCCAGACTCTGGCCAGGGAGGCCGACGATGTTGCCGCTGCCGAATTTCATGCCCGCCGCCCGGATGAGATCGCCGGCTTTGAGACGGGCCGCGTGATTGCCGCAGCCGAGCTGGCGGTAGAGTTCCGGGTCGGAAGTCTCGAACTTCAGGATGTAGCTGTCCGCGCCGAGATCGCCAAACCGCTTGAACTGGGCGCTGCTCCGCTCTCCCAAGCAGAGCAGGATGTCCATGCCGAACTCGCGCTTCACGCGGGGAATGACTTCTTCCACCAGCGAATCGACGTCCGGATGCTGTGCGGCTTGAAGGAAGAAACAGGTGATGCCGCAGTCGGCGACGTGTTTCGCGATCTCCATGATCTGGTCGACGTTCATGGTGAAGCGGCTCAGCTCGGTGTTCGATTTCCGCATGGCGCAATAGCCGCAGTCTTTGCCGCAGTCGTTGGACACCTCGAGCACGCCGCGCACCAGCACGCGGTCGCCGAGCACCTGGTGCCGGACCTCCCGCGCCTGGCGAAACAGCTCCTCCTGTTCGGCGCCGCGGAGCAGCAGGGATTTCCGAATGTCGTCTGAAGTCAAATGGGTTTGGTTGATCATGAGATCGGCCTCTGGATGATGGGTTTCGGCGGGGCGGCGCGCGGGGTCGGAAAGCCGCACGCGCCCAACCTCAAAGCGCATGGTTGTTGTTGTAGGGGTTCAAGTCACCGGCGACATAAGAAGTGCGGGGGAAAGGCATGAAGTCGCCGTGGTAGAACTGGTGCGCGACCTCGTCGGCAAAGAATTTGCCGACGCTGGTCAGCTCCACCTTCTCGCCGGTCTCCTCGATCAGGCCGGCTTCCCGCAGCGCTTGGCGTTTCTCGTGGAACACCGAATCGAACTCCACGCCGGTGTTGCGCAGGAAATCCTGTTTGCGGATGAAGTGGTTCTTCAGGGGCAGGATCGTGTTCCACCGCATCTGCTGGTCTTTGCTCCGGACGAGTCCCCGGTTGATGGGGATCTGGCGGTTGCCGATCATCCGGTAATACTCTTCGAACGATTGCGTGTTCAAGGCGTGGCGGTCGTTCAGGCTGCAGAACGCCGTCAGGCCGAGCCCGATCGTGTCGACCAGGTTGCAGCACTGGTCGTAGGCGTAGCGCGAATAGAAGCGTTTCTCCCGTGCGACGACGCGCCTGAGCAGATGCTCGTGGTACCCGTAATCGGCGCAGACGGTGCCTGCCATGGACTTCATCATGATCGTGTCGCGGATGCCGACCAGCTCCTCGTCGTGATGGCTGACCTTGCGCGTGATCGTTCCGACCCGGTCGCCGTACGGAATGATTTTGAGCCGGTAGAACTGGATTTCTTCGGTGCCGAGGCCGCAGGCCTTGACCACCTCGTCATACCACAGCTCCAAGGTCTGGCCTGGGTAGCCGAAAATGTATTCGATGTCGAGCTGGATGCCGCGGGCCTTGCAGATCTCGATCGCCTCGCGGCTCTGTTCGGCGGTGTGGTGGCGGTTCATCCGTTTAAGGATGTCCGCGTCCATGGCTTGGACGCCGATCGTCAGCCGGTCGACGCCGTAGGCTTGCAGGAGGTCCAGCCGTTCGCGCCCCGTCTCGCCCAGCAGCGTCACCGGATCCACGTCGTAGTTGAACTGGCGGTTGGTCGAGAGGTCGAAGCACTCCGTGAAATCCTTCAGGAACCGCTCTAGCTGCTTGGGCGTCAGGAACGTGGGGGTTCCTCCGCCGATCAGCACGGAGCGCGCCGGGATTTTCGAGACGCCCAGCTTTTCACGCCAGAGGTCCATCTCGATCCTCAGCGCGTCCAGGTAGCGGTCCTTCTCCGCTTCGGAGTTGTAGCCGTAGATGTTGGGATAGTGGCAGAACGTGCAGCACTTGATGCAGAACGGCAGATGCACGTAGATGACATAGCGTCCGTCGGCCGGCGGGTGATACGTGGAATCGATGATCGTGTCTGCGGAGGCCGGCGGGTACATGGTGATCGCCGGATAGTGAACCGCCGGCAGGAAATCGTTTTCCTGGCAGATGAAGCCCCGCTGCTGAAGGCCCAGGTATTGTTCGAAACGTTCGTTCGCAAGATTCAAATGCTTTTCAGGTATCGCTGCCATACGTTGTCTCCCTTTTGATTGCCAACCTGACTGCCGACAGGATAAAACCGGTGGCTTGGTCGACCCGAGCTGCCGGACCCCGTCCCCGACATCCGTTTAACTGCCCACCGCGCCGCGTTGCGGCGGCTGGCGCTGGGGAGGCGTGCCTTTGGCCTCCCTCCGCACGCGTTCCACGAAGCGGGCGACGGGGACCAGCATCGGCCCAGAACCGAGTCCGCCGACCGCGACATAACACTGCGGAAATTTTTTCTCGAGCTCGGCCAGCAGAACCTCCGCGTCGTCCGTCCGTCCGTCCGTCACATATCGGTTCGCCAGAAATCCGCACAGAGCCGGATAGGCGTCGATGTGTGAGTCGGTGACAATGCGCGTGAACGGCTCTTTCCGCGACAACATGTTGCGGAACATCTCCACATCCTCGGTCTTCTGTTTCATCGCCGCGAGCAACCCGCGGTTCGCGATGGCCATGCCGGTCACGTTCGCGTCGGGATATTTCTCGACGAGCAGGCCGAAGGCGCGGTTGGACTCCCGCGACCCCGAGCCTTCCTCGTCCAAGGCCTCCCGGTACAGGGAGGCCAGATCCTCGCCGTAGCGCGCCGCATCCTGTTCGTGCTGTTCGAGATTGCGCCGGGTGAGGGCGTCCATGTACGCCTGCATGGAGTCGTCGCTCTGGATTTCTTGCGGCAATTCTTGAAACGGGGCGCTTGTGCCCGCCTGCGCCGTGCGCGGCGGGTTCTGCGTCGCCGCCGCCAGCCGCTCGGCCGCCGCCTGAAGCGCGGCGCTCGTCTCCTTGAGTTCCCGGCAGAGCCGGAGGGCTTGTTCGTTGGCGCGGAATTGGCCGAGGCCCGTAAACACAACGGCCCCGGACGCCGCCAGCAGGATCAGCGAGATGACAAGGACGTTACGATTAGATGACACTTCTGACATGCTTCCCCCAAAAAAAATGGACCCAGGCCTCATTCCATAAAATCCATTCAATTGCTTATGCACTTGACTAAGGTTCTTTCAAATCGGCCAATGATTCCGGGTTTTTGCAGGCGGCGATTCCCAGAAGCGTTTGGAAAGCGGCCATCGGCGTCTTTCTGCGATTGAAACGGAAGACG
>Ga0209099_1002342_pt1 | contig 16828 bp, 18 predicted proteins | sample AD_JPNHW2_MetaG_FD_184430 | JGI IMG/M metagenome (GOLD analysis project Ga0209099, IMG submission 184430) | Active sludge microbial communities of municipal wastewater-treating anaerobic digesters from Japan - AD_JPNHW2_MetaG (SPAdes) (version 2) | ecosystem: Engineered > Bioreactor > Anaerobic... | reverse complement strand
CATCTCCAGGCGTTTCGGGGAGACCCGGGTGTTCGGGTCTATGGGGTTCGGACCGAGCTGTCTGACCTTCTCGATGTAACCGTTCACCGCCTTGACGTAACCCTCGACCTCCTCCGAATCGATGTAATCGATGTGGAAGCGGTCCGGGTGGAAGCCCATCTGCCCCAGATAGGTATGCAGCAGGGTCATCCTCTTTCTGGTGCGCAGGTTCCCGATCTCGTAGTGGCACCTACCGGGATGCCCGGCCAGGACCAGAACGCCGTCCGCACCCTTGGATAATGCTTTTAAGACCCACTCCGGGTCCACCCGAGCCGAGCACATGGTGCGCAGCACGCAGAAGTGGGGGTCCATGGCCATGCGCTTCAGGCCGGCCACATCGGCCGCCGTATACGAGCACCAGTGGCAGGAGAACACCACGACCTTGGGGAAACCCATCTTGCTGTCCTTGAGGAACGTCTCGATCTGGGACAGCATCTGCAAGTTGGAGAAGCAGGTCTGGTCCAGAGCGGCCGTGGGACACGCGGCGACGCAGGCCCCGCAACCCTCGCAGGCATTGATGTTCACGTTGGCCTTCTTGTGGTCCTGATAATCCTTGTCCGGAGCCAGGTGGATGGCGTTGAAGTTGCACACCGATTCGCAGATGCCGCATCCGGTGCAGCGGAACTTGTTGACCTGGGCGACGTTGGCCTTCTCGGTCATGGATTGGTTCTGCAGGCGGTCGTGGGACATCCTGAGCATGTCCTCCGCCTTGCTGGTGGCCGCCTCGCGGTCGTTGAAATGGATCCAGGCGCACTGCTCACGGATGTTGCACATCTCCAGCATGCACCCTTTGCGGTCAGCTTCCTCGAGGGCCTGCTGGAACTCCTTGAGATAGAGCTTGGGAGAGCAGGCGGCGATGAGCACCCGATCGATGCCGTGCTCCTTGGCGTCCTTGGCGATCTGTTCCCTGGCAGCCGGGGAGCAGGCGAAGTCCACCACGGCGGTGTGCGCCACCTTGGTCAATTTCTTGGCGGCCTCGTGCAACCTGCCGGTGTCCAGACTGTTGTCGATGTTGCCGCCGCAGCGACAGATGTAGATGCCCATTCTCTGTGAACCCTTGCTCATCCGATGATCCTCCAGACAGAACTACGAAGGGAGAAAAGTCTTGCTCTTTTGTTAAATAGGTTTCCCCGAAACCTTCGTAATCGAGAAGGTTCGGGTTTTATGGTTTATAGGTCTACGCAGCGGCGTTGGAAATAGGAGCGGGGATGCTCGCAGGACGGGCACTTCTCCGGTGCCTCGGTCCCCTCGTGCTCGTAACCGCACTCCCGGCACACCCACTTGGTGCTCTTCTGCTCCTTGAACACGTTGCCGGACTCGACCAGGGCTAAAAGCTTCTGGTACTTGGTCTCATGGTGCTTCTCCGCCCTTCCGATGGCCCGCAGCCGAACGGCGATATCGGCGTATCCTTCCTTCTCCGCGACATCGGCGAACTCCGGGTACATGCTCTCCGTCTCGTAGTTCTCGCCGGCGATGGCGGCCTTGAGGTTATCGGCGGTGCAGCCCTGCACGGCCGGGAACTCGGCCTCGAAGTGCATCGCCTCAAAGCCCAGGTTCTCCTTCTTCTTCAGATTCTGGATCATCTTCCACAGGGAGCTGGCATGGGACCTCTCCTGCTCGGCGGTCTCCAAGAAAACGGCAGATATCTGTTCGTACCCTTCGGTCTTAGCGGTCTTCGCGTACCAGGTGTAACGGTTGCGGGCCTGGCTCTCGCCCACGAAGGCCTTGGCTAGGTTCTCGATGGTCTTCTTCATGCTTTCACTAGGCATGGAATTGCAGGATTACGGATATTAGGATTGTGTCCGTTTTAGAGGGTCGAAAAAAGTTTGGCAGGGAAACGTTCAATTGGCAGGAGAGAGATGGCCTAAAACTGGCATTTCGTGCCAAGAGGGAAGATGACCGACAAAGTTAACTTCGATGACCTGAGCGTGGTGGAGCAGGCGCTTTACATCATTGACAACTATGCGGACATCTTCCTGGACAATTTAGGACTGGGGCTCAATCGCCGGCGAATCCTGAACATCATGTACGAGGCGCGCAAGCAGCTGATGCGCGAATGGAACTTCCCGAAACTGGTGATGGTGCTGGCGTTCCTGCAAGAGACCTTCCATCAGGACCTGGAGGTGGAGATCGGGATCTTCAACTTCCTCCGGCCCTTGAGCAGAGAGGAGGCGGAGAGCACCGCGGCCCTGAAGGCCGAGCAGCACTTCGAGATGGAGAATTTCCGTCTGGCCTTGGTCTACTATCAGCTCCTGGAGAACGAGTCCGGGGAAGGCCCGGCGTCCGAAAAGGTACAGGAATGCCTGGCCCTCATCGATAAGTGAGGTTCTCAGATCTCGCTCGCCCTCATAAGTTCCAGACCCTTCTTCAGATCGGTCATCGGGCGGCCTAGCTCCGATTCGGCGAGGTCCACCGCCAGACAGGAGCGCTTCGGCCTCACGGCCAACAGAGGCATGTCCTCCGTCCTCACCGGTCTTATTAACGAGTCGTCCAGATCGAAGGCCTCCGCCACCGCCGTGCCTATCTGATAGCGGCTCAGGCAGTCCGGCCCGCTGGTATGGCATATCCCTTTCAACTTTCCCAGGCCCAGCTGGAGTATGTCGTTGGCCGCCGACGGGGCGTAGGTCGGAGAGACGAACTGGTCGTCGTATAGGCGTATCCCCTGACCCTTGCGCAGCGAATCGATTATCCAGGTGACGAAGTTGCTCTTATTCCCGATGCGGTTCCAACCGTACACCACCGACACCCGGCACACCAGGTTCCCCCGCCCGGCGTCCAGGGTCACGCGTTCTCCTTCCAGCTTGCTGCGGGCGTAAACGCTCAGGGGATCGGCGGGCTCGAACTCGTGATATCGCCCGCCCTTGAGACCGTTGAACACGTAGTCCGTGGACACGTAGACCAGCTTGATACCTGCGGAACGGCATTCGGCGGCCACGTTCAACGTCCCTTCCATGTTCACCTTGTAGGCGGCATCCGGCTGACGCTCGCACTGGTCGACGTTGGTCATGGCCGCGGGCAGCAATACCAGATCGGGGCTGGCCGCCGATATCCCGCGGGAGACGGAATCAGGGTCGGTGACGTCCATGTGCATGGCACTGGGGCTCCCGTCCTTGACCGTGTTGTAGGTCCCGACCATGGCCAGTCCCAGTTGCGTTCCGGCGCTCATCATGTACTGTCCCAGAAGTCCCGAGGCGCCGATGACCATGACCCTGTGCATGCCCGTCATATCGCCTTGGCGAATTTATTGATTTACTCCCAAATGCGAAGCGGGGGGCGCTCGCCATTTCGCAATAATTATAAACGGGCCAGGCGTACGATGCCGAAAGAGGTCGACCGATGTCGGATGTTTGCGACGGCGAACCCATTGATAAGCTGACCCTTAAAGGGAACGGCATAATCCTGCTCAACATGGCCATGATGGCCATGATGGTCATGTTCGTGGAGATAATGCTGGTGCCCGCCCTGCCGCTGATCGCTCAGGAATTTCCACAGGACGCTTCTTGGATAGCCTGGGTCCTGGCGGCCTATATGCTCGTCGGAGCGGTGGCCACCCCTCTCATCGGCAGGCTGGGGGACATGTACGGGAGGAAGCGTATCCTCCTGGTATCCATGAGCTTCTATATGCTGGGACTGGTGGGTTGCGCATTTGCCTGGTCCATACCCTCGCTGATCGCCTTCCGGGCGGTGCAGGGGCTGGGAATGGGCATGTTCTCTCTGGCCTTCGGCATCGTGCGGGACACCTTTCCGACCAAGGTCATACCAATGGCCCTGGGGTTGATAAGCGCCATGTTCTCGGTGGGCGTTTCGATAGGGCTACTGGGAGGAGGCCTGATCATACAGACCTTCTCCTGGAGGGAGAGCTACCTAATAATCACCCCCCTCTTCGTCATCATGGTTCTGATCGCCTGGAGGACCCTCCGGGACGACCGTAAGCATTGCAGCGCCGGTTTGGACCTGGCAGGGTCGGCCTTGCTGGGAGTGGCGGTCCTATTGCTGCTCGTTTCTTTGACCCAAGGCGAAAAATGGGGCTTTACCGACCTGCGGACCGTGGGCATGGTCGTTGCGTCCATAGTCCTTTTCGCCTCTTTCGCCATCTGGGAGAGGAGGACCTCCAATCCCATCATTCAGATGAGCCTGCTCCTGAACCGGGGGATATTGGGCGCCAACCTGGTCGCCCTCTTCTACGGAGTGGCCATGTTCCTTCTGACCCAGACCATACCTTTCTTCCTGCGCTCCCCGCAGAACCTTGGCGGGTTCGCCCTGACCGACACCTTCGTGATCGGACTTTACATGGTGCCTATGGCCCTGACCCAGCTGGTCTTCGCGCCTGCCGCCGGGTCCTGGTCCAAGAAATATGGTGCGGACAAGGTACTGATCGCCGGGATGGCCGTGTTCGCCATCGGGATAGGCCTGTTGATCGCCTGGCATTCCGAGGATTGGATGATATGGGTGGCCATGGGCGTGCAAGGCATAGGTATGGCGTTGGCCATGGTCTCCTTCATAAACGTCGTCGGAATGGCCGCCCCGAAAGGGGACTTTGGAGTGGCCTCGGGTATGAACTCTCTCTTCCGCATCGTCGGAGGTTCCATCGGCCCGGTGCTGGCATCCGCCGTCATGGCCGGATACGCGGTGATGGTGGTTCTTCCCTTCCACACTGTGGAATACACTTCAGAGGAAGGGTACGTGGTGAGCTGGGCGGTGGGGGCGGCCTTCGCCGTGGTCGGGCTGATCATCGCCCTACTGGTACGACCAGGACGTGGCATAAGCTATCAGGATTGACGGAATCATTATGACCGTGATACATGATGCACCCAGGTTAGCATGAAGATCGTATTCGTCAACGGGAGCCCCCGGCCGGAAGGCAACACCGGGACCATGATGAAGGCCCTGGCCAAGAAAGCCAAGGAGCGCGGGGCGGAGGTCGCCTACTTCGAGATAGTGGACAAGGACGTCCAAGACTGCGACGGATGCTACCGTTGCGATACCGAGGAACGCTGCCACAAGGACGATGACATGACCGATGCCTATTCGCTCATCCAATCGTCTGACATGCTGGTGATCGGTTCACCCATCTACATGGGCGTGGAGACGGGCATCACCAAGTGCTTCGTCGATAGGCTCTATTATCTGATGGCCCAGAAGCGCCTTGCCCGGGGCAAGAAGGCGATCGCGTTGTTCACCTGCGGCCTGGCGGACGGTCACATGGTCTACGGCTTCATGCACGGCCGCTTCGACAAGCTTCTGCGTCTTGACCTGGGATTCGAGGAGGTCAAGACGTTCATCGTTTCCGGCACGAGGAACCGGGTGGACCTGGATGATAACTACTATGCGCAGGAGACGCTCAAGGAGATGGAGAAGTTCATCTTCCCGGAGTGAGATGGACGAAGAGGTCGTAGGCTGTCAGCATTGCGGCTCGCGCCGCATCGTGCCCAAGGTACTGGTCGGCGGTCCCATGGCCGGAGTGGACAACAAGGACGGTTCCTACATCTGTTTGGACTGCGGCCGCGAGCTGGTACCGCTCGGTTTCGAGGGGGAGACGGAGCGGCAGGACTTCGTGGCCCATGCGCAGAGCGCCGGAAAGGACTTCTTGCATATCCCGATCGTCCCGGTGGATACCTGGGCCCTGTTCAACATACCGTTTTTGGACATACCGGTGGTCAAGGTGGCCAAGGTCGTGGAGGTGGAGTGGAGGGATGGTTGGAACGTCCGGCCGGGGGGCGTACCGTTCGCCGACTATTGGAAGGCGGTCGGTTCCAAGCGCTACGGGGCGGATGACGTGCTATTGATGGACCTGGCGGGAATGCAGCACGCCCGGCCGAACTTTGAGGCGTTGAAGGCCCTGATGAAACGCAAGTACGCGGTCTGGCTAGAGATGGGCGTCCGGAACGTGCAGGACCTGTTCGACGCTTTCACCCTGGGCGCTCAGAACGTGCTCCTGGGGAGCCTGACCTGCCCGTCCAAGTCGATGCTGGAAGAGGTCATCGAACTGTCCGATATGAGCATCCCGTTGCTGTACTATGACGGAAAGGTGCTGTGGTCCGGAAAACAGCTTCCCTCGGACCTCTCGGCATCGCTCAGGATGCTGGCCGACCTGGGCTTCGACAAGGCGGCCGTGCTGGACCTGCGACGGCTGGGCGGCAAAGACGGTTATGACGTTGATCTCCTGGACCTGGCGTTGTCCTCCGACCTGGAGATGCTGTTCGGTGGCGGAGTGCGCGAACCCGACCTGCCCGAGCTGAGGGACAAGGGCGCGGTCGGAGGACTGCTGGAACCTTACACGCCTGTGCTTCGGAGTCTAATAGCCTCGCAAGGCGTGCCTGCGGATGACGAGCCGTTGCCGACACCGGTCAGTAGAGAGAGCCCTCGCGGCTTCGGCATCGACGGATGAGAAGATAGACAACAGTTTGATATGGCCATAACCGCCTTGGTGGGAAGGTAATAGAATGGAGATCTGGGAGCTGGCAGTGGTCATCCTGGCGGCGGTGGTACCGTCGCTCATCTACCTGGTGTGGATACGCAACTCGGAGAAGTACAACCGGGAGCGGTGGATGCACGTACTCTCGGTCTTCCTCTTCGGGGCGATCATCTCGATCATCGCCGCGGTTCTACTGGAGAGCGTGGCCATCAGCCTGTTCTACGCTTCCGGTTCCATATTCTCCGGAGGGTTCTGGTCCTACGAACCTTACGACCCCACCCTGGAGATAGTCATCCTGGCCGTGGTCATCGCGCCTCTGGTCGAGGAATGGACCAAGGGATGGGGGGTGATGACCGTCCGCAACAAGATCCGGGAGCCGGAGGATGGTTTCATCTACGGCGCGGCGGCCGGTCTGGGCTTCGCCGCCATGGAGAACATCTTCTACAACAGTTCCGCCCTGGTCGGCGGGTTCGATGTCTTCCTGACCACGGCCCTGATAAGGGCGGTGGCCTCCACGCTGCTGCACGCCTCCGCCTCGGCGGTGTTGGGTTACGGGATAGCCCGCAAGTACCTGAACGGGGCGAAGGGGAGGCGCACCGGATATCTCCCCTATTACCTGGCGGCGGTCGTTCTCCACGGGCTCTTCAACGGTTTCGCGGTGGCCGGGGAGGTCGTAGACCATTATGCCATACCGATAATAGGACTGGTATCATCGACCGTACTGGCGATAGGGATGTTCCTATGGATGCGCCGCCGGTTGCGGATCATGGACCGGAGATGGAACTGACCAGCTCGGTTCCCAGTGCCCGCGCACTGGCCCGTACTTCCGGATGTTCCGCCGAATAAGCGGCGCCGTCCGCCCCGGCCACCTTGAGCACTGGCCCTGGAGCGATACCGATACCGATGAGGAACGCCCTAAGTTCGGAGACGGCGTTGTCGAACCTGGCATTGGGCTGCGCCCCGGTCAATATGATCGCCCCGACACCAGGCTTCCTTCCGTCCTGCAAGACCTTCCGCCTGGCCCATAACGCCTGGCAGCGGTCCACGACGATCTTGGTTTGCGAGCTCATGCCGGAGAAGTAGATGGGAGAAGCGACGATTACCGCATCGGCCTCCTCCAGGGAATCGTACAGAGCGTCCATGTCGTCCCTGATCACGCATGAACCGTTGATGAAACAGTCCTCGCAGGCCTGACACGGGGATATGTTCAGAGAGGCCAGGTCGTAGCGTATCACCTCAGCCCCCGAATCTCGCGCCGCATCGAGCGCCTGGTCCAGAAGCGTGGCGGAGTTCCCGTTGCGGCGCGGGGACCCGTTCAGTCCGATGACCAGGGTCATTCCTCGCACGCCTCTCGGATGCGGACCTTGAGTTCCTTGAAGTATCCCAGACCTTTGATGACGTAGTCGGACGCCCCGGCGCGCATGGCTTGATAGCTGAGGTCCGGATCGTCCACCGCGCTGACGAACATGATGATCGAATTGGGCTGCAACCCCCTCACCCGCGGAAGGAGGTCCATGCCGTTGGTGTCCGGCAGAAGGTAATCGAGAAGGACCACGTCGTAGGGACGCGTCTTGGCCATTGCCAATGCTTCGGAACCAGTACGGGCCACGAACAGCTCGAACTCCTCCTGAGATAGATGCTCCCGGCATAGGTCGGCGTGGGCCGGATTGTCCTCCACCATCAGCACGGAGAGCCTGGCATTCTGACTCAATTGCACACCCTCGACCCGTTTAATATTCCTGGATATTTATCATTATCGTGCCTTGGGCAGCATTATGACAAATATCGAACCTTTGGTGTGATCGCCCTTGATGCGGTCCTCCACCCAGACCTTGCCCTGATAGCGGTCCACCAGAGCTTTGACCACCGATAGGCCCAGACCGTGGCTTTCGGCCGCCATCCCGGTGTCCAGGTTCTCGAACCTCTGGAACAGTTGCGGTTTTCGCTCCTCGGGTATTCCTTTGCCCTGGTCCCGCACCTCCACCCTCCAGTAGCCGACGTCCCCGATGTGGTCCGGGCGCATCACGACCTCCACCTTCTTCATGTCGCCGTACTTCGCGGAGTTGTTAATGACGTTGAAGAACACGTCCCGGACCAGCGGATTGGCCATTACCAGGGCCTCGCCCTCCGGGTATTGCAGTTCCAGCGGTATGTCTGAGAACAGGTAGGAGGTCTTTATCTCCCGCACTATGTCATGCAGCAGCGGGACCAGGTCCACCGGGACGAGCTCCACCGAGGCGTCCGACTCCAGGATGTTCCACAGCTTGCGCACGTCGGTGATCAGGTTGGATATGTTCTGCGATTGGGCCAGGGCGCTCTTCACGTAGCGGCGCTGCCTCTCGTCCAACTTGGGGTCCTTGATCAGCATCTCCAGGAAGCCGTGTATCGGGACGTTGTAATTGGCGACGTCGTGCGTCAGCAGTATGTTGTATATCTTCTGGGCGGAGACCTTGGACTTGATGTCCTGGAAGCGCCCGGAGTTCTTGAGGGCCATGGCCGCATGTAGTGAATAGAGCTCCATGAGCCGGTACTCGTCCTGGGTGAAAGGTTTTCCCGGCACCTTCTCCAGGGTCATGACCCCTAGCATCTCGTCCCCGATCTTGAGCGGGACGCAGATCAGCGAGGACGGTTCCTCCGGCGTGCCGTCCACCTGCTTGGCCCTCTCGTCCAGGTCGGCCCGCTCCACCAGTTCCCCTTTTCCGGTTCGGGCGACGTCGCCGGTTATGCCCTCCCCCACGTCGATGGCGAGCGCTTCCGGGTCCACCTCGTACTTGCTCAGGTACGTCAAAGGGATCAGCCGGGTGCCTCCTCGGTCGAACCCGTAAATGATGCAATTATCGCTCTCCACCAGCTCCCGGGACTTGGAGAGGATGATGTCCAGCACCTCACGATAATCCAGGGTTCCGGACACCAGGCGCGAGATCTCGAACAGCGTCTGGAACTCCGAGCCCACGCGCTGATAGTGCTGGTTGAGCAGGGAGTAGAAGTAGATCATGGCCATCTGATTGGAGAAGACCTGCAAGGTGAGCTTTCGCGTCTCCAGGTCCTCTATCGGCGCCTTCTTTCCGAACAGCCCGGCGCCGACGAAATCGCCGCGGAAGCGCAGAGGCAGACAGACCAACGATTGGAACCCCAGATCGCTCGTGGCCTGACAGCAGTCCGTGTTGAGCGCGGAGCAGGTGCAGCTCTCGCCCTTGGCCATCTTCACCGCCAAGGAGCTGTCGCCCACCTGGGTCTCGAACAGTTCCCGGGCCTGCTTGAAATCTATTCCGGAACAGAACAGCTGCGGCCGGCCGTCCCAGCCCAGCAGCCGCATGACCGCGAAGTCCAGACCTTCCCTCCGGAGAAGATTGTCCAGCTCGCTCTGGAGCGTGTCCTTGGGATTTCCTTCCGAGATCAGGTCGGTGGACGATTCGGCCAGGAACATCAAGGCCTCGTTGCCGGGACCCAATCGTCCGCGCAGGATGGGCGGGTCAGCCACGGCCAGGACCAGGTCCTTGCCGTCCCGCAGGAACGGATGCAGGGACCAGGTAAGCTTGACGGCGCGCCCTTGAACCTTCATGGTCAATGTCGCGAACGAAGGGAGATCGGGTTGCACCAGTGCCTTGGCGACCTTTTTGGCCTCCTCCTCATCACCGTGCAGCACGAACGTCAGTTCATTGCCGTCCAGGATGTCGCGGTCGACCTCCAGGAACCTCTGGAAGGGGGAGTTGGTGCTGACGATATAGCCGTCCCGCGAATAGACCATGACCATTAGGTCGTGGTCTTGCAAGATGTCCAACACCAGGTCCAAGGTCAGTTCGCGTTTATCGTCGTCCGTCAGGAAACCGATCAGACTGACGCCCACTATCTCCTCGCGCTCCTTCACCGGAGTCACGGATACCAGGAATCGGGCCTGCCCCAGCTCCATCGTCAAACGTTCGCGGTTGCTCCTGCCCTGCAGGCATTGCTGCAAGGCGGCGTCCATGAGCGGAGCGGTGCCGTTCTGCAAGAGCGAGACCAGGGCGGTGCCCAGGAGACGCGATTCGTCGGTGGCCAGGAGCGCCTCGACCGTGCGGTTGTAGTACTTCAATCGGCCGTTGAGGTCCAACGTGCAGATCATGGTCCGTCCGACGCGATCCCCCAGCCTTCCGCCCTCCTCTAAGCTCATGCTGAACCATGCACCCCTTTTTCCTTCCCTTGGATTATCAATTGTTCAGTTATGAATTATTGCCTTTGAATGTTGCATGGACGGAAATATGATGTCCCTGTTCGGGTTCGCTGTTCGCTGAAGTCCGATAAGAATATTTTTCCAATAATTGAGTCGTCCAGCGCTGCAATAATTTGAACATCGTGAAAATATCCAGAGATGTTAATATATAATATTTTGAAATGAATACATATCCATCGTGACAATGCTCATATGAATCAACATGATTATATAGTAAATCTTATTTGCATCGATTAGAGAGCGCCCGAGCGAGGGACCCCCCACTATTCTCCTCCTAAAGAATAGTAACATTCCACCTTGCATCCCTCGCCGGGCCTCTTTTTCTGTCACCTGTTTTATCTAGCGATGCAACGTTCCCCGTTCATGAACTCCCCCATGCGCCTGGGAGCCATGGCCACGCTCCGGGACCACGAGATGATATCCGCCTTGAAGGTGGACTTCCTGGAGCTGCTGGTGCTTCCCGGGGACGATATTCCGGCGATCCGTTCGTTCTGCGAAAGCTTCGACGGGGAGCTGATCCTGCACGCGCCGGAGGAGTTTTCGGACGGCAGGTTGCTGGACCTCAGTTCCCTCGATCCATCATGGAGGGAGGCGAGCGTGCGTAGAGTGCGGGAGGTCACCAAGGCCGGGGAGGGCACGGCCCGTCCGGTGGTCATACATCCAGGAGGAATAACCGAGAGGCCGTTGGACGACGTGTCGGGGATCATGACCAGCCTTCAGGCTTCGCTGGACGCGCTTCCTGATTACACCTGGCTGGAGAACATGCCCATGCACTATCATCACCGCGGACGGACGCTGTGCTCGAACCTCATGCGCACCCCGTCCGAGATGAAACAGGTGGACGCCCTGGTGGCCGGCTTCACGGTGGACGTGTCCCACGCCTATCTTGGAGTTGCTAAGAACGGCAATGACAACGTACGAGCTATGTTCCAGGAGCTTGGTGAGGCGGTGCGTCACGTTCATCTTTCGGACGCCCGGAGGCCGGACGTGGAGGGGGTCATGATCGGGGACGGCGAGATTGACATGTCATTCTTTCCCTACCTGCGGGGATTACCGGTGCTGTTAGAGGTTTGGGACGGACACCTCGATGGCGGTGCCGGTTTCCGAGAGGCCTTGAAGCGGATGCGGGGCCAATAGGCCAGTTGACCGGCGTGATGCCAGAATACCGATAACTACAAAAACTGCAACCGAGATAATAGGCGCTACCAGGGTGCTTGTATTGGACGATGGAGATTTCACCAAGGCTCGCTCGATGCTTTTTCCGAGGCAGGTTCTGGCGGGTCACGACATCATAGGCACGGTGCCCGATTCCTGCAAGGACTTCGGTCTTAGCGGCACCGCTCTCATCGTCACCGGCGACAAGACCATGAAGGTGGCCGGCAACGCCGTCCGGGACGGACTGGTCGCCAACGGTTACGAGGTGCAGATCGTAAACGTGGGAGAGGCTACCAACGACAACCTGGACATAGTGATGAAGGCCGCGCACGAGTGCCAGGCCGACTTCTTACTGGGCGTGGGCGGCGGTTCCAAGATCGACCTGGCCAAGATGGCCGCCACCAACCTGGGCAAGGAGTTCCTGTCCATTCCCACTTCCGCCTCCCATGACGGCATTGCGTCCGGGAGAGCGAGCATCCGGTCCGTTTCCGGACCCATCTCACACGAGGCCAGAGTTCCGTTGGCGGTCATCGCCGACACCGGAATAATCGCCAAATCACCATACCGCTTATTGGCCGCGGGGTGCGCTGACGTCATAAGCAACGCCACCGCCCTCATGGACTGGGAGTTCGCCCGTAGGCTGCGCTACGAGGAGTTCTCCCGTTCGGCGTACGCGCTGGCCAGTTATACGGCGCAGACAATAATCGAGAACGCGGACCTTATCCGGCCCAACCTGGAGGAGAGCGTGTGGATCGCCATCCGCCCGATAATCATCTCCGGGATTTCCATGAGCGTGGCCGGGTCGTCACGACCTACGTCGGGTAGCGAGCACATGTTCTCGCACGCCCTGGACCTCATAGCGCCTGGCAAGGCGCTGCATGGGGAGCAGTGCGGGGTCGGCTGCATAATGATGATGTACCTTCACGGAGGCGATTGGATGCGCATCCGGGAGGCATTGACGAAGATAGGAGCCCCCACTTCGGCCAAGGAGCTGGGGGTCAGCAAGGAGCAGGTGATCGAGGCTCTGGTGACCGCGCATCAGATCCGCAAGGACCGCTTCACCATACTGGGCATGGGGCTCACCAGGGAAGCGGCCGAACGGATAGCCACCATCACCCGCGTCATCTAGTCGAGGAGGTTTGTCTAATGATCACTGTCATCGGGGAGAGACAGGCCAAGGTAGATGGTCGCTTCATCTACCTGGGGCCGCTGACGGAGTGCAAGGAGTGCAAGCTCAAGGGCGTATGCTTCAATCTGGACGCTGGTGCGCCCTACCGCATCGTGGAGGTCCGTGACGTCAAGCACGAATGCAAGGTGCACGAGGACGGCGTCCGGGTCATCAAGGTCGAGAAGGAGAGGATGGAGGGCATCATCAACAAGAAGGGCGCCCTGGAAGGCATGACCGTCACCTATGAGGTGATCAAGTGCGACAACCTCGGCTGCCAGAGCTATCGCCTGTGCCATCCCCTCGGCATAGACAAGGGTCACAAGGCCCGGATCGCCAAGATCGTCGGGGACGTGGAGTGCGCCGAGGGCAAGAAGCTGGTGAGGGTGGTCCTGCAGTAATCCGGAAACATGGTGATGCGATCCTCATCGATCGCTATGTTCACCCAAGGCCGTTGGTGGCATAGGATATTATTTATCATCGTCGATACTAGTTGACCAACGGTGGTCGGGGATGCACTTCAGATGCAGCGATAGGACATTGTTCAAAATATACATCGTGGCAGTGACGGTCCTATTCATCCTTTACATAATCCCAGTGATCCTCTTCTACTTCCTGGGCATGGATGTAACTGGGATATCGGACGACCTGCGGGAATTGGGCGTCACGGTGTATCGTACCTTCTTCCTTATCGGCGTGCCTGTCGTGTCGCTGATACTAGGCGCCCTGTCGATCACTGTCCTGAGCGAAGTGCCGGACAAGGAGACCCGGATGCTTCCCCGCTACATCGGCTATCTTATGTTGTTCGTCACCCTGCTCTCGATAATCATCTGGATAACCGACATGTCGTATTATCATAGCGTGTGACGCCCGAACGGAGCGGCGTTCGGTCCTTCAGAACCTTTCCCCGGTCATCCGCTCGTACATGTCGATGTAGAGCTTGCTGACCCGGTCGCGGACCTCGTCCGGTAAGGCAGGAATGTCCGGCTCCGGCGCCCCGCTCTTTCTAGCCTTATACAGAGCCTCGTGATAGCCCGTCTCCCGGTAATGCTGGCGGACCATCTCCTTCGAGAGCTCGACGCAATTGCCCTTCTCGTATTCCGCCGCATCCCACCAGCGGTCCTCGTCCAGAGTTCCGAAGGTGTCCACGATCATCAAGCGACGCTTCTCGTCATAAGCGAACTCCTTCTTGCCGTCCACGTGAATGAGCCCGGCCTTCTTCGCCCGTTCGCCGATGAGCGCGTCGATCTTGGCGATGGTGTCGAAGACCTCATGGTACTCCTTATCGGTGAGGCCGGAGATGCGCTTGGCCTCCTCGTCCGTGAGGTTGCGGTCGGTCTCCTCCAGCTTGGTCGTCGCCTCCAAGTACGGTCGGGGAAGCTTCTCGCCGTACTTCAGCTGGTGCCCTTTCGGAAAGCCCAGCTGCTCTACGGTTATCTTGCCTTCCTTCACCCGGTCGTTCAGGGAGCCGGCGTTGTAATGCCGGCAGATGAACTCCAGCGGGATGAGATAGTTGATGGTCTTGCTGTTCAGCTTGGAGTAATCGGGAATGACGTTCACCCGCTTCACCAGCATGCGGTCCTTGCCGGATAATTTGATGAAGTCCGAGCGGATGCCATGCTCTTCCAGCAGCTTGAACCAGTACGCCGAGATACGGCAGAGAACCTCGCCCTTGTGCGGAATTTCGGTCGGGATTATCTTGTCGAAGACGGAGATGTTGTTGGTGAAGTGGAACTCGAACGTGCTGTCGTCGACCTCGAAGACCTTCTTGACCTTGCCGACCCGGTAGAGCTTCATCGCTAGAGTGATGACGGAACGATGAATAAAGTTTGCTCAGAACTCGGAACCCACGTGCACTTCCAGGCCCTTGTTGGTGATCGAATATGGCGTTATCTTTCGGGAGTGCTCGGTCCTCCTCATCTTGATGATGCGGATCGACAGCATCAGCTCGTTGCGGGACTGCATCTCCAGGTAACGCAACGATATCACCCCGTCCGCGACGTACTCCACGAGACCGTCCCGGGAGGCGAAGGGATTGTCGTCCTTGACCTCGGCGGTCATGAGCAGTGTGGCTCCGGTCTTCTTGACCATCTGGGACAGGTTGAACAAGTTCGTCCGTCGGTCGTGGTCGTTGTCGAACAGCAAGTTCAACAGAGAGACGGAATCGACGACTATGCGGGAGGCCCCGAACTTCTTGATGAACTCGGGCAGCTCGCTCTTGATGCGCTGTATCGTCACCTTAGCGTCGTTCGGCTCCAGCTTGACGATCTCCAGCTTCTTCTCGTTAAGCTTGGCGCGCAGGTCCCAGCCGTGCGCCTCCGCGTCGGCCAGTATCGATTCCCGGTCCTCCTCCAATGATATGTATATGCCCTTTTCCCCTTCCGCCAGTCCCTGGTTGAGGAACTGCAGACCGAAGGTGGTCTTACCGGTACCGAAGGAACCCATGACCACCACCGTGGATCCCTTGGGGATGCCTCCGAACAGCATCTCGTCCAGACCCTCCATTCCCGTCTTGACCTTCTCAATTCCCATCACGATATCCTCTCCGTGTCTATGACCACCAGTCCGTGCTGCGCGGTCACGATGGTGGCGAACCTGGCTATGCGTTGCTGGTCCAGGTGCGGCAGTATGCTCATGAACTTCTCCACGTACATGTAGCGTTGTCGACGGGACGATTGGGCGAACTTGCTCCACTCGAACACCAACGCCCCGTCCACCGAGTCCATGATCAGCTTCTCCTTCCTGGCGTCCACGATGTCCTTGGTGAGCAGCAGGTAGATAACTCCCTTCCAGCGCTTGGCCATGCGCTGCATGCCGCGCATCACCGCCACCAGGTCCACCTCCTCGATCTGGTTGTTCACCACCAGGTCGGTCAGCGAATCTATGATGATCATGCTGTCATGCGCGTTAGCATCCAGGTAGTCCACCAAGGCCTCGAGCGTGTTCTGTTCCCCGTCGTCCGAGAACAACCCGGAGGACGCCTCGCCGGTCCAGCTCCTTGGGACCAGCGTGTTGCGGAAATATTGCTTGGAGAAATCCTTGAAGATGACATTTCTCTCGAACGCCCCGTAGAAGTCCTCGTTAAAGGAGACCCTTATCTCCTGCAGGATGTCCTCCTGGGAGCGGGCGAACGTTACGTAACAGATCTTCTTGGGCATGACCCTCTGGCCTATTCGGTGCCCTAGGTAGTAATCGGAAACGGTGGGGTTCTCCTTGACCAGCGATATCTTGGAGGCGGAGGTCAACGCGTACTCCTGCTGGCCCGCGCCAAGATCGCCCATGAGCAGTATGACCGAACCTTGGGGTATCCCACCCTTGACTATGCTATCAAAATCGGACACACCGCTAGGTATCCTTTTCACTGTGGCATCCATTCCCGCACCTGACTGGGCATTTATAGGGATATGACCTTATAATTGTATGGTGGCCTGTCCCTAGCTGTCGCTCACTAGCTCTCAATTTTTCAGGCCACTTCCACCCAGGCCCTTGCCGTGCACGCCCCGTCAATATGGGAGAATATGATCAGCCGGTGCACGAACTCATACCCTTCGTAGATGGCTATCCCCCCGGACAGACCGAGATTGGCGACCAGCTGGTTGCCTTGGTCCTGCATGGTGAGGGACCTCCAGCTGTTGCTGATCGCGTCGAAGTAGAACACGTCCACATCCGAGGCGGATATGCCTGTGCGGGACAGGGAGAACTTGATGACCACCCCGCTCTCGCTTCGTAGCCCGGTCACCTTGACCCCAACGTCATAATCTCCCACGGAGCTCCACGTCACAGGCAGTTGAGGGTGCTCGCCCGTGCCGCCGAGGCCGACGGTGTTAATGGAGACCAGGGTCAC
>Ga0209099_1002340_pt1 | contig 16831 bp, 10 predicted proteins | sample AD_JPNHW2_MetaG_FD_184430 | JGI IMG/M metagenome (GOLD analysis project Ga0209099, IMG submission 184430) | Active sludge microbial communities of municipal wastewater-treating anaerobic digesters from Japan - AD_JPNHW2_MetaG (SPAdes) (version 2) | ecosystem: Engineered > Bioreactor > Anaerobic... | reverse complement strand
CAATGGTAGACCTGCCAGCGATGCTTGTTGTTTTATATTTTGTGCCGTTCCTATAGCTCACTGTATTGTTATCAGTTTCAGATTGAACGGTATGTAGCCCTGAGCTATTGGCTGTTCCAGCATCCCATGCCGCAGAAAGGGTGACACCTGTTGACAATATATTTTGCTGATTATTCGTGGAGTTTCTTGGCAGGATAATAATCATTTTTGAGCCATCCGAACAGCCAGCAAGATTGGCGGCTTGATTTATGTTGCTTCTTGAGTATATTGATATTCCCATATTGATTGCGGACGTGAATATATTTGATGCGAAAACCTGAGTATTGAATCCCCTGCTATTTGCATTTGGGTTCCAGCCCTCGTATGCCGTGAAAATTGAGTTTGCTTCCGTGTCGTTAAGATACGCAAGCTTTGTGCCAGCAGGGTCTTTTAGGTTGATAAGCGTGGATGTTTTTACATTATTCGCAAATATCCATGCAGCCTTGATTTTTGTCCACAATAAGTCAGTTTGCAATTTTACAATAAATGTGTCAAGCCACGTTTTATATATTGCGTCACCTTGCGTTGTCATTGCCGCAAAATACGCTTCTGCCTCAGCGGAGTAGGGAGAACCCACCCCGCCACCTGAGCCGAGTCCAAGTCTTAATCCAAGCGGAGTCATTACTTTCTCTTAGGTAAAAAGACCTTGATGCCTTGGTAGATGTTGGCTACAAAGCTTGCGACCTTAGTTGGATCGGTCAGACCAAGCTTCTTTAGCAGATTGGGCTTTACCTTCTCCATAACGGCTCCAACGACTACAGTGCGCTTCTCATCAGCCTTTGCGTCACGCAATAGCGGAAGAGTCGGCAAGGGGAGAACAAGTGTTTCTTTGAGGGCGCTTACATTCTCGTCGGCGTCGACGATGAGTCCCTTTACCTGGTTGGTGACTTCGGTTTTGGCGTTGATCTGCGCCACAATTTGCTTGTAGGCGGCGATAACGATGAGGATGAGCGCCACGACTGCGGCGATAAGTTCCTTGGACTGATTGATGTAGTTAATGATCTGTTCCATTGTATTCTCCTTATTTCTGTGTTTCTACGAGGGCCGACATAGCCTTCTGGTTGTTTTCTATGAGCGTGGTCATAACCTTCTGGCTATTCTCAATCGCCTTCTGATTGTTGAAGATGGTGTTGCCACCGTATAGCATAAACCCAACAACGATTAAGCCACCAGCTATCTTAAGCAACTCATACCATTTGATAGCAGAGTCTCTACCGCTGTTGAGGCACTCAGAGAAGATAGACCTTACGTGGGATTTCCCCTCTTCGGTTTTCGCCCAATCGTTTCCGATTTGCATACACTGCGCCCTAAAGGTTGGGTCAAGCAAACGCATCTGAGCCTGAGCCATTTCATCCTTAGCAAGCGTGTAGCGTTCATCATATTGGGTCTTGATTTGTTCTGCCAATAAATCGATTTTAGCATTAGTGGTAGCGTTTTCAGTTCTAAGATCAGCGAAACCATTTCTCATTTCTTCACGAAGATCCACAAATTGCTCCTGCGTGACGTAGTTATCCATTATTTATCACTCACCTGAATAGAAGGCCGCCAATGCTACTTTCTTCCAGTTACTCATATCGGCAGAGCCATCGCAGTCGTCGATTGCTATATAGATGAAATCATCATCAAACATGGATGCGCCCTTCGCTGCACTTGTTCCGTTGTTTAACCCACCAGTTAAGAACGCAAAGTCTGTAGCGCCAAGTATAGTTGTCGTTACACCAGTTAATGATGCAGTAATCTTTGCTGCCACTTCAGCATTGTATGCTGGATCACCAGTATCCATTATTGCATTCACTATTTTAGCATGTGTTGATATAGGAGCAGAGGCTTCGTCCGTCTTAAGACTAATTGTTATTTGGTTGCCAGATGCAAGTAATGCAAGAGACTCACTAGCTCCAGCTATAATTGACTTAACTTTAATCAGGTTGCCATCCACGCCAGCATTAATCGCCTCAAACGTCAACGTATTGGTTGTCCCTATTGTTAGAGAAGCTTTTGCTGTAGCAGCCACTGGTGTCCCAGGCTTCATTGTATTTGCGAGAATTTCAGAGTTATCTGCCACTGTTTTTACTAGACCCTCAGACTCGTCACCAACAATTGATTTAACTAAAACAACATCTCCAGTTGTTCCATCATCTAGTGCCGTTACGCGATCCTCCAGAGACTCAAGTCTATCCACGTCGCCTTCGTTGAGGGATGTACGGATATAAGACATATCAACCAATTCTGGAGACGTCCCTCCGTTTTGGGGCCAGATCAGGATTTTGAACCAATCCTTAATAGTCACTTTTCATCTCCTAATAGATTAAGTTGACGAGACCCATAACCCAGGGAGTTACGGGATACGCGATAACGGTTGTAGCGTCTACAAGCAGTGTCGGATGCGTTGCCCCAATCTTCGTAAAGGTGAGCGTAACGGCTCCAGTTGTAGCTGAATATACCATGAAGTAAGTTACTCCGGCAGGGAATAACGTAGCGAGTCTGGCATTGTTTGCGAGTGACGCTGCTCCGCCATCGCCAGCTTGAGCGATACCAAGAGTACATGCTACCGATAGGTTAACTCCAATTACCGTATACTGGGTTGCGTTAGCAGGAGTGTACAGCGCCGTGGCAGCCGCATTTCCACCGCCACCAGCAGTCACAGTAAGAGCGGTAGCAAGATTGAACTCCTTCCAGCATGCCATATTTGGCGCCTTCTCTCCGGCAGCTAAGCGATGCAGTGAGAGTGTCATATCCGATATTGAGTTATCAGTCTTCACGGAACCGCCACCAGCATCTACTATTGCGAGATGTAAGGCGGTAGTAGTCTTATTCTCAAGACTCGTACAGAAGTCGTGGGCGTATACACCACCCATATTTGCAACCGAGTAGTGCGCGGCATCAATGTGCCGTACGCCTACTCCGATCTGAGCTGCTCGTGTCGTACTCTTTGCCATTATATTATACCTCCAGGTATATCTTTTGTATCTTTAACTTTCCCCGGTGACGGCATGTTCTGGAATGGTATTCCTGTCATCCGGTCAACAAAGCTCTTAGGGTTAAGATAACTCTTTTGCACGTCTCGGGCAAGTCTTCCGAACGGAAACATTGTCCACGTCGTATAATCCGTCAATCTTTTCCAATCTCCGTCAACCAATCCTGATATCGTTGGCGGAACTAATCTCATTGCGGGAGGGGTTATCATCTGCAGCGGAGCCATTACTCCAGGATACGCTCCAAAGAACGCCGCTTCCTTATCTTTATCGTTTCCGAATAGCCAGTTAGCCATATCGGATGCCCAACTCATAGGGGCCGGAAGAGTCGCATCAAAGACGCTGAACATGAATGCCTGGGCAAGCCCAAGGGAGAGCAAATCCATGCACATGAGTCTCTGGAATCTGGAGTACTCCTCGGTGCCTTCCCGGAATCCGTATATCTTCGCTTGCTGATAGATAGCGTTGCGCGTATTGATCGAATTGTACGTCCAAAGCTGGAAGCGGGTCAATACCTTGCCGAACGCCGTACGCGCTATAGCGGGGCGATATGGTGCCGTATAGAGGAACTGCGTAACCTGTACGCCCTTCAGCGCCATCTTCGCCAATATCGGATTGAAGATGAAGTTGCCATCGGCATCATAGCTTCCCTTGAAGGCGTCACCGAACGACTTGCTCGCCTGAATGTAATGAGCCAGGAACGCATCCCGGCGCAACGTAATCTCAGCGCTGCGCATAAACCACGAAGCCTTATCGAACATTGCATCCGTTATCGCATACTTCTTGGAAAGGCTCTGAATCGTCTGCCCCTCCATCGACTTGTCCCCGGATAATAGCTTCTGGACATCGATAGAGAAGAGTCGTATATTCCCGCTCAGACTCTTACCGCCTACTCCGGTCTCAGCTGCGATATAGGTATCGAGATACCCATTCTTTATCATCGCCTTGGTAACGTCGCCCATATCGGTAAACTTGCTATTGATATTGTCGCGAATGAATCCGATACTCCTGGCATTGAAGAAGTTCTTGATACCGGCATTGATCATCGTCATCTGGCTACCGCCCCAAAGATTGGCTACCATCGACTTAGGATGCGCCAACAACGAGGCCATCTCATACTGAGCCTCTAACTGTGAGAGCCGGATAACGGTTGCGTAGTCAAGGTGCTTAAGCTCATCAGGAAGTGTTCCATCCGGCTGTATCATCCCCAGGGACTCACCAATCTTATACATGCGCCTTGCCATTACGGAGTCGGTTAACTGCGTATATAGGTTGCCCTTGAGCTTCATCTCAGGGTCGTTTATCAAATCGTCAGTCATGATACTCGGATTGCCTAATGAGTCGTTTATGTACATCTTCATGAATTTGACCCAACTACTTGTGGCTTCACCAAAAGCGTTGTTGTCTTCGGCTTCCATTATCGTGTCCTTGGTCATGAGTAGCGCAAGCTTCTTATGGAACATCGATATCGTAGCGTGTGCGTAGTCAGCATAATCGGTAGTGCGTCTACCAAAGTCTCCAAACCCAACCTCACGCTTCATCTGGTTACGGGTCTTGTGGTCGTTATACGTCCACCGCATGGCGGTATCCTGGTTGCCCTCAAGTTTCTTCTGCTTCGCCAAGAGAGCCTCGTTCGCCATCGTATTGAGGATAATGTCTTCTTCGTCGCCATGAGGATCGAAAGCTGTGTCTCCATTCTTCATACGCTTGATAAGCGAAGATAGCTCGGTAAATGCTGCGGCACGTGATTGCTCCAATCCCTGGATGCGCATATCGAGCATATCGTAGTCTTCGTTTTCTGCGACACGCCTAAGTTCTCTTGCGTCTTCTATGCTGGTATTCAGCGACTTTATGTCTTGCCGAACCTTCTCAATTTGAGGCTCGAGACGCTTCTTTAACGATATTGGATTCTCGTTGATATTGGGGAAGTATACTTCAGCCGGGATAGTTCCGGTAGTCGGGTCACCAATGCGCCTGAAGGCGTCTATCTGCATCTTGACGACCTCGTACAAGTACTTTGGGTCTACTTTACCAGCATACTTCCTAATCAAGTTCTCGACGCTATGGCTACGCCCAAGATACGATAGTCCATCGCTACCTATCTCTACTGGAACCTTTTTCATGCCGTCAAGAGTATCCTCTATTTCGGCGACAAACCTCTTGGAGTCGTAGAAATTCATTCCTTTGAACAATCTCTCTACGCTATGCCCCTTAAAGGCTGCGTTAAGGTCAATGCCTTCGAATAGAGTTTCGTAATCTAATTCGTATCTCTTCAGGTATTCTGGGTCGCCTACATTGTATTTGTGTAGCTCAGCATTATACTCGGTAGTTTTCTTGGATATCTCTTTGATTACCTGGGTAGCGTCCATCTCCACGTTCTCATTACCGACCACGACCATATACTTGCGATTGAAGGCGCCATTTTGGTTAGCGAGATATAAATCGTTTTTGGCCTTAAGCGCCTCATCAAGCGACTTCTGTAGGTCTACAATGTCACGTGAGACCTCTTCGCTTGCCGGTCGGCTATTGAGCGTAGCTATCTTCTGCTGAAGAGACTCTACTGCTCTTGATATCACATCATATTCGAAAAGAACGTCTCCGTCAACGCCATGCTTCTTTACGTATTCGTAGAGACCGGCATGATAGCGTTCCGTAAACTGACCTATGTCGTAATTCTTAGCGGTATCGTTCTCGCCCATTTGTCTCTGGAGCTTGCCTATGTAGTGTATTGGAACAAGCCCGTACCCAGTAGTCACCTTGCCGTCTACGTCACGATATCCGGTCATTGTCTTATCGACTGTAAACGACTTCTTCATATTATTCTTATCGATAGCATCAGGGAAGAGAAAGTAGTCGATCGCTTTGATAAACGGATGAGCCGTATCGTAGTCCTCGCCCAATAGCTTCTGGATGAATGTAGGCGTTCTCCAGTTCTCGAACATCTTATCCATTGCTCTCCAGTCGGAGAGATTCATTCTCGATACCGTCTTATGGAACAGTCCACGGGTAAGCCCCTCAAGCGGGATGTTATCCTTCACTCCGTAGTGCTCCAGGTGGTCGATAATCTTCCTGGCGATACTCTGTGCCTCTTCCAGTTCGCCTTGAGCCAACTTGGTTTCGTCCACAGTGGCATTCCGGGCAACCTTCTGGGCAAGCTGCATCTCCTGTATATGAGTTATCTTGCTCTTAGTCTCGCTAACGGTTCCGGCTTCGGCAATAGTCTTCTCTTTGTTTATCTCATCATAGCGAGCTTGTAACGCTTCCAATTTGGCATCGTGCTCCGCCTTCTTGGCGACAAGCTGTTCGATCTCTTCCCGATAATCACGAGGCGCCATAGGAACGTCATCATATACCGCATTGGGGTCGCTTGCCATCTTGGTCAGGTCGATATAAGAGTCAGCCTCTACCTTAATTCTCTTCGCCACATCGTACATGTGCTGCTGAATGGCGTAGAACTTGCCTTTAGAGGCCTCTGGTACGGCACGTAGTATAAGACCTATCTGAGAGTAGTTGGTGGCGTTCTTGAGGTTTTCTCGTACCTTCCTGAGCTTCGTAGGGTTATCCTTGTATTTCTCGTCGGCTGCCTTGAAGCTTCCAATCGTTTTCTTCTGCCAGGAGCCGAGCATAAATACGTCAAAGAAGTCCTTCTCCATTGTCGTTGCCAGAGAGTTACGATACTTGGTGGCTGCTATATCCATATCGTCTATCGACATCTTGGGCGGCTGTCCAACTTCTCCACTCGATACGGAGGTCTTAAAATCGTTTACATCGCTCCATATCTTGTTCATTATCTTTATCTTCTTGGTGTCGGACACCTTTATCTTATGCGCTACGATAAGGCTTTCAACTGCCCTATAGGTTACGACATCGGCTACATCCTGCTGTATCTGCTGAGCAATGTAGTCCCGGAACTTTACGAAGATTTCAACGTTATGGCTGGCCATTGCATGGAATAAATCTCTTGTGTATATCCCGTATTTCTTCGGACCGATAATGCCGGTCTCAGTAACCATGAACTCTCTATTATATTCAAACAAAAAAGCTTCACGATGATATTCGTCGATATTTGTTATCTTCTGCAAGACATTGTATACCTCTAATATCTCACGAGCACGACCGGAAGCGATTCTGGTAGGGTCAAGATACTCTTTGACTCCCGTAGTTGCCTTCTTGCCGTCCTCAGAAATATCGATGATATGCTCAGTGGTCGCCTTCATTATCGCCTGTATATCGTCTTTATACACGCCCTCTGCCTTCTTGCCGTGCAGTACAGAGTAGCTAAAGCCGTCATAGAGGAACAATAGGTTCTTCCCGGCATAGGAATAGTAATCGAGATTCCAAGTCCCACTATCGAGACCTTTGGCCACCTGTGATAGGAATGTGTTCGACCCTGCGACGCTACGCATAGGCCTTAGCGCATCAGATGTCTCCCAATAGCCTTTATCGGCACCTAGCTCGCTATTGAACGTTGTGTATTGTTCAAGTATGCTCTCCGGGATACGCTCCGGAAAGAATGTAGGCTTGCCGTTCTCGGTCCTTAGCGAATACTTGTCGACTAATCCGATAACGTCTTCGTATGATAGCTTCTCGTTGCCCTTATAGACATCGTAATAGTGCATAAACAGCTTAAGTTGAGAATCTTTGGAGAACTTGGGGATACTGCTAAACTCGGTAGGGTCGGCTACGGAAGTGATAACTGCCGCGACACTGCGTTCTCCATCGCCTATCTCTGACTTGGGTTTGGGAGATACGTAAAGGTTGTTGGAATCACCATTGCCTATTATCCCCATCTTTAGGGAGGGCAACTTCTGTCTCTCCGCACCACTATCCAGGTCTCTAAGATATGACTGTTTCAAGACTCCGGTAAACGACACAACCTGCGACAACAGGTTACGCGCATATACGGTTGATATCGATGCCGATGCCTGAATACCAGGCGCTCCAAGTAGGGACGGATTCTTCATAAGCGCTGCCTTCTCTGGAACGGAACCACCGATAATCATCTCTTTATAGTTGCGCCCCTGAGCGTCTTTAAGCTTCTTTGGTCCGACTGCGATACCGGTTGCGGGGTCGACCAGAAAGTCATTATTCTTGGACATCTCCTTTAGCCAGGACATCTTCATGCCTTCGCCTAGTCCGGACTCGCTACGGCCGCTAAACCACGCATAGTAACTATCACCGTCATCATCAGCGCCACCGGTAGCCTCTTTGATATTCGAATGAAGCGAAATATCGTTGGAGTCTACGTCAAGGAATCCAGCAAACTTGGCAACCTGGAACCCGGCTTCACTATCTTGCGGTACACGCTGGATGCCTATATTCTCGAAGAACTCTTTCAGATACGAATGCGAAAGCGTAAAGTTGGTATCGTTATCTACGTAGGCTTTCCACATCGCTCCGAGTTTGTAGGTGTTGCGGTCGATTACAATATCTTTGGTGCGGTAGTTGCCGCCAAGCTTAAACTCATTTGGCTTGATCTGCTGCGCATCGAGACCGGTTCCCCGTGACTTCATCCCGGAGGTAGCGTTGCCTACCAAAGGACGACTTGCTCGATTTATGAAATACTTGTTTATCGCCTTATTGAAGAATGGGATAGAAAACTTATCGTACATAGCCGAATCGTTACCGAGCCCCAATAGCACGTCTACCCCGCTAAGAGTACTTTCTATATCCTTAGCGCTATCGTAGTCTATTGAGGACTTGGTTTCGGCTTCAAGCTCGTCCAGAGAGTCCGTAACCATATTCTTGCGAGTGATACCGGAGAGTACCGCCCGGATAAGCTTGTCGTTGCCGGAGGTCAGTATCTTAGAGATTTGAGCTAGCCCTACGCTATCAATATTCTCCCGCAGATATTCCATCTGCGCATCGGAAATATCTGCATAGTCAGCCCTGAGCATCATGTCGACCTCGGTGTTTGTCATGTCTTTGCCAAGCAGAGCTTGGTCGAACAAGTCGTGTAGGATGTCCCTTCTCATCTCGACGGGAAGCGACAGGAAATTCGTTATCGTCTGCTTCGTCACATGCACGGGCTTGTTCACTTTATCAATTCCGCTACGTTCGGAGAGTACGGCACTAATGGTGCCAATGGGAACCTTGAAACTTGACATCTCCCCAACCACAACAACCTTTCCCTGTTCGGCATCGTAGTGCATGGTGGTCATCTTCCGGGTACCCATCTGTTTCGCCGCATTGCTATCCATAACGCCTGACTGACCATTCGCGCGCATCCAGGCTTCCAGTTCCGGCAACGGTTTCTTTATGAGATACTTGCCCAAAAGCATCCCTTCGTCAGTGGAGTGCACTATGAAGGACTTGTTGTTGCTACCGGTTGTCGGAAGTCCATGACTGGCGTTCAAGGCGTCTACGGTTTCGGGCAAGAGATACAGGTTGCCGTCCTCAGCTCCCTCGGCAAGGATATACCCCTGCTTAACAAGGAAGTCCACATCAGCCACAACCATAGGCAAATCCGTTATCGGGTCTTCAGCGGGAAGGTTTCTGAATTCGAGAAGATGCCGATACGCTGCGATATAATTCTCGGTACTGGTCTTGACTCCGCTATTCAAGATGATCTGGAGACGCTTATTGAGGTCTCCGGCTCCCTTAATGAATCCTTCCGCCTTTATGAACGCCCCAATACTTGTAGCCTTATTGAAGTCCCTAAGATAGAGCAATGAGTTGATGCGGGCGTTCCAGTAGTATTCCTTGAACTCCGCAGTCATTATCCGCCTATCCGGATTGGTGACCAATTTGCCATCCCGACCCTTAAGCGGTTCGCCATCTTTTCCGATTCCGTAACCGAACAATGTCTGACCAAAGAGCTTTATGTCTTCTACGTGCGCCTCGACCACTTCCTTGGGAGTTAAACCCGTAGCAAGTGCAATTTCCTTAATAACGTCATCAACATTCGTATTCGCGAGTTCTGGGTGCTCTGCGAAGAATGTGAGTTCGGGTTTATCATTCTTCCCGCCCAGATAGAAATAACGCACCGTCTTCGGGGTTACGCCATCTTCGTCCACAAGATTCGAGTCCTTGAAGTTGAGCATCTCCTCGATGACCCTCTTGTAGGCTCCGGCCTTGAGGAATAGCAAGTGTTCGTTATGATTGAAGGCGAAAGCGGCGTCGTACTTCTCTACGCCATTCTCATCGGGAGCGAAGCTACCTTTTACGCTTATTACCGGTTCACTTGCGACGTTCTTTATACCCTTAACGGTTTCGAAGATCGGCCTGGATTTCGGTTCTATCATACTGATGCGCTGTCTGGCCCTAATTGTGCCGGAGTTGACCTTCACCAACGCAGGTTCAAGCGCACCGTTTACGGTCTTCATCTCAATAGCGTATACGGGAACGCTTCGGGTGTTGACTATACGATTCATGTAGTTCACAAACGGAGCGATATCGTCTTCGGAAAGTTCCAGCTTACCTGAGTTATCACGCTTACCGCTCTTGCTGAGCTTATTGCTATCCAGCCATTTCAATACGGCATCGTAGGTCGGATTTTTATCTATCGTATCGAAGAACGATTGCTCCAGTCTCTTTAGCCCGACTGGGTTATACGCGTTACCCATGCCTTTCTTGATCACGGTCCTAAGCGAGTCCTTCATCGTAACGTCACCGTTCATCTCGTTGACTAACGTATTGAAGATGATGTTGAGGCGATATGCCTGGAAGTGTGGATTATCTTCGGGGGCATTGGCGTTATCCTTTAGCCAGATACCGGTACCGGCATATTCACGGTAGCCCATCTTGGCTGCCTCATCAGTGAACTTGTTCCAATACTCACCTTCACGCAAACCTATATCATCGGTCACAATAGTCGCCCCGGAAGCAAGTGTACGCATAACGCCGTCTCCAAGCTTAGCCGTAGAGAGAGCATCATCTCCGACAAGAAGCGTTACCACATCCAGAGGGGTCGTGACGCTGGGATTGATCTTCTTGGACGGGACTGTATCGACTGAGGTTTTGCCATCGGTAACGATTGCGGTTGAGATTGTGGTCTTAGCTAAGAGTACAGGATTCTCGCTAAGTACTGAAGTCGGAAGATCCTTCACAAGGGGCTTATTGTCTAGCCTATTCATAAGGTCTAATACGTCACCGGTAACCTTTACCATGTCAAGCCCAGAGAATCCAACTTCCCGTAAGCTCGATGCCGTCTTAGCGACTAGCATGTTTTGGACATCATCGGACAATACCGCCTTGGCGATATCCTGCGTATACTGTTCCGGTGTCTTCTCGGGTGCGTTTTGAGTGCCTGGTACTCTATCTTCTGCGGGCTTATCGGAGACGTCTTTGGGAGTCGGAGCAACCTCTTTTGCTGGCGTAAATGTTTCCGGGATAGATATACGTGGCTTATCGCCAGTATGATAAACCTTATACGATGCACCAATTTCGTTGAGGTACTCGATGAACTGACTATCAACCTTTGGCATATCGCCAACGACGAAAGTGGAGCCGTTTTTGTGAGCAGACAAAATTGATTCTTTAGTTAGTCCTTCAAGTGGCTTACCTGAATACTCACTATTGCGAGCCAACATGATAACCTTGGCATTTTTGTTCCATGCAGGATTAAGTACGCCACGAGTAAACCCGGCTGCGAGAACCATATTGTTAACGTTCTCGTCGCCTGTATGCTTCGCGGATATCTTGGCTGCCGAAGTTGCGGTAGAACTGTGGGTGTTTTTAACTTCGCCTATGAACCCATCTGCTACTTCTCGCATAGCCTTGTCCTTGCCATCTCCCATTGGAGTTCCCTTACCAACGTTTTCGAAACCGCCAACATATTCAGATGTTTGGGTAACTGTATTAAGCATACCGCTCTTTACGATGTTGGGGACGAGTTCCGGGAAGATACGTTCCGCTATTGCGTTTACGCGATTCTCATAGTCTCCCTGTTTCTCTCCGGGTTCCTGAGGCACGTTATCGTGAGTCTTCTCATGAGCGATTACAAAGGCGACCATTTCTTCGGGTGTCTTGAAAATATCTGGAGGAAGCGCATTAGTCGTACTGCCGTCACTATACTTAGCAGGCTGAGTCCAGGTCTGCTGCTGGAATCGGTTGATTATCTCTTCCGGCGTGTTTATGGTTATCTCTCCTGTCTCTCTGCTTCTAGTCGCTAATGGCTTCGGGATATTCACGGGAGAGTTTTCGTGACGCTCAATAGGCTCCTGCTTAACTACGATCCCGGCTACGTTAAAGGTTCTGGGCTTGAATATTGGAGTCTCGGGAACAGGTTTCTTAGACTTTTCCAATAGGGCAGATGTCTGCTTAATTGCGGCATCCATCTTCTGGGAAGTTTCCAGTTCGGCATCTATAGCGGACTTGGTGCTATCGAGCTCAGTCTTTAGGGATGCAACCCGGATAGCTATCTTGTCAGCAGCTTCATGCGCAGACCTAACCGCATCCTCATCGAGACCCTTATCATCGGGGTCGATACTCTTGAAGATTTCCTTTACGATAAAGTTGTGCACGGTACGGCTTCCGATTTCCTCATCGAACATCTTAGCCATAACTTCCTGAGACTCTTTGGGAAGTCCCTCAAACGTAGGCAGGTCTTCCACCTTCTCAGCGGGTACTTGGCTTGAACGGTCGGCTATGATGCCCTTTATATACGCTTCCCTGCCCCAGCGGGCATGTACAGGCTCGTCTCTCTTAGCGAAGAACGCACCAAGGGCGTATTGATAAACCTGTTCCGGGGTCGTTTCGCCACGCATTGTAGAGGGCAGGCCGTTCCAAAGCGCACCCGCAATCGTACGGGCTATCGCCTGATTTCCCCAACCGCCTGTAGCGCCACCAATAGCGAGACCCATAGCGTTAGCTATTAAGCGGTCTCCGGCTTCCATATAGGCACCGCCTACGAAACCTTTCATCATCGAATCGATACCGCCCTGCCACTGAGAAGCGGCACCGGCTACGGCAAGTTTCGCGGACCCAAGCGCTATGTCCTGCACAATTGGTCGGGCAAGAAACTTAGCCGCCGAGTTGATAGCCGAGGCTTCACCGATTGCGGCAGTAGTGACGATGCGGTTAACCATCGGAGCGATTCTTCTGCCGACTATGGCATCCGCCGCAAGAATGGGTATGGACTTACCGCCTACGACCTTAGCAACCGCCTTAAGGGGCGCAAAGCCGAATCCGGGGATGTATCCTGCATAACCGGCTGCGGAGCCGATTGCACGCGCTACACGTTCGTATACGTTGACTGGCTGGTCTCCGAGACTAAGAGTCGTAAATCCCTCTACCCAGCCTTCACCCATATAGCGAAGTGCCCGGAATAGATTAAAGTGAGTTTCCTCTTCGGTTACGACTCGGAACGGTATCCCGTAGAATTCTGCATGACGAGCAAGTTGTTGTGTCTGAGATAGCGAGAAGCGCTCCGGCTCCTTCATGTATTCGGATATATAAAGCGATGCCAACGGTTTATTCATCGTTGGGCGGAATGATGTCTGTATCGTAGCGTTCCTGGGACTATCCCGAGTCTCAAATGGTTGGTATAACAATCTCTCTCCTTTAGGTTAAAGGGGCGCCGAAACGCCCCGATAAGATTCTAGTATTGTCGTTGCGGCATTTCAAGCTGGTTAGGGTCAACCCTGATATTCGTTTGCTTCCACCTAGATATAGCTGACTGGTCATCCAAAATAGACGGCGTTTGGGAGACCTTTGCACCTGGAATGTTGCGGACGCCGTTATATATATAGGTAAGATTTTTGGCAGCCCTAATCGGGTCAAATTTATTTGCGATCTTCCCGGCTGTATTTAATCCCTTGCCAACCTTACTAGCGGTATTCACGGGCTTAGCAACGTCTGCCACTACGTCAGCGACCTTGGTTGCGTCAACAATAGTATCCGCAGCCTTTATGCCTAATACACCCTTACCGGCAACCTTCAAAAATTTAAGCATTTTGCCGGTTGGGATACCAAGCCCAATTAATGACCCGACGATATTGGACGTTTTGGCAACCCCATCAAGACGGTCGCGCTCATACCAATCATTTGGGATTAATCCTCCGGCGATACCGTCTGCCAGTCCGCCACCTATCGTACCTATATACCCCAACGCATTTGGCTTAGTGGCGTCCTTGTATCTCTGTAGCTGTTCAGGCGATACTCCGGCCTGTTCTGCGGTCATATAGTTGTTTAATATGGTGCTGCGACGATTCCACCTGGGATCGGTAGGATTATTCAGCGTTCCGTTTAAGAGAATATTGGCGTCAGCCGCAAGCCTCCTGGCCTTTTCTCGCTGTATCTCGGCAAGGCTATCGGCATAAGCATCCTTCTCTTCCTTTTTCTGTACCTTCTTCACAAGTGATTGTATCGAATAGTTAAGGAATTCATCAGAGTCTACCATTATCGTCTCCTTTGTATTGGGTTAAAGTTTGTTGGGTCATTCCCGAACCTAAAGATTGGGGCAGAAGTATCGGCCACTCTTCCGGGAGCCATAAAATTAGTTGGGTTAAAGTTTGTTGGGTCATTCCCGAACCTAAACGGAATTGGCGCTTCTTGGGTCGGGATAATCTGTGCGACACTACCATTCTCCGCGAATGGCTTTGCGGCAACTGACGGAGATCCATTCTGCTGAGGTTTTTTATTGAGCGTCTTGCCGAATAGTCCGCCAAGGGCTGAAACAATACCGTTGAACTGGTAGTCTGGGTTGGTGCGCTGTTTCATGCGTACGAAGCCTTCCAGCATATCGGTAAACGGATTCCCACTACCCTGCTTGTCTTCTCTATCCATCATGCGATTCATGATGTCGTAGTAGGCTTTACGGGACGCCTCGGAGTCGTTAATACTGGAGCCGTATTTGTCGTTGGTGAGCCGAGCATTCTCCTCAAAGGCTTTGCTAAGTTGCTCAAGTTTAGCAATAGTCTCGGGACTTATGCCTTCATTAGCCGGGACAGTATTTTCCTTATACGGAACGAACTGCTTGAGCATATCCTGCTTCTGTATTCTATCAACCGGAGTAAAGTTGAACTTTCCCCCGACGTATGGCGAAATCTCCTCGCGGGCGGCAGGAGTATAGTTAAAAATACTGTCATCGAATCCCAGGTCTGGTTCTTTCGGGAGAGTTAGTTGAGACGTTATTGTAGCCATTTTAATTTCCTCATTAGTATTGACGCCCTATTTCTAACGCTTGCAAGGCGGTCGTTACGGTACGATATTGTGACTCATACTTTGCCTGGGTAGCGGCTAAGCTTGCAGCTGCCGTAGCCTTGCTTTGCTCGATTGCGTTCTTTGCGGCATCGTCAGTAATCTGATGATCTAGCGCTAAAGCCTTCAGCCTGGACTCTTCTGCGGCTACTGCAGTCTCGACATCGATGCGATACTTGTCAAGTTTCATTTTTGCCTGTTCCAACTGAGTTGACGCCTGAGTCTTTACCCAATCATACTCATTATCATCGAGCTGTTGGTTCTTGGCTATCTTCCCAGCTATTATGGTCTTATAGATATCTACGTTATTGGCTTCGTTTGCCGTATACAGGGATGCGCGTAACTGTTCTTCACCTAATGCCGTATTCTGATTAGCGATGTCGGCGCTCTGCGCCAACTGAGCGTTGTCGGCAATAGATTGATTCCAGTTATTGCGAGCGGTTTCGTTGTTGGAGTCATTGGTCAATGCAGCAGTAACGTTAAACTGAGAGTTATCCTGCTCTAACTTAGCGCGCTCATTCGCCAACTGTGAGTTCTGGAACAGTCCCGTTTGCGCCATCTGTCCGTAATTTATAGCATTAGCTGCGTCCTGTTGAGCGAACTGTCCAGACATCTGTGCCAACTGCATTTCTCTATCTACGATTCGATTGCGTCGTTCGTTATCCTTATCGGCGAAGGCTTGGATGGTTTCCCAAAATCCTGGCATCTCTACCTCCCGTAAATCGAGTAATCAACGGGCTGTCCAGAATACCAGCTCTTAGATCCGCTAGTATCAAAGTTCGCCGGACGATTAGGCTCGGCTTGCATAAGCTTGCCTACGCCACCAATACCGGTGCCAAACAGGAATCCCGGCATCGCCTGTGTTGCGGCTCCAAGGAGACCGCCAAAGAACTGAGAACGATTCTGAGACGCTACTTGATTGGCTTGATTCTGAGCTTGGGCGTTTGCCATATTGCCTTGAAGCGACATGCCCATCAGCCCGCTACCGGTACCGTGAGCGTTATTCATATACTGCATAAACGCATTCTGGGCACTCCCAGTGGCGTTGGCCATATTGCTTCTCTGCTGTTCGGAAGCGAAAGGATTCTGCCCTTGCGCCTGGGAGCGCATCCCGCCAAGATACTGTTGCGCGGCGGAGTCGATGCCCATATTCTTGAGGTTGTTATACATCCCCCGATTTCGCAAGCTATTCGGATCGAAGAACTCTTTACCGAGTTGCGAATATTCGGAAGTATCAACTCTCTCTGTCTTGGCCGGGTCGAAACCCATTGCGTTGCTAAACCAACTCATTGGTTCTCCTATCTAGTCTTTCTTAGTTAATAAAGTAGTCGAAGTACCTAATCTTGCCCAACCATCTTTGAACCTTCCTTCGAGATGGTATTCGTCTTTGGTTTGGACAAGTCGTATATTCTTGGCGTTGCTCTCCAATCCCGGAGAGCCTTCCGTCATATTGTTAAGCGTATCGATGATTCCGTTAAGCGAAGCCCATACCTGCCTAAGCGCAGCATCGGTGCTCTTCGCAACCTCTTCAGAAGTCTTCCCGGTAATTGACCTAGCCGTAATCTTGCTTAGTTTCTTCATGATAACGTCACCGTCTCGGTCACTACATATCTACGCACTATCATCCGTATCGAGGTGATAGGCAGAGAAGCCCCCACAGATAGCCTAAACGTCTGTTT
>Ga0209099_1002338_pt1 | contig 16882 bp, 18 predicted proteins | sample AD_JPNHW2_MetaG_FD_184430 | JGI IMG/M metagenome (GOLD analysis project Ga0209099, IMG submission 184430) | Active sludge microbial communities of municipal wastewater-treating anaerobic digesters from Japan - AD_JPNHW2_MetaG (SPAdes) (version 2) | ecosystem: Engineered > Bioreactor > Anaerobic... | reverse complement strand
AATCTCCTGCTCAGAGTTGATGGAAATGCCGTTCGGCATATAGGGCAAGCCAAGCACATACACATATGCCTGCCCTGAGGTGGCCTCGAGCTGTGCGAATGAACATGCAACGCGTAGCGACTGTGTCACGTCAAGAAGCGGTGTGTCGTAGACCTGGTAGTGTTGCAAGATTGACCATTGAATGTACTGGCGGCGCCTAATTTCGTCTGCAGCGCGCTTATCGTAATGCTTCGTAAACGAAGCAAGCACAGAAGACAGCTCTTTGAGCAATGAAAACCGCTCGTCGAGGCTTTGCTTGGAAATATTGTTCTTGCGATAGAGGCTGGGATAAAGCGTCGTAGCCCCAGCCTTATTGCGAAAATCCTCGTTCTGACCACGAAAAAAAAGCAGGTTGTCGCGATTAAGATAAGAGAGCTCAGCCACAATGCGCACGAGTTCGTTGAACGTGCTCACAGGGTACGCGTCACGCCGCGCCACAGTATCGCCAAAATGGGCTCGTAAGGGTTCGTTCAGTTGCGGGGTAAACTCTCTCATGGGTTTATCATGCTCCTATCGCGGTATGGCCAGGCACAGGGTCGGACCAAGGCGCACACGCTCAAATATCGACATCACAGCCTTAGGCGATGTCGAGCGCAATCTCCATCATGTCGTGGAAACCCTCCTGGCGCTCTGCAGCGGAAAGGCCTTCGCCGGTAAAAATATGATCGGAAACTGTCAAAATGCTCAGCGCCTTTTTGCCCAAGAACATTGCCGTCAGGTAAAGGCCGGCAGTTTCCATTTCCACACCGAGCATGCCCATTTTGCGGAAAGCGTCACGGACGTTCGGTTTGGCGTTATAAAATGCGTCTGTAGAGAAAACCGAGCCAACACGCACTGATATGGCGTGGTTCCGCGCCGAGGCAACGGCTTTTTCAAGAAGTCCGTAATCTGCAATTGGTGCGAGCGTGCCAGGAAAATCGTACTGGTCCGCAAAACTCGAGTTGGTGGAAGCGCCCATCGCGATGATGATGTCGCGCAACTTTATGTCTTCCGCAATACCCCCAACAGTTCCAATACGAATAATGTTTTCTACACCGAAGTACTGATAAAGTTCATAAGCATAAAGGGCGAGTGATGGAATTCCCATTCCGCTACCCATCACGGACACACGCTTGCCCTTATAGCCGCCAGTGTAGCCGTACATGTTGCGCACGCTGTTGAAGCAAAAAGCGCCTTCCAGGTAGTTTTCTGCCACAAATTTTGCGCGCAGAGGGTCGCCGGGCATGAGCACGGTTTTTGCAATATCGCCCGGTTGGGCTTCGTTACTTTCGGATGGAACGATGGACGCCATGATCTTCCTCTCTTTTTCTGGTCTTTAGGTCGCCCGGACTCCGCTACATCCGCCACATTTGCAGTCTATAACTTGAATTCCACATAAGGACTGTAGTGGCACTGTTCGATTTGAGCCGCGCAACCAGAACTTTGCTCTAAAACTGTACAGCCCGCCTGCGTCCGGTGTCAAGAAAAGCCACGAACGGAACCAGGGAACGCGATTCGTGTAAAAGGGGGTTAAAGGGGGTTCAAAATGGGTCAAAATGGGGCCAAAAGGGGCCAAAAATGAGGTCAAAACGGGGCGCCAATAATAGGTCAAAACGGGTCGCCCAAAATGGGGCGCCCGCGATTTGAATTGTATGAAGATACAGCACAATTCTGGGTCTGGGACCTTGGCTGCATAATCTTGACAGAGAGTTCGCTCGATTCCATCCTGTATGACACGCGTGTGCGCTGCACAGTATGTATAACTGGCAGGCTTTATGCGCCGCCGCAGGACACTTGCGGCCTGCAAGATGGATCGTTGGTGTAATTGAAGCATAAGGTGGAAAACGAAATGGGAAACAAAGTTGAAATGAAGAATGTGGCAGAAGGCGCCCCCATTACGGGCTACAGCGTTGCGCGTAGCCTACGCTGGGAAAATGGCGAGCTCTATATTTTGGATCAAACGCGGCTTCCCAACGAGGTGGTGGAAGAACGCGAGGACTCCGTGCAAATGGTCTGGGACGCGATAAAACAGCTCAAAGTGCGCGGGGCGCCCGCCATCGGAATCGCAGGGGCGTACGGGCTGGTGATCGCGCAAAGGGATTTTGCGGGGAAGGGGGTGGAGGAGTACGTGGCGGGCGCCCGGCAGGCGGCGGCATACCTGGCGAGCTCCCGGCCGACCGCGGTCAACCTGAGCTGGGCGCTGAGGCGCTGTCTGGGGATGCTGGAAGCACAGGCGCCCAAGGCCAAGGACAGCGCCGAGCTACATGCCAAGCTCATCGCCGAAGCCGAACGCATTCATGCCGAAGACCGCGCTATCTGCCGAGGCATAGGAGAAAATGGCAAGCCTCTTATCAAAGAAGGCTGTGGCGTTCTTACCCATTGCAACGCTGGCGCACTTGCGACCTCTGAACTCGGTACCGCTACGGCGCCGATGTACCTCGCCTTTGCCCAAGGCCGTCACTTTAGGGTCTATTCCGACGAAACTCGACCACTTCTGCAGGGCGCCCGCCTTACCTCATGGGAACTCCAGCGCGCTGGCCTGGATGTCACGCTCATCTGTGACGACATGGCTGCCTTCATGATGTCGCAAGGCCTTATTGATTTGTGTATCGTAGGTTGTGATCGCGTCGCAGCCAACGGCGATTTTGCCAACAAAATAGGCACACTCGGTGTTGCGATCCTCGCCAGACACTTCTCTATCCCCTTTTATGTGGCATGCCCCTCTTCCACAATCGATTTGAATACGCCAACCGGCGATCGCATCCCCATAGAGGAACGTGAAGCCTGGGAGGTCACCTCCTTTGGCGCACGCCGAACTGCCCCCGAGGGTATAAAGGTACGCAATCCCGCCTTTGATGTAACGCCAAACGAGCTCGTCACCGGTTTTATCACCGAGAAAGGCATCATTCGACCCGACTACAAGACGAACCTCGCTACGGTTGTTTCTTTTTGAAACATCGATACGTGGCATAAGAATACGTTTTGTTGAAAATCGAAACAAAATCCCCGATGCTCCAGCGCGGAATTGTCGCGAGAATGCCAGCCCTCCTCTCTTCATACGCATCATTTTGCCATTGAGCACAGAGACAGGCTGGCAATACTTCCTATTAAATCTTTTCTTCACAATCATTTATATAAAATAAAAATTCGCGCTCTTGTTTTTGAACTGTTTTTTAAATTTGGCACGCTTTTTGCTACTAAATAGGTGAGCGCCGAAAAGGGCTCCGCAAGGATGCAACAGCCCGTGATGGCAAGGTTCATCCAGCGAACATCCGGATTCCACCGGAAAGAAAATGTGGAGGTGTGTTATGAGCGATATCACCCTTTATCGAAACAATCCCTTTGACCTAATCAATCAGTTCTTCAATGACGACGGTTTCTTCTCGAGTGACTTTAGGACCCCGGTCGTTGATGTTCGGGAGACCGACAAAGATTACATAGTCGAAGCCGAGCTTCCGGGCCTCACTGAGAAGGATATCCGCCTCGAGCTCATGGATGGCCAGCTTGTCCTTTCTACTTCCAAGAATGAGTCGAAGGAAGAAAAGGATAAAGAAGGCAAGTTCCGCTGGCTCAGGAAAGAGCGCCGATCGTATCAGTTCTCTCGCTCCTTCTTGGTTCCTGAAGATGCTGATGTCGAGAAGATCGATGCCAAGCTTCGCGATGGTCTCTTGACCATTACGATGCCTAAAAAAGAAGTTAAGGCTCCAAAGAAGATTGAGGTCAAAGTCAACGCATAAGCTACAGAGTTAACGCGTGAGGCACACAGCAGTGCCCGTTTTCAGCCTGCACATCGCAGGCTGTACGCCGAGGTGCCTAAAGACAGCCCCGGCTGGTTGATTCCAGGTTTTCTGTTGTGGTTGAGCGCGTTAAGTTCGAGCGCAAGGCCCTGCCGACCGAAGGCAGGGCCTTTTTTTGTTTTTTTACTGTGTGTTTCAATTACTTTTGGCTCCTTCTAACTTTCTCTTCTGCAAAAAACTCGGTAGTTATGGTAATCTTGGGTAACTACCAACGACTGGAGTCATAACGTATGAATGACCTGTGGAGCCTATTCTGGATCTTTGCCAAAATTGGTGTCATGACCTTTGGCGGCGGCTACGCCATGCTTCCTATGATGCAGCGCGAGCTTGTTCAGAGCCGTTCTTGGGCTACTGACGAAGAGCTTATGGACTATTTCGCCATTGCGCAGATAACCCCTGGCGTTATTGCCGTCAACACGGCTACCTTCGTGGGTTACAAGAGACATGGTGTTATAGGGGGCATCATCGCAACGTTTGGCGTCGTATTTCCTTCTTTTGTTATTATTTCCATCATTGCAGGGCTCATTAACACGTTTGCCGACCTTCCTGTCGTTCAAAATGCCTTTGCAGGCATTCGTGCCTGTGTCTGCGTGCTCATTTTCAACGCCATCAGCAGGCTTTGGAAAGGTTCCGTTACGGACTCCCTCAATTTTGTCATCTTTTTGGCTGTCGCACTTGCATCGTACTTTCTGGACGTCTCTCCGGCCATTTTTGTCCTGATCGCTGGCATCATCGGCTTTGTGCCCGAATTTGTGGTGAGCCGTAAGGAAATCGGCACTCACAAAGCTGCCCGGCAGCAAGGACGCCAAGGACATGAGGGGGAAGACGACAAATGATCTATCTGCGACTCTTTTGGGAATTCTTCAAGACAGGTCTTTTTGCGGTAGGTGGTGGCCTTGCTACCCTACCCTTCCTTGCCAAAATGGGGGCAGCCACAGGATGGTTTTCCCAAAGCCAGCTCACGGACATGATAGCAGTTTCTGAGTCGACACCTGGGCCTATGGGCGTCAACATGGCGACCTACACAGGCTATACGGTTGCAGGCCTGCCAGGCGCGCTTATCGCAACCCTGGGCCTTATTGCGCCCTCGATAATCACGATTCTGATCGTGGCAGCATTTCTTAAGAACTTTCAGGACAACCACTACGTGCAAGCCGTTTTTAAGCGCCTAAGACCTGCTTCTACCGGTCTCATTGCCGCAGCAGGGCTTTCCGTAGCCGTAATGACCTTTTTGCCGTCAAACATATCCTCGCACGCGGTTTACGCTGAAATTCTTACGATCCTTTCCGCCATTAAATGGAAATTGGTGGCCCTCGCCCTCGCTATTTTGCTTGTAACGCGAGTTATAAACAAGACGAAGAATGTTCATCCTATTGTCTGGATATTCGCCTCGGCGGTTGTAGGCATCATATTCAAGTTTGCCGAGGTATAATGAGTTGAAGTTGGGCCCCCGCCACGTTAGGATTGTCTCATGTGGAATTACTTCGAACCCGAAGAAAGAACGTGGTACTCATGGAGCCTGGATGGCGCCCACCTGTGGATGCGAAAAAATGGCGAGGAATGGCGATTCAAATTGGAGAGCATTCCCTTCAAACGCATTATCAACGATGCCCATGGGCCCGATAACGCGGATCCACCAGGTCCAGACTCCGTTTCCATCGCAGTGGCGGCCGGTAAGAAGGTCGGGTTGTGCCCTCACCCGAGTTCCATACCTTATATCGTCTCGGCAAGAAACGATGTGAGCATCCTTCCCGGGGCGGAAGCATGGTTCACTATCGCCTTGCCACCGGTGCTGCGCTTCCAGCTGGAATCTGGCACCATCCTCTTTGAGGCGAGCCCTTTTGTCACGCCAACTACGTGGTTCGGCGACAAGATAAGCGGCTCCTTGTGTCTTTCTCTGCCTATAGAGCTCGAGCCCGAAACATCAGAGACAAAGCTGGACATTGCTAAGTCCGACAGTTCCCTACCGAAGTCGCAGCCGCGTTCCGCGCTGTATTTGTCGTGCCATAGCCTTATTCAATGCAGAATCGTAGTACGGAACAAATCCAAGGAAGCGCTCGATGTAAAGCGGCTTGCTATTTTTACCAACCTGATGAATATCTACAAGGTGGACGAGACGCTGATATCGGATACGGTCGTCATTACCGCAGGAACCGATGGGTCACTCAAGACAAATATGAATAACGCCGGTTATGAAAACCTGGAGAAGATCCATGTAGCCTCCAAAAGCGCCATCAATGAAGTTTTGATAATGCCGCGGCGTGAGTTTTTTGCGCAATATTGCGGGCATTTAGTCGAGCCTGGTTCAGCAATGGCTTGGCGCGGTTCGCCGCATTCGCGGGTTATTGAGGAGAATCAATGGATACAAGCACAACGACGGATACGACGCTTTTGCCGAGCTTTTTAATACGGTTTCTGGATGCCATGCAAACACAAGCGTTCTGGAAGAAGGTTCTGGAGCTCGCGTCGGCGGCAGCGCTCATTCTGCTGTTCTTTTTTCTGCTCGAAATAATTCTCCGCAGGGTACTGCGAAGGACCATGACGAAGCAGAAGGATCAGCTCATCACAAAGGTCCTACGGTACACAGGCTGGATTATCGCCATTATAACGGTGCTGCAAGGGGCAGGGGTCAACCTTACCGCACTTCTCGGTGCGGCGGGCATTGCTGGTATAGCGGTCGGCTTTGCTGCACAGACTTCGATTTCGAATCTGATAAGTGGGGTTTTCCTGATCTCTGAAAAGCCCTTCCAGGTTGGTGACGTGATTCAGATTGACGACGTCACTGGGACGGTCCTGTTCATCGACCTGCTGTCAGTCAAGCTGCAGACTTTCGATAATCGTTTCGTGCGTATTCCCAACGAGAGTATCATCAAGACAAACGTGATTAACACCACCCGCTTTCCTATCCGTAGGCTCGACATATGGATAACGGTTTCTTATACTAGTGACCTGCAAAAGGTTGCTGCTGTACTCAAAGACTTGGCGGCCAGGAACTTGTATGCGTTGGGCAATCCGGAGCCTTTCATTTTCTTTGATAAGTACGATGTGTCGGGGATCAACGTGCTTTTTGGCGTTTGGTACGAACAATCGCGGTTTGTCGATCTCAAGAACTCGATTCTTTCTGAGATTCAACTACGTTTTAGAGAGGAAGGCATCGAAATACCATATCCAAAACGCGATGTCTACATTAAAGGCACGACTGAAGCAGGCGCAGCCGGGCAACGTGTAATCAGGGCTGGCGTTGAAGCGCCAAATAATAATAAAGAAAGGAGTTAAATATGAAATTTTGCTGGGTCACAATCAATGTTCATGACATGGAAAAATCGATTGAGTTTTATCGGGACATCGTAGGGCTGTCGATACACCGCCAGTTTTCGCCGCAACCAGGAGACGAAATCACCTTCGTTGGCTCCGCCGACGGCGAAACAGAGATCGAGCTTATGCACAACGTCAAGACGCCGAACGCCGCTTTTAGCCAGAACATCTCCCTGGGATTTAGGGTAGACTCGCTCGAGGACATGATGGGGAAGCTTAAGGCACACAACATTCCGGTTCTGGCCGGGCCCTTCCAGCCGAACCCACACACGCGCTTTTTCTTTGTCCACGATCCGAACGGCCTACGCGTGCAGTTTGTGCAGGAGATGTTGAAAAAGCCAGGCACTTAGGATCCCCCGAGTATGGTCCTGTTGACTGGTGTGCGGGTTTCGAAAAGGGGAAGTCCTACGTTTGCCATAGTCAGCAATAAAAAAGAGCAAGTTATTGCAATGCAGTAACTTGCTCTTTTTTACGTTATCGGGCAAGCCAGACTCGAACTGGCGACCCCAAGTCCCCCAGACTTGTACGCTAACCACCTGCGCTATTGCCCGGCGCCATATCGAGGCGGCAATACCAAACAATGATGCCCAAAGGTTGACCGCTTCGAAATAGCAGAGAGAGGCTATCACAGCCGGCATGCAAGTGTCAATGCAAAGCTACAGACACTGAAAAGCCTCATCCCCCGGCATCGGGTCTATGCCTGGCCGTGTCAAGGCAAAATCGTATTTGACTGGATCATCCGGCGAAAACTCGGCAAAGCGCCTGGTTACTTCCAGGGCCATACGCAACGTCGGCGCAGGATAACGTGGGCCAGAAGAACGCCCATCTTCCGTCTTCCTTCCACTTAGCGGGCGCTGGTTGCGGGGAGGAATAAAGCCAAGCCTGTCATGGCAGGTACGCAGCATGTGCAAGTCCAAAGGAACCACAAGACGAGCGGCAGAAACGCTTGTCCATCCCCCCGGATCGACGGCATCGCAGCGCACCATCCATCGCAAAAACAAAAAAAGGCGCTTACACGCCGAACCCGCGCCCGGGTTGGGCAGTAGATTATCCCGAAAAGGCGCGTACGAGTGAAGAGTGCTCACAAATCGGGAAGCTGCTTCCACAATTGTGCCGCTACCAGGGTCATTGACCGAGAAGAGCTGTTCGAGCGAACCATATTCTGCACGGGCGCGCTCAATCGCCCTCAAGAAGCCAATCATATCGTGTGCAAAACAGAATCGGTACTGAAAATCGCCCCAAAACTCCTGCAAGTCGGAATCGGCGAGGCTGTCAAGCACGGTTGCTGGATGGGCGCCAAGGGGTGCAAGCGCCTTTTCACAAGCACGCAAGATTAAGTCGACGCTCCCAAAAGCCAACATTGAGCAGACCATACCGGCGACCTCGCGGTCGGCAAGATCGTCATAATGCAAGACGATAGCAAGCGGGTCACGGCAGACCCGTTCGCGCCGATTACATTCGCTATAGATTTCCTCCAAAAATGAAGCAAGCTCGTTGTGAGCGAGCGTATTGGTTGTGGAGGGGGGACTATCTGTGCTATCTTTTTTCATTGGATTTCAGTAACGTCTCTGCGGTCTAGCTTGTTCATTCTAGAAGAGGCACGCCTTTTGCTCCTGCCGGAGCACAGTGCTGGTTAGATTTCTGAGTCTGGTTGTGCCCAGACATAGAATGTACTAGAATGGCTAATAGTGTTCAATACAGCCTGTAAGGCTACGTGCCAAGCCAAATCGGGCAAACCTCAGGCCGGAAGATTGGCGGGAACGCCAAGGTTGCGAAGAGAGCGCAGGAAGTGTTGCAATGGCATCCAGAGAGCTTCGGTTGCCACTGCCTTGCGCAAAAACCAGCTAACCACGACAGCTGGGCCGCTTGCACCTCCATTCTGGGCCGATTTCATATATGCAAGCCTACTTTGGTTAGGCTTGAGCCTATCGTGGAGAAATGACGAAATGATTGTTACAGAAAGAAAGCGGAGTGCAGCTCCGTTCTTTTGTTTGTCGATCCTGGCTTTCCTACTGTTCTGGGGGTTACCCCAACGACGTTCAGCATTGTATGCCCAAGAAGCACTGAGCGCGGCATCCCTCCCGAAGACAACGGCGTCTCTGTTCAGTCCCAACAGCCTGGTTATTTCTCCCCTTCCAGGTGTAAATTCCACAGAAACATCACGTCAAACCGATACAGAGCAGGCAAACGCAAGCCTTGGTACAACTACACCGGCAGGTTCTCAAGGGGAACAAGAATCCACAGTACTCGGGAATGTCAGTTTGAACGTGGATCCTGGCGATTCTGGTATATCGGGCGCTTCAACGGGTGCTTCAACTACCGTTTCCACTGGCGGTTCAACAAATTCGAGCTCATCTGCAAATGCGGTCACAAGCACTCAAACTACGGTGGCAAATTCACCTACACAAAGCCCCTCTACGCAAGAAGATGGTGGCCCCAACACCATTATCTCTGCCGGCATTCTTGTAGACGGTCTGCAGTACGACATCCCAATGCCCTGGGGGCACGAAGAGTTTGAAGCAGAGCGCGCATATTACCTCACCTCAGGAGGCAAAAAATGGCTCCAAGCAGTGATGGAACGCGCCCTGCCCTACATTGCTTATGTCGAAAAGAAGGTGGAAGAACTCAAGCTGCCTAAAGAGCTCATTTTTCTGCCCGTGATCGAGTCGGGCTATTCGCCTTTTGCGGTGTCCAGAAGCGGTGCCACCGGAATTTGGCAGTTCATGCGTAATTCAATATCTGGTTATGATATGGATATTTCCGACTGGTTGGATGATCGCAAGGATTTTATGAAGAGTACCGATGCTGCGCTCCTAAAGCTCAAGGAAAACTATGAGGCACTGGGCGACTGGCCACTGGCCATTGCCGCCTATAACGCGGGGCTTGGCGCCGTATCTCGGGCTGTAAAAGCCTCGGGCAGTGACACTACCGACTTCTGGACGCTCTACGAAAGCAAGAAGCTCTCGCGCGAGCCGCTTTCTTACGTGCCACGCTTCCTCGCAGTCGCATCAATACTTCGTTATCCGACACTCCACGGCTTGCCAGATGAATGGGGCGAAAAACACGATTGGACAACGGTAGAAACTTCGCGCCAAGTGGATTTGAGCATTCTGGCACAGAAAGCGGACATTCCGCTCGACATCCTGAAGTGTGGCAACGCTGAACTGCGCTACAATATTACGCCACCTGTCGACACACATACCGTCAAAGTCCCTGCAGAGAAAGCGGAAGTTGTAAAAACGGTCCTGGAAGACACGAGCGCGCCACTTATGAACTACAATATTTATAAAGTAAAGTCGGGAGACACTCTGAGCAAGATCGCTCAAGCTTACAAGACACCGATCAATCTCATTCTAAAAGCTAATCCTGGTGTTAATGCGAATAAGATAGCAGTAGGACAGACACTCATGATCCCTTGTATCTCGGGCTCGACTGGCGCAGGAGGTTCCACAGCTACGGCCTCAGCCAAAGACTCGACACAGACCGCAACCACAGCTAAATTGAGCTACACCACCTATACAGTAAAAAAAGGCGACACGCTCTCCAAGATTGCATCGCTTTTCTCGACGAGCGTGTCGGCACTAGCACGATACAACGGAATCAGCGCGAATGGCGTACTCAAAATCGGCCAGAAGCTCAAAGTCCCGGTCAAGCAGTAGACTCCGCTCTCGGGCACTTACAGGGCGTGGCTTTGCAGCCGCACCCTGAACCTGCAGCACCCTGTACCTAAAGAAGATCAGCCAGCAAGCACGGCAAAGACCTTTGCATCGCCAATGGCGTTTGCAATGTGTGCCGACTCGTTCGGTTGGTGAGCCATGTCTTCGATCTTGCACCACACGACACAGTCGAAGCCGGCCTTACGCAAGTACGCGCCTACCGTGCCTCCACCAATGCCAATCGGTTTGGCATCGACGCCGTAAACTTCCTTAACGGCTTTCTTAAGGGCGAGCACGACCGGTGCATCAGCAGGCGTCGCGCGCGATTCGTTGGCCTGTAGAATCTCGAGTTCAACCTTAACACCGTATTCTTTTTCAATTGCCTCACACTGCCTGCGCACTTCTGCGAGCGCCATATCCACAGGGTATTGTGGCAGGATACGCATATCAACATAAAAGACGTCTTCTCCAGGGATGGTGTTGACGTTTGGAACGTTTGCCTCTTTCTTGGTTGGGTTGATCGTGGTCCGGTCCGGCGAAAAGAGCGGATCGCGCGCTGTAAAAACACTCTTTTCGAGTGAATGAATGCGCAACACAAGGTCACTTGCTGCAAGGAACGCGTTATTGCCTTTATCCGGCATGGCGGCGTGCGTCTGCTGGCCTTTTGTGATCACCTTAAGCCAGCAAATGTTTTTCTCCGCCACCTCGATTTCAGTTGCGTCGACACTGCCACCATCAGGGATTACGATTAGATCGCCCTTCTTGAAAATATCGTAATTATCAATAATATGCTGAATTCCGAATTTTGAGCCAACTTCCTCGTCCGCCACAAAAAGCAACTTGATCGTTCTTTCCGGCACGATGCCCTGCTTGAGAAATCCAAGCGCCGTCATGACTCCGGAGACAAGACCCTGCTGATTGTCTTCCACGCCACGCCCGTACATGATCCCGTCTTTGACCACAACCTTCCACGGGTCAGTTTTCCAGAGCGAACGCTCCCCCTCCGGCACCACGTCGAGGTGCGCCATGATCCAAAGCCGAGCATTATCGTCTTTGCCAGGAATCGTGGCGACCATGTTTGGCCTCACTCCGCTCGGCACACGCGAATCTTTCGCGTCCATGTGGACAATATCCGTTATGCCATTGGCGCGGAGCCATTTCTCCAGAGCACTCGCCTTGTCCAGTTCTCCTTGCCCACCTGACTCCGGCGCGATGGCTGGAATGGAGGTTAAGAGGCTTTCCAGTTCGACGACCTTGTCCGCCGAATTCTCAATCCACGACATAACCTTTGCATTCATTATAAACTCCTTAAATCATTGTAATAATAAAAGTTAGAATTAAACTTCAGCAACGCTCCCGTCTATTGAGCCTTTTGTATTTTTGAGCCTTTTGTATTATTGAGCCTTTTGGTGGCCCTCATAGGCGCGCCAGGTGGTCTCCAAAAGCGTATCCAAGTCAGAATAATGAGGCTCCCAGCCCAAGACCTCGCGGGCCTTAGCGCTCGATGCAACAAGCCGCGCTGGGTCACCCTTGCGCCTATCGGTGATGACGACTGGAATCGGTTTACCCGTAATGCGCCGCGCCGCGTTAACAATTTGCAGTACCGACAGCCCCTTTTCCGATCCCAGGTTGACCGACAGGCTCGGATTCCCTCTGGCAAGATATTCCAACGCGAGGAGATGCGCCTCGGCCAGATCAGAAACATGAATATAGTCGCGCACCCCCGAACCATCTTCTGTAGGATAATCCGTGCCAAAAATCTCCAGGTGAGGACGAATGCCCGCCGCCACTTCCATAATCACCGGAATGAGATTAGCCGGATTGCGTTCCAAGCCATGCACGGTTCCGCTCGGGTCGTACCCCGCGGCGTTGAAATAACGCAGCGCCATGAACTTAACACCCTTGAGTTTGTCGTACCAACCCAAGAGGCGCTCAATTTCCAACTTAGTAAAACCATAGAAGTTCTCTGGATTCTGAGGATGATTTTCGTCGATCGGCAAATATTGCGGCTCTCCATAGACCGCCGCCGAAGAAGAAAACACAATTCTCTTTATGTTGGCGGCGCATGCGGCATTGAGGATGTTGATTGTCCCGCTTATATTCTGAGTAGCATATTTTTCTGGCACGAGCATCGACTCGCCTGCAGCCTTTTTAGCGGCCAGGTGCACTATGGCGTCGTAAGCTCCGCGTTGAATCACGCCTACGAGCCACTCATAATTCATTATGTCACCGTGAAAAAAACCATAATCAGGAAAGAGATTCTCTTTTGTACCGGTAGAAAGGTCGTCCACAATGTCGACCCTTTGGCCACGATCGGCGAAAAGCCGGGCAACATGGCTGCCAATATAGCCGGCTCCGCCGATTACTAGCACCTTCATGCTTTGCTCCTTAAGGGGAATGTTCTCAACGCTTACCATAGCACAAAACACCCCTGGAATATAGCGCTTGAAGACCAACGCATGTCATGACATCGACCAAAAACAGTGGCTTCGGAGGTTGAGGCGACCATAATTGAATTATCTTTGCACGATTGAGAATGGGTTGGAAATGATTTAAGAATTTGCAGGATCTGCGGGATTCGCAAGATCCGCGGGCAATTTTGCCCTACTCGATTTTTTGCCGCCGACCAGAATTGAACTGGTGACACATGGATTTTCAGTCCATTGCTCTACCAACTGAGCTACAGCGGCTGGTGTTGGGCGATACAAGAGTCGAACTTGTGACCCCCAGCGTGTCATACTGGTGCTCTAACCAACTGAGCTAACCGCCCATCGACAACGTCTTTCTTCCGAATCCTTATAAAGAATCCCTCTAAAGGCGCGACACGACTTTATAGCAGAGACCAGAACCAATGTCAAGGGCAAAGGCCCTTGGTATGGCCACCCGCGGGCAGGACTACCTGATTCAGGGGCGCAAAACTCGTCCCGAGGACAAAAGCGAAACAATCTCGTACATATTGGAAATGCGCCCCACCGCAAGCTTGTCCTTTAGGCCATAAAAGTCAAGACACGTTCCACAAGAAAGAATTTCGACACCTTCATCCTGCAAACGGCGCAGATTCTCAAGATGAATTGAGCCCTCCACTGTCAGGTTCACCCCGGAATTCATGAAGATTATCCGCACTGGCTTTTGCTCACTCTCCGCAAGCGCGTAGATAAAGCCCTTCATTAGGAGCGTACCGAGCTCATCATCGCCCTGTCCGATTCGGTCCGAGGCAAAAAACACAGTAAAAGGATCTGCGCTTGAGGCTCCGGCGCCCTCGGGGAGGGGAGCATCAACGGGCACAGACGCTACGCCAACCTCGGGCGCTGCTTCCTGAGTCGAGCTTATCGTAATAGCCATAAAACCGTCTGCCTTTTGTTCGACCTTCGCATCGAGTCCAGAATGTGTCGCAAACCGAACGACGTTCTCCCGGGCCGTTTCGTTATCCACGAGGACGGTGAGTAGAACACTGGAAAGACCACCAGCAGAGGAAAGAGCATCGAGCGCCTTTTTGACCAATACAACTGGCTGAGGACAGGCAAGCCCGCGGGCGTCGATTACTTGTGTGGATTGAGGCGATTTTGCCAGTTCAGAAGATTTGCTCATAATGTTTCTGCTCCTTGTATGTTCTTTTTAAGCCGGTTTTTTGGCCCGATTCGACGGCGACAGCAGTGCGCTCGGTCCACAACCCCTGGGCGCCAAGCGGGCCTGCCAAGCCCTCCATCTGAACCAGTTCCTCACCATCCTGTTCGTTAGAAAGGCCCAGCGCACCAGCCGGGATTCGCAAACAGAAGCCACAGTCGCTCGTTATGGCAACCGGAACAGGGATGAGGTCCGCAGCGATACCTTCGGCCGACGTCCGCTTGTCTGCGGCGAGCACCGCACTCGTGGTGGCAAATGTCAGGATATATGCCGTCAATAACTCCGCCACCACCTCACCTCCGCCCTGTGACTACAGTTGCCTGTTGCGGTCTTAGCCGCGCACAAGCTGGACAGTGCCAAGTGCGCCGCCGGTCTGGCCCACGATGGCGGCAGTAAGGCCCGCAGCCAGTAATGCCTCGAGCGCTGCGCCGGCCTCGGCTTGCGGCAGCGCGGCCAGGAGCCCGCCTGAGGTTTGTGGATCAAACAGAATATCAAGCTCTTCCGGGCTCACGTTTTCTGCACCGCGAAGCGCCTGGCCGCGCCCGTCCCTGTTCCTGTGCGCGCCATCCGGCACGAGCCCCATCGCCGCATATTCGGCCACATCAGGCAGAAGAGGGACCGAATCGAAATTGATGCTGAGCCCACAGACTTTGCCGGATGCCATTTCCGCTGCGTGCCCTGCAAGGCCAAAACCGGTCACATCCGTACAGGCTGCAACATGGAAGCCGCTGAGAATATGCGCAGCCCTTGCGTTCAGCATGGCCATGGAAGCCTCGGCCGCCGACTTTGCCCGCGGTGAGGCCATTTCGGCCCGCACGGCCATGTTGATAAGCCCCGTCCCGATGGGCTTAGTGAGGATCAGGGCAAGCCCAGGCGTGATCGTATTGTTGCGCCACACCGCGCTTGGTCGCACCAGGCCTGTTACTGCATATCCCAACTTGGGTTCGGGATCCTCCACGCTGTGGCCACCCAAAAGCGCACATCCCGCCTCGATAAGCGCATCGAGCCCGCCACGCATCATCGTTTTGAGCACGTTCAGTTCGAGTGTCTTTACCGGAAAACACACCAGAGCGAGCGCGGTGAGTGGCTTCCCACCCATCGCATACACATCGGAGAGCGCATTCGCCGCGGCAATTCTTCCAAAAAGAAAAGGATCGTCTACAATGGGCGGAAAAAAATCCACGGTCTGTACAAGCGCTTCGCCCTCACTTACCTCGTCTTCGCTCAACATAAAGACCCCAGCATCTTCGCTGCCAGAAAAATCGGCGAGCAACCCGGGGTATGCCGGCTGCTCGAGCCCGCAGAGCGCCTTCTCCAGAAGGCCCGGACCGAGTTTGGCCCCGCAACCTGAAAAGCGCGTGTAGCTCATTAATTTGGTGCTGGAAATATGCGACATTCTTAACCACTTCCATTTTATTCAAGAATTCTTATATTCAGAATCTCTATATCCAGAAACTCATGGACCGTAAAACTCACACAGTGAGTATATAATTCTATACCTGAAATGTCGACACAATCCCGCGCCCTTGTCAGACTCAAAAGACGGTTACCAACGCCCATGTTCCCTAGCAAGTTGTGATATAAGCAGATTATGCCTAATGATTCTCCTTGAATAAGAGTTGCCTTCACCCATTCGTGCACTATATAGTTCTTACAAGATCCTTTGCTGTACTTTGTAAAATAGACCGGAGAGTGCGAGTCGAAGAACGTGGAGGAATCGTGCCAATACCTACATTCGATCAATTCGAAGTTGAAAGACTAGCATTTTCCTATAAAGCTGTCAGATTAGGTAGGGCGCATACTCATGACAATACCCTCTCCTGTACAGACTCTGCTGATAGCCGGCCAATGCAAGCCATGGTCAGTCCCGAGGAAGGACTTAATCAGGCTCTAAGCGAAATAAAGGGTTCGGTTGCCGCTCAATTATTGCAAGCATTGGCCAATGTGTCTCCAACATATTTTGAAACCATAGTGCTAGATCTGCTACACAAAATGGGATACGGAACTGATGTCACGGATGTTCAGCGGGTCGGTGGGGTTGGAGATGCTGGCATAGATGGAATTATTTCTTTGGACAGACTCGGGTTAGAAAAAGTGTATGTGCAAGCTAAGCGATGGCAACAACCAATAGGCAGACCAGAAGTGCAAGGATTCTACGGAGCATTGAAGGGACAAAAAGCAAACAAGGGCGTGTTTATTACGACTTCATCATTTACGAACCAGGCAAAAGAGTATGTAGATTCAGTAGAGAATATTATTCTAATAGATGGTGCCAGGTTAGCAGACCTGATGATTGAGTATGAAGTAGGCGTTTCTTCAAGGACAGTGAGAATACCAAAGATCGATGGCGACTACTTTGATGAAGAATCTACCTAACAGTGTCTAACAGTGCCTGCTAATCTGCTCGACGATACTAAGAGCCTCGTCAATTTCTTGTTCAGTCGTAAAATAGCCAGGCGAGAAGCGGACGGT
>Ga0209099_1002335_pt1 | contig 16908 bp, 12 predicted proteins | sample AD_JPNHW2_MetaG_FD_184430 | JGI IMG/M metagenome (GOLD analysis project Ga0209099, IMG submission 184430) | Active sludge microbial communities of municipal wastewater-treating anaerobic digesters from Japan - AD_JPNHW2_MetaG (SPAdes) (version 2) | ecosystem: Engineered > Bioreactor > Anaerobic... | reverse complement strand
GTATTCTGCCGGTGCGTAGTACACGTCGTTCATGTTTGAGTCATCGACTTTGAGGACACGAAAACCGATGTCGAGGTCCTGCCCGTTTAACCCTGCCTCAGCCTTTATCTTGTTTCCTGCACGCCGGATTCGTTCTTTGCCGATTTCGCAGATGTTCTTGTAGCCAGCTTTTGCAGCTTCCGAATCGTCGGCGCACACCTCGGGCAACTGCACCATGATGAATTTGCGCTTGCCCCCGTCTTCTGCGTTGAGCTGCATAACCGCATGGGCAGTGGTGGCGGAACCTGAGAAGAAGTCGAGAATAATGTCGCCTGTCTGAGTCGATATTTTTACTAAGTATTTTAGCAATACTACAGGTTTTGGGAAACTAAACACCTTTGATTCAAACAAAAGATCAATATCTTTTGTTCCGTCTTGTGTCATACCAATCTCATTCGGCAATTTTGTGCTAACAGCAATGTGGCCGAATTTATCACCTGCTTTTGCCCTATCATCATCTTCGAAGTAACGTAAAACTGGTCGCGTAATGTTTAAAAAGTCATAGTCTCCGGGGAAAACAATTCTATTCTCTGCGTAATACTTTTTGAATGTATCCTCAGTTATAGCCCAGGTTCTATTAGCTCTGCTAGGATACTCTTGACCAGTCTTGGGGTTTAAAATGGTAAAGAAGCTGTTTGGACGTTCACTCGCGTTTGTTTGTTTTGTCAAATCATGAATACGCCACGGTCTCCCTGGCAAATCAGAACTTTCAAAATATTTGCGTTTGCCACCTTCAATGCTAGCCATAAACACACTGCTCTTGGCAAAAACGATAACCCATTCATAGTCTTGTGAAATTCCGAATGGCACATCTGACTTTGCGGTCCGTTTTCGCCATGGAAAACATGCAACAAAGTTTACTTCGCCAAACACTTCATTTCCAAGCTTGATGAGATTATCAATCTCATTATCATCAATGCTAATGAAAATCACTCCATCATCGCGCAGCAAATTACGAGCAAGTACAAGGCGCGGGTACATCATGCTGCACCAGTCGGAGTGGAAGCGGCCATTACTTTCAGTATTACGGAAGAGGCGATTTCCACCCTCGTCGTAAACCCCGGACTCCTCATCGTACTCTTGGCGGCTTTGAGCAAAATCATCTTTGTAGATAAAGTCATTGCCCGTGTTGTAGGGCGGATCGATGTAGATCATCTTCACCTTGCCGAGGTAACTCTCCTGTAGAAGTTTCAGCACTTCGAGGTTGTCGCCCTCAATGTAGAGATTCTCAGTTGTGTCCCAGTTGCGGCTGCCGCTGCTGCAATATGGTTTGTCGGTACTGTCTTTACCTGTCGGTATGGTTTCATCTTCGACAACAGGGCGTAAGGTTTTGCGGATGGGACGGCCAGCTTCGGCGATAGCATCGCGCTTGCCAACCCAGGTAAACTCATAGGCTTCATCTTTGAAAATCTGGTTGCCCAGCATCGTGCTCAGAAGGTCAAAGTTAACTTTGTTGCCTTCGGAGACTACTCCGGGGAAGAGTTCCGCAATTTTTGCTACGTTCTCTGCGGTGAGGTCTGGGGTTTCAAATTTCATTTTGTTGGGGCTATTCATTGAAGGTGCTCTCCTGGTTTGAGCTTCAGAATGTTCTCTCTGATATAGGCTTCCAATACGAGAATTTCGCTTGACTTTATGACAAGACCTAAATTTGTGGGGATGTTTGTTATAGGTCTAGGAACAACAGGAAGGTCCGCATATGTTATGTTTCCTGTAGCTGCGAATTGGGGGCCTGCAAACAAGACGCCCAAGAAAAGTATTCTATTGCCACCGATAGTTAGATTACCATTCTGATGAACAATCCCTTCGTTGAGAATGAATACAGGAGAGCCACTGGAACCAGGAAAACACGCACAGTCAATTAGGAACTGCTTCTTGCCTTGGTAGTCATACTTTAGGTGCGTTGCAGTAATACCTTTTCGAATTACGGGCTTATGATTGATGGTGTCTGAAAGGCCAATCGGATATCCAATCATAATCACATCTTCAATTGCCGAAAGGCTGTCAATCTCCTGTCTATCTGGAATCAAATTGGTTTCCAAAGGAATATAGAATAACTTAATTCCGCTTGAGGCGATCGCATTTAGTTGTGCGCCAATCGGCATGCAGCACAAATCAACTTCTGGGTCTGGATGCTCAATCCATGCAGAATTCTCCAAATCAAAGATAAAGCTCTCATTGTCAATTGGCATGCCTGCAGCATCAGCCTTACAGAAGCCAAAAACACACTTTACACTTCCTTTTGCAACGTGTTTATTCGTTATAACGACCGGAAAATAGCAATTTGATTCTGCATCTCGACAAAGGTTCATTATGAACCCAGTTCCAGTTCCCGCCGTGCCATCCTTATATTGGCATTGAAGCAAAACTGTTGAATACGTTACCATATTTGACAATCGCATTTCTTGATTAGCCATTTATTAGATCCTCCAACTCGGCCTTGAGCCGTACTAGTTCACTGTTCATTTCCACCTGGCGGTTGAACTGCTTTTCACGCAGGATCCGTCTTTCAAGGACAGTGATCTCGTGTTCCAGTTTCTGTCGCCGCCTGTCGCGGTCCACAGCCTCGGCAAGGTCGCCTGCGCCATCCAGATGGCCAGCCGCTATCTGCCGTGCAAGGTTCTCGTACACAGAATCTAGGTTAAGCCCTTCCAGCTTAATCGTAAAGTCATCTAATGCAGACCAGGCCGTATTGTAAAAGGTGCCGGAAGCTTCTATCCACGCCTGCGCCTCACCACCAAACGTAAGAACAAAGAGGATCTTGTATGGTATGGATTGGGCTATGGCTGACAGCACACGCGTATCCAGCGGCTTTTGGCGAAGCTGGACTTCAAAAACCTCGATCTCCTGGACAGTCTGCCCGGTGCTCAAGCCCAGCGTGCCCTGTGCAAGCTTGTTGCGCCAAATAATCGATTCTATGTCGTTCTTTATCGCATCTCGAACCTGCGGGGTAAGCTTTGCATTGAGGTAGAGTTTTTCCTTTGGAATGCGGCGGTCGACCTGCGTGGATTGAGGGAGCCCGAACATTTATTTAACCACCAGGAAACAGATTAACTCAAAATCGTCCAGTCCGCCAATCTTGTTGGTGAGCGCCGATGTGCCACCAGGCCTAAACAGACTGTCGATGTCGTTTTCATTCTTGACCTCGATGATGGAATTGATCGCATCGGTAAGCAGGGACGAGATTGTGCGCATATCCCGGCCTTCCCTTGTCTCGTTGTTAAAGACCCGGCACAGGTCCGCAACAGGCGTATTTCTGCCCTTGCACAGAAGCCGGACCTTATCGAGCAATTCTTTTGGCGACAAATGATTACAAATAATATTGCCGCTTGTCTCCACATAGACCATATAAAATGGGTGAAGGCGGTTTTGTCTGTCGATATTTACGCTGTTGTTGCGGTTTTTGAGGACGAACACTACCCCCGGCGGACAGTCCTGAGATGCAGGTACGACCGCGTGCAGACCAAAGGGCACTCTGTCCATATCGCCGTTTTGCTTTACATGGTCGAGCAGGTCCAGGCGGAATTCATTCAGGCCAAGATCCATAATCGAGACACCGGACTGCATGTCTTCTATGTCGACGACTTCTTCCTGCAGCCGCTTGAGCTGTGCCTTGCGATATTCAAGATCCCCCTTTTCTTCCGTGTTGATCAGATCGTCGTCCCCGCTCGCGGTCATAACCGAGATGCGCATTCTTGTCTCAACGCGGCTCTTTAAGGACAGATACTCGTCAAGGTTCAGGTCGGGCCAGAAATTGACAAGTTGAATAACTGTATTGCAGCTGCCAATCCGGTCGATTCGTCCAAAGCGCTGGATAATCCTGACCGGGTTCCAGTGAATGTCGTAGTTAACGCAGTAGTCGCAGTCCTGCAGGTTTTGGCCCTCTGAGATACAGTCTGTCGCAATAAGTACGGAAATGTCGGAATTATTGTCTGGCATCAGAAGAGCCTTGTCCTTGGAGAGAGGAGAGAACAGGGTGAGTATCTCGTTCATGGAGGCGCGCCGCCCTTTGATTGTGCTTTTGCCTTCCACTCCTCCTGTCACCATCGCGGTGTCCAACCCAAATCGGGATTTCACAAACCTGCTCACGTGTTCGTAGAGATACTCGACCGTATCGGAAAAGGCCGAGAATATGAGGATTCTGCGGTTGCCGTCGTTTATGGGGTTCGTCACCTTGTTCTGAATGAGGTCCAAGAGGGTCTGGAGCTTGGTGTCGTGTTCCGGAGTGATATCATCGATGAGGGACTTCAGCAGCCCAAGGGTTTCAGCATCTTGCTGCAACTTGTCCCGCCATGTTTGGTAGTCCATGTCGGCAAGGTCAATCTTGATGTTATGCTCGACGGTAAAGTAATCGGTGTTGCGGTCGTCGTCGTCAAAGTCCTCGTCGTCGCCCGCTAATTCTTGTGCCTCGATGATGGACTCGCCACCGCGTTCGTACGCATCTATCTCCGCGATAGTGTCGTCGATGAGTTTTTTGACCCGCCCAATTGTGAGCCTAAACGACGCCACGGAACTTTCGAGCCGCTTGAGCAGGTTGATGCTCATCAGGCGGCGTATGCCCATTTCGCGGCCCACACGGTTTATATTCAGCGACGTATCGACATATTTACCGATTTTGCTTGGAAAGACAAAATTGGTCGGGATATACACAGAGAGATTGAGTTGCATGAGTTCGTCATAGATTTCGCGGTAGCTGATTGCATTGTTCAAGTCGCTCAAACGTGGCCGCAGCGACAGGGGTTTTAACCGTTCCGGGAAGGAGCCGATTTTGCTCATGTTGTAGTATTTTTCTATATGCTTGCGCGAGCGCGCAATTGTCACGCTGTCCAGCAGTTTGAAAAAGTCAAAATCCAGAGACTTGAGAAGCGCATCTGTGGTGCGTTTGCTCTCTTCAAGTTTGCTCCATTGGTTGAAGGTAGTTTGCGCATTTCGGAATATCTCGTCGATGGAATGTGCGGTGCCAAGCTTGGTGTTGATGAGGTCCGGATTGCCTTCGTAGGCGAGTTCCAATTGATTGCGCAGGTCGACAAAGCGGTTGTTTACAGGAGTTGCGGAGAGCATCAGCACTTTTGTTTTTACTCCTGCGCGGATGACGCGATTCATGAGGCGGAGATATCGGTTCTCGCGCCGGTCTTCGCCATACACTTCGCCGCCATTTCTGAAATTGTGCGATTCGTCAATAACGACAAGGTCATAATTGCCCCAGTTTACTCTGCTCAAATCAATGCCATTCGATTCTCCATAATCCCGCGACAGATCGGTGTGGTACAGAACGTCATAACGTAGGCGGTCCGTTGCGATCGGATTGTTGACATAATTACCCTTAAAGGTGTTCCAGTTGTTGGCCAGTTTTTTAGGGCACAGAACGAGGACGGAGCGGTTTCGATTTTCGTAATACTTTATTACTGCAAGGGCGGTGAAGGTTTTGCCCAGACCAACGCTGTCCGCAAGAATACACCCGTTAAAGGTCTCCAACTTGTTGATGATGGCAAGCGCCGCGTCTTTCTGAAAATCGTAGAGCATGTTCCATATTTTGCTGTCCTTAAAGCCGGTAGCCTCATTTGGCAGGAGATCCTCGGAAATGTCTTCAAGGAATTCGTTAAAAATGTTATATAGCGCAACAAAATAGATGAATTCTGGTGCATTTTCTTCGTACGCGGCGGTAATACTGTCGATGACTTGGTCGGTCACGTCTTGCAGAAGTGCTTTGTCGTTCCACAGTTGGTCGAACATGCTGAGATACTGTTCCGAAAGAGGCGCATAGAGCTTGTTCACAGGGTTGATGATGTTGTTTCCGCGTTCGCAGCCAATATCTGCGGTGGTAAAGCCATAGAGCGGCGTGTAAGTTGTTGTTTCATCGCCAATTATGTTCATAAAGCCGCTTATGTTGCCACCAGTCAGATTGGAACGGAATTGAACCTTGGCCCGAATCCAATCGGCGCACTCGCGGGCGATGGCTTTTTGCGTGAGTTCGTTGCGGAGCTTTACCTCGAATTCCGTACCGTACAGCGAGCGCTCGCGTGCGAGGCGCGGAATGTAGAACTCGCGTTTCTCTTTGGGAGCTTTTTCCTTGAGAAAGGTGGGGGAGGTGAAAATAAAGCGCAGTTCAGCGATACTGTCGAATTGCTTCTTGAGTACCTGGTAGGCGTAAATCGAAAAGCAGGCCGCAGCCACAGACAGCTTGTCGCCTTTCTTAATGGTTGCTGCCAAATCGTCTTTTACCGTTCTGCTCACATTATCGAGCATCTCCGGCGTTCGCATACGTTTTTGCTCCTGAATCCCAGTCTACCAGAGAATGCCACGCGACGGGTAGTGCCGATCTGGAGGAATTGACCCAGTCCTAGACATGAACAATCTAAACTGCAGTAAAGGTGATGGTCAGAATGTCGCTGTAGGACCCGGATTCGTAAAACTCCCCTGCAAGAGGGTCTATCTTGATTCCGATATAGAATTGGATACCATTCTTAGGTGTTTTTTTATTGAATTGCATGCTCTCAATGCCAGTAAGTTGTACGTAGCCGGCAACGATAGCGGGGTTTCCAACTAAGCCAATATTGCCGCCTGTAATGGCTGTCGCCTTAGTATAATACGTTATGTAGTCCGTGCCTTGTTTAAGACGGCCCAGGTTCTGCGATGAAAAATCGATGCGATAGTTTTTGACATTGCTTGATTTTATTGTCATCGTCCCCTGTTGATCGTTTTGATATGTCGTGATGCCATCATTAGCGAGCGTAAGGTTCCAAAGGTAGGAGTCCATAGTAACAGCTGCTCCCGGAGGGGGAGCAACTATTACGGTGATGGCTATACCTGCATCGGCATTTAGCCTGAGTAACATTGATAGCATGAAAAGTAACACAATCCACTTTTTCATTGCATACGGCCTTACGCCAGTCAATGTCAAAAACGGCAAAATTCAGGGGACGATGATGCGCTAATCAAGGAGCTGTTACGGCGATGGTAAGTGTATCCGTATATGCTCCATCGACGTAATAGTCAGTGTATGCCTCGATGTTGAAGCCGATGTCGAAGGTTTTTCCAGCAGTAGGGGTTCTTTTCTTGAAGGCTATGGTTTTTGCAGTAGTCAACTGCGTATACGCGCTCAGGTTGTTCGTCTGTACTCCGTCGGTCCATCCGGTAGTGTCTACCTTGATTTTGTAAGGAATAGTCTCGGTTCCATTCTTAAGAACGCCACTGTTTGTTGAGGTAAATGACACCGTGTAGCTCGATTTGCTGGCTTTGACAGTAAAAGCACCTTGGGTATCATTCTGAATTGCCGTTCCGGAGTTATCCAGGGTAATAGTCCATGTTGAAGCACCAACGCTCACTTCTAGCTTTTGTGTAACATTGGCTGTGATGTCGATTGTTGCGCCCCATGCCACGCTCGCCGCCAGAACACCCATGACCACGAACAGAGAAAACTTTTTCATACTTTCCCTCCATACAAGATTATGACTATTTAACTCAAGAATCTCCAAAAAGTCTAATTCTGCTTCTGGGATATGTCAAGCATAAATCAGAAAAAAACTGGTGAGTCGATAAAGGGATGTTATTGCCTTAACAATACTTCGAGTGTCTCGCCGGCGTCCTTACTCTTGTGCACAAACCTGGTTTAGCCATTGGTCCACGACGGGCGTGGCGGGGTAGGTGGGGTCGCCCAGACGGCGGTTGATCTCCAGGTGTCCGGCAAGGCCTTTGCCCTCAAAACCCATGACCTGCGCGTCTGTGCCCGCGGCGTTCAGGGCGGCCGCCAAGGCGTTGGACTGAGCAATGCTGTCCGGGCGCTGTACGTGAAGGATAAGAAAGGCAGCCACATTGGGCGCATCTGCGTGGTGGATTGGAGAAAGCTCGAGCTGGCGCGACTCGTCTTTGCCGAAGGCCTCGAGATAGGTTCTTTGCATCATTTTGCCGACATTGGCGACCTGATAGGGCACGTCGTAGGCGGCGCCGTCGAGGAGCACTATGCCGCGCAACGCGTCCGGGCCGAGCCCAACCGCCGATAAGTACTGCATGTCGGTGCCGACTAACGCGGCAAGGTGTGCCCCAGCGCTATGCCCCATCAAAACAACGCGGCTCGGGTCAAATCCCAGATCGCCTGCGTGGGCCAACAGGAAGGCGAGCGCCGATGCTACGTCCTGTGCCTGTTCTTCCACGGTGCAGCTCGGAATGAGTCGATAATTGAGCGAGGCAAACGCATAGCTCTGGGCAAGAAAATGGTCTATTTTCTCTTGGCCCGTGGCGTTGCGTTTGTCGCCGGCATTCCAGGCGCCGCCATGGACAAAGACGACGAGCGGCGAGCCTTGCGCGGGGGCCTGCGATGGAGTGGGAGCGGGGCTCTGCACGGGGGCTTGGGGCGGGGCCGCCGCAGGCGCCGGCACAGACGGCCGGTAGTAGTCGAGTTTTTGCAAGGGGGCGGGGCCGTAGGCAAGCTCGAGGGGGTTTGCAGCCGACGCGGCAAGGCTCGCCGCCGCAAGGGGTGGCACCACAGTGCCCACGCCGAGCGCCATGGCAAGGAGAAGCGCGCTTGACCGTGTGCCAATTCCACTGCTAATCCCCTTTGGACCGCTGATTCCTCTCGCGCCCTTGCCCGCGCCTTTGGTCGATTTCTGGTTCATGTTCCACTTCTTGTTCTTGTTCATGATCACTTTAGTCCACGGTGATCGACTTGGACACGTTCTTGGGCACGTCCGGGTGCACGCCATGGTCCAGGACCCCCAGTTCGTTGAGCCATTCCATCTTGCGCACCGACATGCGGAAGGCGAGGTACTGCAACACGATGGCGGCGCCGAACACAAAGATAAAGGGGTCGCCGGTGTGCGGAATCTCGATGTACCTGGACCAATAGGTGGCGTCGTTCATGGGGCGCCCTTCCACCGCGAGGGCGAGGTCCTGACGCCGCTCGGCTATAAGGATGATGTCGGCGCCGCGGATTTTGTGCGTATGGATCTGGCTTACCGTGATGCGTGCGTCGCGGTCGTCAGGCGGGCAGACAAAAACAAGCGGGTACCCGCGGTACAGGTTCTCGATGAGCTCGGGTTTGGATTTGAGCACTTCGTGCGCAAGCCGCTCGCTTTCTGCTTCGAGTTTGTCCGCTGGAACATTCGGACCGAGCGCGAACGCAGCCGTTGCGCCGGAAGTAGCGGAGGCGCTGGTCAAAGTCGAGGCGCCGGTCGCACCGGAAGCACCCGAAACGGCAGAGGAAGCCGAGACAGCGGAGGCGGCCTGGAGGGCGACAAATTCGGCAAGGAGCTTCTCCATGTCAGAGAGCGAATACACCGTGTTTTTCCCTAAGATCGTGTTCGGTCCGTGCTTGAACTCGGCGGCGTCGTAGCCTTCGGTGTGGTTGAGCACTACCTCGCGGATTTTGAGCGCGCCTTCTTTGGCAATGCCGAGCAGGTCCGTGCCCAAAATATGAATGGAAGGGCGCTGGTAAAGCCTTTCGGCCACAATCTCGATATTGTCTGTGGCCGTGGCAATTGTATCCTGCATGAGTTTTTTTGCCTGGCCGATTTTCTCTTTGACGTCCTTTTCCGCCATGACCATGCTTGCAGCCAGGACATAGAGAATCGCCACCTGATTGATGAACGACTTGGTCGCGGCCACGGCTGTTTCGGGGCCACAGAGCAGCGGCAGGTAGAAGTCAGAAAGCTCCTGCGGAATGCGGGAATTCTCGTTATTGACAAGACATGCCCGTCTGATACCGGGGACGAGTTCCTTGACATCCTGGAAAATGTCCACCAAGTCCTTGGTCTCGCCCGATTGCGTGATTCCCAGGATAAAATCGTCGCTGCGCAGACAGGAGATATACATCGAGCGGAACATGCCCGGGTTGCAGGGGTAAATCGGAATGTGCGCAATGCCGTTGAAGAAGTAGGCCGCAGTGAGCGCCGCGTGGTACGAGGTGCCGGCGGCAACGAAATAGATGCGGCCGCCCGAGTTGTTGGTTTCGAGGAGGGTGGACTTGAGCTCGGCGACGTAGCGGAGTACCGCGCGGCGCTTTCGCCAGACAAAAATTTGGTCCATCAGACGCAATTCCACCGCACGCTCCGGTGCGAGCTTGGCAAGGTCCGCAAGGAGCTCGGCCTCGTCGGATACGAAAGGCGCATTTTTATCCGGCAACCTGCCCGCAGCAGAAACGTGACTGCGCACATCGGCCCAGGACGGACTTGCAAACACCTTTTCAAGGTCAGCTTTGAGCGCGTCATCGCCGAACTTCTCAGAAAGATGCCCAAGCTCGTCTGCGCACTCCTTGCACTCGTCCTTTCGGTCTTCAAAAACCGCGCTCAAGGCCTCGTCTTTTGGATCGCGGAAATAGTAGCGCAAAATCTGATCCATATTGGCGGGGCTACTCAATATTTCCTGTTCCATATAGAACTTATAGTGAGGGTCGAGCTGTGTGTCCTTGACTGAGAGTTTGGACCTCTTAAGCCGTGGTTTGGAGAAAGTCATCGGGCCATGCAGCGCAAAAACGAGGTAGGTGTTCTCAGTAAACCAAAGCCCCTCGCCTTCGGCAAGCGGAATGAGCGCCCGCGTCTTGGAAAGCACTGAGGTAAGGTCAGACGATACGACGATGAAATCCCCGTGCGAATCCGAACCCACACCCGCATAGAGCGACGAGCCCGACTTTATGGCAAAAACGCCCGGAAGCTGAGGGTCTGCAACAGCCGCAGCATAGGAGCCTTCTGCCAGAGCATCGGCTTTGCGTATAGCATCCACCATGCGCAACACGCCGTCTGGTACTCCCTCGTGGAAGCCCGATGCTGCATAGGCCTGGCGCATGGCAGTAATCTCGGCACTGGAGAGCGTCGCGTTTTGTGCGTAGTATTCCTCTACAAGATGCACGATGATTTCTCCGTCGTTGTCGGAAATAACCGCGTGCCCGTGCGAGGTAAGCCAATTCTTGAGCGAGTCAGTGTTGGAAATGTTCCCATTGTGAGCGCCAACCATCTCCACCTTGCAATGTACATGGTGCGGCTGGCTGTTGATATCGGTAACGGCGCCATAGGTAGCCCAGCGCACCTGTCCAATAAAGCGCTGTCCCGATTGTTTATCGATACCGAGGGCGGGGCAAACCTTGGATGGCCCTCCCACCTTCTTAAAGAGCGAAATTTGCTTCTTGTCGTTGATAAACGATGCGCCCGTCGAGTCGTAGCCCCGATATTCAAGGCGTTTGAGGAGCGCCGTGGCCTCTTGGCCGAGATCGGCGTTTTCGTCCTTATAGACCAGTGAAACAATGCCGCACATGCTCGCCCCCTTTTTCTGCAGACAGTATACCATGACTTTTGAAAATGCCATGACTTTTAAAAGCGGTCAGAAACTGGTAGAATTCCCGCTATGTCTGGTTCAGCTTTAGAATGCCCGTACCACGTACGGGGTTACGATTGCGGTTATGGCGGCCCTTTGAGGCCGTTCGCTTTGGGTAATTTCTTTCAGGAAGCCGCGGGCGACAGTGCGAGCACGCTCGGCATCGGAATGGAACAAATGTTCGCCCAAGGCCTCACCTGGATGCTCTCCAAAATCGATATTCGAATCGAAGGCCTGCCGCAGACTGGGGACGATGTCATTCTACGCACCTGGCCTAATGGCACCGACCGGATTTATGCCATGCGCTGTATCGAAATGATCGATGCCCAGGGCAAAAAGCTCGCGGGCGCGTCGTACGCTTACCTCGTAGTAGACATAAAGTCGCGCAAACTGGTCCGCCCCGAGCGCATCATGACCGAGGCCATGAAGACCGACAGGCCTCTGCCTTTTGCCGACCTCGAGCCTGGGCTACACGGGGTTGCGGGATTCGAACCCGAGGCTTTGGGATCGTTTACTGATTCGTTTCTGGTGATGGCCGCTCCGCGGCATATCGATAACAATGGGCACGTCAACAACGCGTTCGAGCTCAACTGGCTTTGCGATGCAGTGCCTTTGGAAGAGCGTGGCGCAGGCAATCTCAAGCGCATCAAAATTGAGTTTAATTCCGAGATTAAGATGGGTGAGTTGCTCAAGGTGAAATGGAAGCGCTGCGAGGGGACACGAGATTTTCTATCCGTGGTAGAAAGAGATGGACAAATTCTGTGCCGGGGCTTGACGCGGTGGGAATGATGCCATAAAACGGTCTATTAGGTTTTGATTATGTTCTATTTTCGGACATTTTAAGGATTTGGCGCCAAAAAGCCAAAAGGAAGACCCTCTAAGGGAGGAAGGAAGGATTTTATGTCGGTTCAGCGTTTAAACAAAGTTCCGAGCGACATTGATATCGCTCAGGCAGCGGATGTACGTCCAATTTCCGAGATCGCCGCCCGTTATGGCATCGACGAGAAGTACCTGGAACACTATGGCACGGATAAAGCCAAGGTCAGGCTTGAGTTTCTAAAGGAAGCGGCCAAGCCCGCCCGCCGCGCCAAATACATCGACGTGACCGCCATCACCCCAACCCCACTGGGCGAAGGCAAGACCACCACCACCGTCGGCCTCGCCCAAGGCCTCGGCTACATCGGCAAGAAGGCCATCGCCACAATCCGCCAGCCCTCCATGGGCCCCACCTTCGGCATTAAGGGCGGCGCGGCGGGCGGCGGCTACAGCCAGATCGTCCCCATGGCCGACTTCAACCTTCACCTCACCGGCGACATCCACGCCGTCTCCGCAGCCCACAACCTCTGTGCAGCCGCCCTCGATGCGCGCATGTACCACGAAAGCCGCTGGTCGGATGCGTACTTCCAGAAACTCGGGCTCAAAAAGCTCAACATTGACCCCTATAACGTGCAGTGGCGCCGTGTTGTCGACATGAACGACCGCGCAATGCGCAAAATCATCGTCGGCATGGGCGGCCAGGAAAATGGCCCCTTGCGCGAGACTGGCTTCGATATTTCCGTTGCGAGCGAAGTGATGGCCGTTTTGGCCCTGTCCACGAGCCTCGAGGACTTAAGGCGCCGGTTGGGACGCATTGTCGTCGCGCTCGACAAATCTGGTAAGGCCATCACTACAGAAGACCTGCAGGTTGCAGGCGCAATGACCATCCTCATGAAAGACGCCCTTAAACCAAATATCCTCCAGACCCTGGAAGAGCAGCTCGCCTTTGTGCATGCCGGCCCCTTTGCCAATATCGCGCACGGCAACTCTTCGATTCTGGCTGATATGATCGCCACCAACGTAGCCGATTACGTGGTTACGGAGTCCGGCTTCGGTTCCGACATGGGCTTTGAGAAATTCATGGACATCAAATGCCGAAATTCCGGCATGATGCCCGATGCGGTCGTCATTGTGGCAACTGTGCGCGCCCTCAAGATGCATGGCGGCGGCCCCAAGGTCGTCCCAGGTAAGCCGCTTTCTTCAGCCTACACACAGGAAAACCTCGAGCTTCTGAAAAACGGGCTTGCAAACCTTAAGGCGCATATTGGCATTGTCCAGAAGTACGGCCTTCCTGTCGTAGTTGCCATTAACAACTTCCCCACCGATACTGAGGCTGAACACGCACTTATGCGCGAGGCGGCTCTGGAAGCAGGTGCTGTAGACGCAGTCGTGGCCAAAAACTGGGCACTTGGTGGCGAAGGCGCCGCCGACCTTGCCCGTGCCGTGGAACGTGCTGCCTCCATGCCGAACAACGCCAAATTCCTGTACCCGTCTGAGCTTTCTATTAAAGAAAAGATCGAGACCATAGCAACCCAGATCTACGGTGCCGGCAATGTCGTCTATTCTCCAGTCGCGGAGGAAGCCATCGCCAAGTTCACCGAGCTTGGATATAGCGATCTGCCCATCTGTATGGCCAAAACGCAGTATTCGTTGTCGCATGATCCCGCAATAAAGAATGCGCCCAAGGGGTATGACTTCCCAGTCAACGACCTCAGGCTCGCCGCAGGTGCAGGGTTCATCTATCCGCTTACCGGCGAGATTACCACTATGCCTGGCTTACCCTCTGTGCCCGGCTACATGGGAATGGACATTGACACCGAGACCGGCATGATCAAGGGCTTGTCCTGATCGCAGCCCAGCGTGGCTGCACTGACCAGTGGCGCTCAATGCGCCCTGCAAATTCCCTTTAGACTTTAGGTACAAAAAAACCTGAGTGGCTTTGATGCCACCCAGGTTTTTTTATTCGCGTTAGTCGAACTAAAATTCCCGTTAGTCCTATTATTATTTGCGTGTGTCGAACTTTGGAGCCTTACCTTACAGTGCTGCCTTAGCCGCGGCTAACGCCTTCTCGTAGTCCGGCTCCTGGCCAATTTCGGGAACCTGCTGGGTGTAAACAACTTCGTTTTCCGTGTTTAGCACCACAACTGCTCTGGAAAGAAGTCCCGCCATCGGACCATCGATAATCTCGACCCCGTAATCCTTGCCAAAATTGCGCGAGCGCAGTTCGGAGAGCGTTACTACGGCGTCGATGCCTTCGGCTTCGCAAAAACGCTTTTGCGCAAACGGCAAGTCCCTGCTGACAGTCAAGATAACCACATCTCCAAGCAATGCGGCAGCCTTATTAAAGGCCCTGGCACTGGCCGCACAAACGCCCGTGTCCAAGCTCGGTACAATATTCAAAATCTTGACTTTTCCACTAAAGTCCTCAAGACCAACGTCGTTTAGATCGTTCTTGGTCAGCCTAAAATCCGGTGCAGTAGTTCCAACTTCCGGTAATGCACCGATCGTATTTACTGGAACACCTCTGAGCGTAACTCTTGCCATGACAACCTCCCAAAACATTATTAAAAATTCCTATACAGAAGGTATACATTTTTCTCTTTATCGACTATAGAGTTGCAAAAGAATCCCTGACATAGTTGCCGTAGACTCCTCCCGGCTGCCTCTAGAATCGAGTGGGGCTGTGGCGTTTCTATCAGACGCGGCGCCTTCAATCACATCTAGTTGCAGAAGTTTGACTTTTGCCCCCCAAACCGCTATCGTGTACCCATGGATCGAGTGGTTACAGGGTTGTTCAACGACAGTTTTGTTCCAATCATGGACGGTGTCACTCTCACCGTCAAGAATTACGCATACTGGCTCAACAGAATGCTGGGCCCCACATACGTGGTAACTCCGCGAGTCCCAAGGCAGGAAAAGGACCGCGAAGAGTACACGGTTATCCGATATGCTTCTATCCCCACGGTGATTCGTCCTCCGTATCGAATTGGACTGCCAGATATAGACCTCAGGCTTCAATATGAACTCAAGAACCACGATTTTGACATTGTTCATGCCCATTCGCCCTTTTCAGCCGGTACCCTGGCAAAGAAGGTTGCAAAAGCGAAGCACATTCCGATAATCGCAACATTTCATTCAAAGTATCGGGAGGATTTTTCCAGGGTTATTCCCTTTAGCGGCATTGTAGACGACCAGATTAAGCGAATTGTGGAATTCTATTACAGCGTCGACCATGTTTGGGTTCCGCAAGAATCAGTTGCGGCTACACTGCGTGAATACGGCTATAAGGGCCCCTACGATGTTGTCCAGAACGGTACCGACATGAAACCGGTGTCTGACATCGCTCCCTTCAGGAAGAGAGGGGCAGATCATCTCGGCCTGCCGGAAGGCATTCCTGTTGGTTTGTACGTAGGTCAACATATTCTGGAAAAGAACCTGGAGTTCTTGGTCAGGAGTCTGCCTGCGATTGTTTCTGCACTGCCTGACTTCCGCATGGTTTTTGTCGGTACTGGTTATGCCAAGTCACAGCTTAAGGGCCTGGTAGATGAACTTGGCATACGCGACAAGGTGATATTCCACGACGTAGTCTATGACCGCGAACTCCTCAAAGCCATTTACGCCCGCGCAGATCTTTTCCTGTTTCCTTCTCTCTATGATAATGCCCCACTTGTGATACGCGAGGCGGCTGCCTTGAAGACGCCGTCAGTGCTCATACGAGGTGCCACAGCCGCAGAGGTGATTCACGATGGAGAAAATGGGTATTTGGCTGGGAACGACCTTGATGCGTTTGCGGCAAAGGTTGTGGATGCGATGTTGGATGAGACAAATCGCCATAGAATTGCTGAAAATGCTCAAAAGACGCTCTGCAGAACCTGGGAAGACATTGTCAGGGAGGTCAGGGACAGGTATTTGGCCATCCTGTCGCGATGGGCGATGTAGCTTCAGCTTTACCTGTTTTTAGATGCTGTTAAAGCACGGCCTGCTTAGAGCACGTCCTACCTTACATGTCGTAAGGGAAGAGCATGTTCTGTTTGTCTTTGAGGCGTTCTCTTACCGTACAGACAATCTGAGCGAGGTCGTGTGAGTCCTCGACAAAGTCCAGCCGATCTCCGGGTATGGTCAGTATAGGCGCCAGGGTGAAATTCTGGATCCACTCCTCGTAAAGCGCGTTGAGACCTTCGAGATAGTTCGTGGAAATATTCGCTTCAAAATCTCTTCCCCGCTTGGCGATTCTGGCTTTGAGGGTAGGCACAGACGCTCTTATATAGATTACGAGATCTGGAGGGGGCAGAATCGACACGAGCGTGTGGTAAAGGTCCTGATAGGTATCCCATTCCACACCGCGGAGGGCCCCCTGCACGTACAGGTTTTTGGCAAAGACCTCGGCGTCTTCGTACAGCGAACGGTCTTGCACCACAGAGCGTGGATCGTGTGCCAGCTCCCTATGTGCCTTGGCCCTGCTTGTCAAGAAAAACACTTGCGAATGGAAGGCCCAGCGCCTCATATCTGCATAGAAGTCCGCCAGAAAAGGATTTTCGGCGACGGGCTCAAAATATGGTACAAAGTCGAGTTTTTCAGTGAGGAGTTGCACAAGTGTCGATTTGCCAGCACCTATGTTGCCGGCAAGTACGAGGTATTTCTTCATTCCTTTGTCGCCTTTGTCGCTTTAAGTCTCTGCCACTTCAACACTACGAGCATTCAACGCTGGAGGACATAGCGTTCCTCTAGTCGTAATCGGCTTTCGTCAGGCTGAAA
>Ga0209099_1002334_pt1 | contig 16911 bp, 14 predicted proteins | sample AD_JPNHW2_MetaG_FD_184430 | JGI IMG/M metagenome (GOLD analysis project Ga0209099, IMG submission 184430) | Active sludge microbial communities of municipal wastewater-treating anaerobic digesters from Japan - AD_JPNHW2_MetaG (SPAdes) (version 2) | ecosystem: Engineered > Bioreactor > Anaerobic... | reverse complement strand
CCATAATAAAAGGAAAGGTAAATGTCTTTCAGTACCTGTTTGTTTGGGGGGAACGTTTTACTGACGTTCACCATCGAAAAAATGATTTTTTTATCGTCGGCCATTAATAATTATGATTTATGAATTTTGAATTCAGAATTACTTTTTTGAGAAAAGCAAAAGTACAAAATTATTAGGAATTACTTTTCCGGCTGTTTTATTGGCGCAATTTGAAAAAGCGCTCAAATGTCTATTTTGTACTTTTTCACGTTGTAACCGAAAATAGTTAGAACTTTTCCTGGTTATAACCGAAAAAATTCAGATTTTTTCATGTCACATGGAAAAATCCAGATTTCAGGTCGAGGATTACTTCGTCATATTCTTAAAATCCTCGTCTAATAAAGCATCCGGTTTGTCGGGATTGATTTTATGATTTTCAAAATATAAGGGCTTTCCCTCTTTGGCCGTAATGACGAATTTATATACAGAAGCACTGCCTGTTATTGTTCCTTCAGGCCCCACTTTATGCAGAAAAGCTACTTTAGGATTATTTTCATTTATGGCTTTTTCTATCTCGTCGGTAGTTGTAATTTTTAATGCGTAGGGATAATATTTTTTTATTTTTTCAACGGTATTGACTGATGAAGCAAGATCACTTTGAACGAGCCATAGTTCATAATTTTTCAGCTCAGAAGAATTTTCAGTAACAATCTGCTGAATATCTTTCCCCGGATTTTTTTCAGCGTTACGGATAAAATATTCAATAAATTTTATCAATGCCGGAAACCTGTATTCATAAGATTCTTCGTCAACCTCAGCATAAGAAACAGGAACTATGCACAGCTCCGGCATTTTGTTCAGATTTTTCGAAGCATCACCCAGCACCAGATTAATGATTAAATAATCAAACATTTCTTTTTTCCCCATCTGGGCCTGCGACACAAAAAGGAACGAACTGCGGCTGTCGCCCATCTTTTTCTCAAACTCTTCATAGCTAATTACTTCGTAAGGCGTAATTTTCCATACTTCGCTGAACCCATCACTAACAAAGGCATTGAATGCCGAAAACGGGTTGTCCTCAAGGACCACATAGGTCTTGCTTTTCAGGAAAATGTCCACCTTTTCTTTGTCAGGGGTTTTAATCTGTGCAAAAATGACAAAAGGCAGGCAAATAAATAATAGGCTTACCGGAATCAAATTTTTCATGGGTTGACATTTTTTGAAAAACGCAAAATCCTTCGCAATATTTCATTTTCAATATAGATTCAACCTTATGTTTTGTAGTTTTGTATAAAAATTCTTTAAAACATAAAAAAATGAACGTTCGGGAATTATTAGGCAGAGATCAATTTGCAAAACTGCTTGGCATAGAACTTCTAGAGGTGTCGGAAGGCAGGGCTTCATCAAAAATGGAAATCTGCGACGAACATCTCAACGGTGTTGGCATTGCGCAGGGCGGCGCAATTTTTACGCTAGCCGATTTTACGCTGGCCGCAGCAGCGAATTCTCATGGAACCATTGCTGTGGTATTAAATGCAAGTATAAGTTTTATCCGGGCTGCACAGAAAGGGCTGTTGTTTGCCGAAGCCATAGAATCCTCAAAGAATAATAAAACGGCTACCTATAATGTCAATGTCACTAATGCACAGGGCGAACTTATTGCAGAATATCATGGGATGGCTTACAGGAAAAAGGAAACGTTTTAAGGAAGGTGGAAGTCAATATGCAGAAGTCAGAAGTCATTAGTCATTTGTCATTTGTCAGAAGTCGGAAGTCGGAAAGCAGGCGTCGGGAGTTGGGAGTTGGGAGTTTTTTTTACCACGGAGACACGGAGAGCACGGAAAAGGACACGGAGTTGGGAGTTGGGAGTCGGGAGTCGGGAGTTGGGAGTCGGGAGTCAGAAGTCAGAAGTCAGAAGTTGGAAGTAGGAAGGCAGAAGTTATATACTGATGGTCGCGATGCGGTTCGAATAAAAAAACTTCACACATGGGTGTTGAAATAAAATAAGTATTTCTCTATACTACCCTCTGAAATCTGAAATCATTATCTTAACTTTGCAACAATATTTTACTCATGTCTAAAGATATTCTCCGCGACTTAAACGAAGCTCAAAAAAATGCAGTGGAATGCATCAACGGCCCGCTGATGGTGCTGGCTGGGGCAGGTTCGGGAAAAACCCGCGTGCTGACCTACAGGGTGGCTCACATGCTGAATCATGGCGTCGATCCTTTTAATATCCTCGCACTTACCTTTACCAACAAGGCTGCCCGCGAAATGAAAGAACGTATCACAAAGCTGGTCGGAACTACCGATGCACGCAATGTGTGGATGGGGACTTTTCACTCGATCTTTGCCCGTATCCTGCGCGTGGAAGGCCAGCTTCTCGGGTACCCGCAAAACTTCACCATCTATGATACCGATGACACGAAAAGCATCATGAAAGCTATTCTTAAAGAACAGAACCTTGATGTAAAAATGTACCCTCCTAATTATGTGCTTCACCGCATCTCCACGGCAAAGAACAACCTGATGTCGGCAGAAGATTACAACCGCAATGTGGAACTTACCGACTACGACAAGGCTTCCGGAAAGCCGCAGATCGGACAGCTATTCACTATCTATAGCAACAAGCTGAAAAACGCTTTTGCCATGGATTTCGATGACTTGTTGTACAACACCAACCAGTTGTTACGGGATTTCCCTGATATCCTTTTTAAATACCAGCATAAGTTTACCTATATCCTCGTTGACGAATATCAGGATACCAACTATGCCCAGTACATGATCGTCAAAAAACTGGCGGCCAACAACGAAAATATCTGCGTGGTGGGCGACGATGCACAAAGTATTTACGGCTTTCGTGGCGCCAACATTCAGAATATCCTGAACTTCAAAAGCGACTATCCCGATGCACAGACCGTTAAACTTGAACAAAACTACCGTTCCACCCAAAACATCGTGAATGCCGCCAACAGCGTGATACAGAAGAATAAAAAACAATATTTCAAAGAGATCTGGACAGAAAATGAAGAGGGCAGCAAAATAGTTCTGATAAAAGCGACCTCCGATAACGAAGAAGGTTCGATGATTGCCAATTCGGTATTTGAAACCAAAATGAATTTCCAGCTTCCGAACGCGGATTTCGCGGTGCTTTACCGCACCAACGCCCAGTCACGCTCTATCGAAGAAGCCATGCGGCGGCTTAACATCCCATACAAAATATACGGAGGGCTTTCATTTTACAAACGCAAAGAGATCAAAGATCTGCTGGCTTATTTCCGGCTGATCATCAACAACCATGATGAAGAAGCCCTGTTCCGCATCATTAATTTTCCTGCGCGGGGCATTGGCGATACTACGCTACAGAGGGTGGTGCTGGCTTCTACATCTCTAAAAAAAAGCTCATGGGAGATCATCGAAAACCCGATATTATATAATCTGCAGGTCAACTCCGGTGTTATTCAGAAGCTGAAAGATTTTGCCACTATGATCAGCAGCTTTACCGTGCAGATACCCATAAAAAATGCTTTTGAGATTGCCCGCCAGATCGCATCCACGAGCGGCATTTTCAAGGAACTGAAACAGGATGAATCGCCCGAGGGAGTCAGCAGGGTGGAGAATATCGAAGAGTTGCTTAATGCCATCAAAGAATTCACCGAAAAAGAAATGGTGTTTGCCCCTGACGGTACACCGATAGAAAACACTATCCGCACACTTGACCTGTTCATGCAGGATATCGCCCTGCTCACCGATCAGGATTCCGAAGACAAAGAAAATACGGACCGTGTATCCCTTATGACGATACATCAGGCCAAAGGGCTTGAATTTCCTTATGTTTTTGTCGCCGGCCTGGAAGAAAATCTTTTCCCTTCGATGCAATCGCTGCACAGCCGCGAAGACCTTGAAGAAGAACGCCGCCTGTTTTATGTAGCCATCACACGTGCCATGAAACGACTGACGCTGTCGTATGCCGAAAACCGCTACCGTTACGGCGAAATGATCTTCAGCGAGAAGAGCCGTTTCCTTGACGAGATAGACCCGAAGTATATCGACATGCCGCATAAGATGTTACAGTCACGCATGAGCGACCCCTGGGTGGTAAAAGCAAAACCCAAACCCATCAACAAGGCAAGCGGCGTAAACCATGTAAATACAGTGAATACAGTAACTACAACGCCGGCAGTTACTACCAAACACCTGAACCTGAAAAAGATCACGGATATTTCTAAAAGCGCTTCGGACTTCAAAGCCTCTGAAACAGAAGACATACGCGTTGGCATGACCGTGGAACACCAGCGTTTCGGGCGGGGCCGCGTGATGAGCATCGAAGGTAACGGACCAAACAAAAAGACCACGGTATTGTTTGAAGGTGTAGGCGAAAAACAGTTGCTGCTGCAGTATGCTAAGTTGAAGATTGTGAGTTAGGAGTGCGAAGTTGTAAACTTCGCACAACGGGGACAGTTGCAAGCTTCGCACAACGACTAAAACACGGCTCTTTCAGGCAGTAACGGAGACAAACACAGGCATCATTCTGTAACGAATAATTTTTTTGTTACTTTTCCTTGATTAGTTTCAAAGCTGACAAAATAAATTCCCCCGGAAATAGGCCCGATATTGAATTTTTGCAAGCCAGAACTGTTCACCTGATATGCCCTGACAATTCTTCCAAACATGTCTGTGAATATTACAGGCGACTTTATCTCGCCTGCTTTTACATCAATAATTAATTCATCTTGCGGCAGGTTTGAATAAATCAAAATTCCGGAATTTTTTATTTCATCAACACCATAAGCGCTGAATGTTATACATGCCGAGGTATCGCTGCAGCTACCCTGAGTTACAACAACAGCGTAATTTCCATTGACAGGCGGCGAATAACTCTGATTGGTCTCATTATCAATCACGGCAAAACCAATATCGCAATTAAGCCATTGGTAAGAGGCGCCGGAAGCAAGCGAGTATATAGTTACTCCCGATAGTGTAACTGCGGTATTTATGGTATCAAAACAAGACACTTCAATACATTCCGATGTGTCCACACAAACATCCTGAGAAATCACCACCGCAAAATTTCCGGGCCAGGCCGGTGTAAAGCTCTGGCCGGTTGCATTAGACACCTGTGCAAAGGCACTGTCACAATTGAGCCATTGATACAACGCACCGGAGGCATTGGCATAAATGGTGGTTCCCGTCAGGGAAACATCCGTATTTACAGAATCAAGGCACCAGGGCGTATATTCCCACATATCTTTATAAAAAGTATTATTTGTATTTCCCATACCAAAAAATCCCCGGTTGTTAATGGCAAAAGGAGTCCCGCAGGCTCTGCCCGTTCCTGTAAAAGTTTCCCGCTGCACCCAGGTATCGGTATCAGGGTTATACTCCCACAATTCCTTCATATACGAAGCGGTTTGAAAATTATAGCCACATACTACATAAGCCCTGCTATCCAAAACAAATGCAGAAGCCGATGTTCTGCTGGCGCCGGGAAAATTAGCCATCTGAGCCCATGTGTTGGTAGAACAATCATACCGCCAGATATCTCCTAAAGAAACATTATTGTTATCCCTGCCCATGCCGATATAACCGTATTTTTCAAAACCGAATTGAATTCCTCCTGATCGGGCAGTACCGGGGAACGTAGCTTTCTGTGTCCATGAATCCGTATTAGGATTATATTCCCACAGATCATTTAAACGAAGTTGATTACTATCCTGTCCAAAACATAAATATCCTTTACCGGCAAAAGAAAAAGCAAAAGCATCATGCCTGCCAGGGCCGGGAAAATTATTTTTCTGAGTCCATGTATCAGTTGACGGGTTGTACTCCCACACATCATGGTAAGGGGTATAATCGCCTGAGATACCGCTCCAGTATGCTCCTGAACAAAAATAGGCTTTATTGTTTATGACAAAAACATGAGATGAATAACGTGCACCGCCCGGGAAACTTGATTTTTGTATCCAGGCATTAGTAACAGGGTTGTATTCCCACAGATCACTGGAATTGGTAAAGCCCAATCCACGTCCCAATCCGGCGTAACCTTTACCGCCTGCCGCAAATCCTACAGCCCAATATTTCGGGGTGCCTCCAAAATCAGCCTTCTGGGTCCAATATCCCTGTGAAAAAAGATTAAATGAAACCAGGAACAAAACCAATGAACATATTTTTTTCATACTAGTTGCTTTGGCGACAAAAATACAATTATTCTAACGTCTTTTTGAAGGAAGATAGTTAAAGATTTTTTGGGTGCTTTAGCCTCCTGATTCAGAATAAAATCCTTTGATGATCCCCTCTTTAAACCTTTTGTATAAATTGCCAACTGAAGTTTCCAGGGAAATACAAAACACGTAGAATCCTTACTTTTTTGACTTTGTGTTTGCCGTTCTATATAATATGCAGCATTTTATGTAGATTTGCAGATAAAACACACATACATGAAAATAATCGTTCTCGGCGCAGGCCTCGTGGGCGGGCCAATGGCTACCGACCTTTCAAAAGACAATGAATTTGAAGTCAGTTGTGCGGATATAAACCCGGGGTCTTTCGCGCTTCTGCAATCATCAGGCATTAAAACAATACAGCAAGATCTATCCGATCCTGAAACAGTAAAAAAACTTGTTACGGGTTTTGACATGGTCATCAATGCCGTCCCTGGTTTTATGGGCTTTCAGACGCTGAAAGCCATCATCGAAGCTGGAAAAAATGTAGTTGATATTTCTTTTTTTCCCGAAGACCCGTTTTTGCTGAACGAACTTGCTCAAAAAAATAATGTCATCGCTATAATGGACTGCGGTGTGGCGCCGGGCATGATGCATATTCTTACAGGCTATGCCTACCATCAGCTCGATGAGACAGAAACCTGCCTTACCTATGTCGGTGGGCTTCCACAATTACGCGAATATCCCTACGAATATAAAGCAGTGTTTTCGCCCATTGACGTGATTGAGGAATATACCAGGCCGGCCCGGTACATTGAAAACTACAAACCGGTAACCAAAGAAGCCTTGTCTGATGCCGAATTACTGAATTTTCCGGGCATCGGTACCTTAGAAGCATTCAACAGCGATGGCATACGCTCTCTGGGCATTACAATCAAAGCAGCCAATATCAAGGAAAAAACCTTGCGCTATCCCGGACATATCGCACTAATGAAGGTACTGAGAGAAACCGGATTTTTCAGTCAGCAACAAATAGAAGTGAAAGGAGTAAAGATAAAGCCCATGGATGTAACGGCAAAACTCCTATTCCCTATGTGGGAGCTAAAAAAAGGCGAAAAAGATATTACCATTATGAAAGTTATTGTAGAAGGTAAAAAAGATGGTAAAAAGCTGCGTTATACTTACGATTTGCTGGACTTTTATGATGATGAAACCCAGACACATTCCATGGCGCGGACTACAGGGTATACCGCTACAGTAGCTTTACGCATGGTTGCCAGCGGATTGTATTCGCAAAAAGGCTTATCGGTTCCGGAATACATCGGCAACTATCCCGAATGTGTGGAATTTATGCTGAACGGCCTGGCCGAAAGAGGTATAAATTATGTTGAAACCATCGAAGAAATAAGTTAATCATTGCAGCAAAAGCTATCTGATATATTTCCCTGGGGCAACGACAGGCGTTTTAATACGTTTTCAGCTTACTGTATAAAAACTTACGGAAGCAGGCTCCAAAAATTAAGTATAGACGCGGGCTTTACCTGTCCGAACCGTGATGGCACACTGGGAACTACCGGTTGCTCGTATTGCAGCAATGATGCGTTCAACCCCTCCTATTGCCTGCCTGAAAAAAGTATTACGCAGCAAATTGAAGAAGGCATTGAATTTCATAAGTTCCGTTACCGGAGGGCTACAAAATACATTGCTTATTTTCAGCCCTATTCCAACACGTATAAAGAACTTTCTGAACTAAAAAAAATCTATGGCGAAGCACTGAAACACCCTATGATCTCTGGTATTTCTGTTGGCACTCGCCCCGATTGTATTGATGACGAAAAACTGGATTACCTTCAGCAACTCTCCGAAAAGCATTATATTTCCGTAGAATACGGCATTGAGTCGTGTTACAACAAAACCCTGAAAGCCATTAACAGGGGGCACACCTTTGAAGCCGCTGCTGAAGCCATAAAAAAAACTGCTGCCCTTAATTTATTCACCTCCGCACATCTGATCTTCGGGTTGCCAAGTGAAAGCACAGAAGACATGTTGAACCAGGCAGAAATCATTTCACGGCTTCCTATAAACAGCCTTAAACTTCACCAGTTACAGATCATGAAAGATACTGCGATGGCTGAAGAATACAAAAAAAAGCCTTCTGGTTATACTCTGTTCAGCCTTCCAGAATACATAAATTTTATTATTGATTTTCTTGAACGGCTAAACCCCGGCATCATAATAGAACGACTTTCGGGCGAAGCGCCTCCGCGCTTTCTGGAAGTAAGCACATGGGGACTGATACGCGCCGACCGGGTATTGCAACTTATCGAGCAAGGTATGAAGGAACGGGAAACATGGCAGGGACGGCTTTTTAAAAAATAGTGTTTGTAAGAAAACGCCAATTTTTTCCCCGCCTGACTGACGCCGTCGGGCAGGGTTACGCTTGCAACAAAAATGCTTGTTTCGACTACGCTCAACTCAACGCATTTACACCAGTAAACTCCGCTTTTTGTCGCTTCGCAAGCCCGCCTGAATGACGCAGTCGGGCAGGCCTCAAACTTGACGTTTTCTTTGTACAAACATGAGTTTTCTTAGAGGCACTAAATAGGTTTACAGGTTGATGAGTCGGAACATGACTCGAAGTCGTACTCCGGATCACCAAATTTCTTTATCATTTTAAACACTGTATAAAACATCGTTTAATTTTTGTATTATTTTTGTGGTACTTATTATGTCAACTGAAGAAAAAATAAAAAAGGCAGCGCTGGAACTTTTTCTTGAAAAGGGATTTGAGCGCACCAGCATCCGCGATATAGCCGCCAAAGCCAATATCAATATTGCCCTGCTGAACTATCATTTCAAGAGCAAAGAAAATCTGTTCGATTCACTTTTTTCAGAATTGATAAGCACCTACACTCCTACCCTGAACAACATACTGAGTTCAGGACTGCCTCTTGAAGAGAAGATCACACAATATGTAAGCAAGTATATTGACATTTTGCAGGAAAATCCCCGAATCACCTATTTCGTTCTGTCGGTATTACAGCGCAATCCCGAAAAGATAAAGAAGCTTCAGATTTTTCAAAACCTTTACGATACCGGCAATTTCTCCACCCAGTTTTTGAGTGAAATAAAAAAAAGGAACATCAAAACATACGACCCGACACAATTCTATATTAATATGGTCTCACTCATCACGTTTCCTTTTACCATCAAACCGGTCATTCAGGAAAAAAACAATATGGATGAAAAAGATTTTGCAAAGTTTATGCAGGAGCGAAAAAAAATCATTGCTGACCTGTTGATCCTTAGCATAAAAAAATAATATCACTTGTTGAATTTGTATAATTTTTTCTATCTTTACTTAAAATTCATTATTGAAAAAAATTCTACAATTTTTCTTTCCTCCTGAAAAATGGAACACCATTGTTGTGATCCTGCTGGGTATTTTCTTCGGTTTTGTTTTTTTCGTTTTGTATATTTCTAATGCAGCCTCATATATTTCTGATGAGCCAAAAACATGTGTGAACTGCCATGTAATGTACCCTCAGTATGCATCATGGTCGCACAGCAGCCATTTCAGAGCAACCACCTGCAACGACTGCCATGTGCCTCACAACAATTTTGTAAACAAATATTATTTCAAAGCCAAAGACGGGCTCCGGCATTCAACCATGTTCACACTTAGGCTTGAGCCACAGGTTATTCAAATCAAAGAAGCCGGTATTAATGTGGTTCAGCAGAACTGTAAACGATGCCACAGCGAGTTGGCAAGTATGGTCGCTCTGACTGAAGTTACCGGGGAAAACTACAATGAAGGCAAGGGACACCGATGCTGGGATTGCCACCGTGACGTGCCACATGGAAGGGTCAACAGTCTAGGCTCCTATCCTTTTGCCCTGGTTCCGCAATTACCTTCAGTAATTCCTTCGTGGCTAAGCGGAAAGACAGATAGAAATGAAATTCACAGCATACCAAATAAAAAATAAACTATGAAGAGTGTACGTGAAATAACAAAAAAACGCCCCTGGATTAACTGGATTATTTTCTTTGTAACCCTGATTTTCGTTTTTCTTATCGGCCTCTTTGCCTCTTCCATCATCGAAAGGAGGAGCGAATCCAAATTGTACTTCCAGACAGTAAGGGAAATTTCCGAATGGGAGCCCGACAACTCAGTCTGGGGAGAAAACTACCCGCGGGAGTATGAGACTTATACATCGACACTGGACACGACTTTCAGGAGCAAACATGGCGGTGCGGCAAAAACAGACTATCTGGACAAGTATCCTGAATTAGTGGTCCTATGGGCCGGTTATGCTTTTTCTAAAGATTATAAGCAGGGACGCGGCCATTATCATGCTATCGAGGACATCATCAATACCCTGCGTACGGTACAGCCGCAGCCGGGAACATGCTGGACCTGCAAGAGCACAGATGTTCCAAGGCTGATGGATAAAATGGGAACTGAAGCGTTTTATAAAAGCAAATGGATTGATATGGGCAAAGACGTGATCAATCCTATAGGGTGTCAGGATTGCCATGACCCCAAAACCATGAACCTCCGCATTACCCGGCCCGCCCTGATCGAAGCTTATGAACGCGATGGAAAAGACATTAACAAATCCACGCATCAGGAAATGCGTTCGCTGGTATGCGCACAATGTCATGTTGAATACTACTTCAAAGGTGAAGGAAAATTCCTTACTTTCCCCTGGGACAAAGGACAAACAGCCGATTCAATGGAAGCTTATTACAATTCGGCAGAATATACTGATTTCACCCATGCACTGAGTAAAACCCCGATATTAAAAGCCCAGCATCCGGATTACGAAATGTTCATGTCCGGTATACATGCCCAGCGGGGAGTTGCTTGCGCCGACTGCCACATGCCTTACCGACGTGAAGGCGGAATGAAGTTTACCGATCACAAAATACAAAGCCCGCTGAATAATATTTCAGGCTCCTGCCAGATATGCCACCGCGAAAGTGAAGCCACCCTGCTGCAGAATGTTTACGATATTCAGGATAAAGTCGAACAGATCCGCCACCTAGCAGAGTACAACTTATTTGTGGTTCACGTAGGTGCTAAAATTGCATGGGACAATGGCGCCACCGAGGAAGAAATGAGTCCGGTACTAAAACTCATCCGAAGCTCACAATGGCGCTGGGACTGGGTGGCGGCCGCCAACAGCATGGGCTTCCATTCACCTGTTGAAGCATTACGTGTGCTGGCAACGTCTATTCAGTTTTCACAGGAAGCCCGCTTACAGTTAACTGAGGTATTGCTTAAACACCAGGTAAAACTACCATTTGCCATTCCTGATATATCCACCAAAGCAAAAGCTATGGGACTTATCGGCCTTGATATTACTAAAATCATTAATGAGAAGGACATATTTTTGAAGGATGTTGCTTCAAAATGGAAAAAGGTAACAGCAAGGTGATTCTTGCGATAAATCCATGCACTCAATCCAATAGCCAATAAAAATAACGGGGTGTAAAAAAGTACGCTACAATGATCAGCAAGTTGAAAATCAAAATCAACAAATTGTAGACCCCGGGATTTTTATGCTTAATAACTACCACAATAAATCTGATCAGGCTGAAAAGCAAATAGATCAACAATACCGGATATAATACAAGAACCGGAATTCTCCATACCTCCCCGATGATCGTCATTGGCAAAAGCGATTTCGGGTCGAAAAGAGATGAAGTACCGCAGCAAAAAACATGGTACAAACCGTTAGTCCAAAAAGGTATCGCCATCCAGCCAATAACAAACACAAACACGAACATGCTCAGGTTTGCCATCTTGTCTGAGGCCGTATGTTTAGAGAAAAAAAGGCTTATGATAAAAATGAATAAAGCAATCAGCGTGAGCAGCAATCCCGAGAAGATAACACTGAAACGCAGCAAATATCCGGGGTATTCTGCCGGCAACACCTGCCAGGGATCAGCCATTGAAGTTGCAAATGCCATTGGCTGAAAAAGGTTGGCCGGAATGACCAGCAGCAGCGTAACAGCCGAAATAACAAGCAAAGTGCGCGTGCTTATTTTCATAATTATTTTCTGTGGCGGATTTTTTGTTTGTCAGAAATTTTTTGCCAGGCAAAAGGGCATTTCAAAGCCAACTCCCTGTCCACATTCAGGTCGCCGTTGCATTTTACCTGTTCAACGTTGGATCCGTCGGTAAAAAACATCTGCCCGTCGATGGCCACGATCAGGTACTTGGTACTCGCAATTTCTTCTTCTTTAGGTTTTTCCGCATTAAACTCCGTGTAATAATCAAAGGTATTCCCCGGCAACACCATAGTCAGCTTATGATCGCGGATTTTTGCAGCAAATTCCGCCGCTTTCTTTGCCGTCAACTCTTCAGGTATGATCTGTCTTTCGTTTATTTCCGTCCGGAAAGTGGTATCCGAAAACTGCCATTGATTGGGATACAACACATGCCAGGGATTCGACAAATCAATGCCGAGGGCATTCCCTGAAGTGTTTTTAATACTGACATGAATATAAAAAAAATCTGACGTATCAGAAACGTACAACTGCTTGTCGATACTAATTATAGCCAACTTTCCGTAATAGAACAACTGCTGCTCTGGTTTATCCTGCATTTGGGCAAATGAAGTACATACCCCAAATAATAATGCCATTGCAAATACTGGTGTTTTGATCTTTTTCATAAAAAAATAAAAACTAAAATTAATCAATATTACGGTTGCCGGCAAAGATAATTTCAGATTTTCAAAAAATAGGATCAGTGATCTTTATTTAAAATGGCAAGACAATCTTTCAGGCTGTCTTTCCAATCAGGAATTTGCAGATTAAAATCACGGATGATTTTGTCTTTCCTGAAAATGCTGTATTGGGGCCGGGTGGCGGCTGTGGGGTAATCTTTTGTTTCAATAGGATGAACAGGAATATTTATTCCAGAGAGTTCGGTGATGGCTTTTGCAAAACCGTACCAGGTGGTATCTCCGGCGTTTGAAAAATGGTAAATTTCGGGGTGAGCGGGCAAGTTATTGAAAGCTATTATGTCAAGTATCGCCCTTGCCAGATCTCTTGCGTATGTAGGCGTACCATACTGGTCGGCGATGATCCTTAGTTCAGGTTTTTCCTTTGCAAGACGCAAAATTGTCTTCACAAAATTATTACCGAAAGAAGAATAAAGCCAGGAAGTGCGGATGATCAAGGATGGCAGGCCAAACTTCAGAATTACTTCTTCCCCTTTAAGTTTACTGGCCCCATAGGCTGAAACAGGCCCCGTAATATCGGTTTCGATATAGGGTGAAGTTTTTTTGCCGTCAAATACATAATCAGTGGAAATCTCAATTAAAAAGGCCTGAGCTGATAGGGCTGCCTTGCAAAGATTTTCAACAGCAGTGGCGTTAAGTTCAAGGGCCTTTTGTTGTTCCTGTTCAGCTTTATCTACGGCAGTATATGCGGCACAATTAATAATCAGTTCTATATTGTTTTCACTTACAAAATTAAAAACTGCCACCTCGTCACAAATATTCAGTTCTTCGATGTCCGTAAAAAAACAGTGGTACTGCGGATATTCAGGTGATAATACGCGGAGGTCATTGCCTAATTGTCCATTACTACCGGTTACAAGAATGTTCATTTTTGTGACTTTCTCTTAAAATGAAAATTTGGAATCAAGAGCGAGATATTGGTATCTTCTTTCGTTTCTCAATTTCTGAAGTACGCTATTGTCTTATTCAGGCCTTCCCTCAGCTGTATTTTAGGTTCCCATTGCAGAACAGATTTTGCGAGTGCGATATCGGGTTTGCGCTGCAAGGGATCGTCGGAGGGCAAGGGCTGAAAAATAATTTTTGATTTTGAATTGGTAAGCTCAATGACCATCTCTGCCAATTCGAGAATTGTAAACTCAACAGGGTTCCCAACATTGACGGGGCCGATAAAATCCTCCGGGGTTTTCATCATGCGGATCATACCATCAATCAGGTCGTCCACATAACAGAAACTTCGTGTCTGAGTTCCGTCGCCATAGATGGTGATATCCTGATTATTCAACGCCTGAATAATAAAATTTGAGACCACCCTGCCGTCGTTGGGGTGCATGCGCGGGCCATAGGTATTGAAGATCCTGATAATTTTTATTTTCACATCATTCTGGCGGTGATAGTTCATAAACAATGCTTCGGCGCATCGCTTACCCTCGTCATAACAGGCACGTAATCCAATAGGATTCACGTTGCCCCAGTAAGATTCGTTTTGCGGATGCTCCTTAGGGTCGCCGTATACTTCACTGGTAGATGCCTGTAAAACTTTTGCCTGTATACGTTTCGCCAGGCCAAGCATGTTGATGGCACCCATCACCGAGGTTTTGATGGTTTTTATCGGGTTATACTGGTAATGAATTGGTGAGGCGGGGCATGCCAAATTATAAATCTCGTCTACTTCGATAAAAAATGGCATGGTTACATCATGCCTGATCATTTCGAAATAAGGATTATCAAGCAAATGCACAATGTTCTGCTTCGAACCGGTAAAATAATTATCCAGGCAAATAACTTCGTTACCCTCGTTCAGAAGCCTTTCGCAAAGGTGAGATCCAAGAAAACCGGCGCCACCGGTAACCAAGACTTTTTTTTTCATAAATTATTTTGAGGTATTGATCCCTATACAGAAATAATCAAAACCCTCGGCTTTGATGGTTTTGATGTCATAGATATTTCTTCCGTCGAAGATAACATGTTTCTTTAACAGCTTCTTAATCACATTTAGATTCGGTATGCGGAACTCCGTCCATTCGGTAACGATGAGGAGGCAGTCGGCATCTATCAGTGCTTCGTACTGGTCGTTCACATAGTCTATTTTATCTCCTAACCGGCGTTTTGCCTCATTCATGGCCGCCGGATCGTAAGCTCTAACTTTCGCTCCTGCATTTAAAAACTTTTCAATAAGAACCAAGGCAGGGGCTTCACGCATATCATCTGTTTCGGGTTTAAACGAAAGACCCCACATTGCAATAGTTTTATCCTTGAGTTGATTATTGAAATATTTCATCACCTTGTTGAACAAAACACTTTTCTGATCATCGTTAACCTCTTCCACAGATTTCAGCACACGAAGGGAATATCCATTCTCATCAGCGGTTTTGATCAAGGCCTTTACATCTTTGGGGAAACAGGAGCCGCCATAACCAATTCCCGGATAAATGAATTTGTTTCCGATACGCCTGTCGCTGCCGATTCCATTACGTACCATGTTTACGTTTGCGCCCATGATCTCGCATAGGTTAGCAATGTCGTTCATAAAACTGATCTTCGTGGCCAACATAGCATTAGCCGCGTATTTGGTCATCTCCGCACTGGGAATATCCATAAAAATTACAGGATGGCCATTCAGGGTAAAAGGTTTATAAAGCTGTTTCATCAATTCCTCGGCACGTTCCGACTCAAGCCCCACCACGATACGGTCAGGTTTCATAAAGTCATCGATGGCGGCACCTTCTTTAAGAAATTCGGGGTTGGAAGCTACATCAAAGGGAATGTTCACCCCTCGTGCGTTTAGTTCATTTGTCAACGCATTTTTAACTTTGATGGCTGTTCCGACAGGAACGGTACTTTTGGTAACCACAAGGAGATAATCCTCCATGTATTTTCCGATCTCGGAAGCAACACCAATCACATATTTCAGGTCGGCACTGCCATCTTCGTCGGGGGGAGTACCCACCGCAATAAAAACCACTTCAGCGCCGGGCAGTACAGTTTTCAGATCCGTTGCAAAATGAAGGCGGTTTTTTTCAACATTGCGATGGATCATGGTATCAAGGCCAGGTTCGTATATTGGCAAAATGCCTTTTCTCAGATTCTCAATTTTGTTTACATCAATATCAACACAGGTGGTGTCAATACCTACTTCGGCAAAACATGTTCCGGTCACTAAACCTACATAGCCTGTTCCTACAACAACAACTTTCATAAATGGTTTTTTTAAAGGTTAAATAATTTGCAAAAATAATCATTCTGACACAAAGACTAAAGAACTAAATTATAATTCTTTTTTTTTATAAAGAGCAGGTGCCTTTCCGTAGAATGGTAATTTCGTTTTTTGAGGTGCTATTAAAAAAAATCGTTACTATGAGTAAAGAAAAACAACGTCGTTTCTTAAAACACGACATGGGAAATTAACGGTAACAGGGGCAGCGCCCCGTAATATTTATAAGCAGTGCCGTATAGTAAAAAAGCAAGGTGCAGCGCACCGTAACATACTATTTGTTACACACTTATAAATATTGATGTTCGGGCATGATATTTATGATAAACATTTTACTCTGTACTGTTTTTAAATGCCCGTTAAAAATGCCTGTTTTTCCGTTTGCATAAACAAGATGTACACATCAATTCATATAGGTTCGGCCATAATCAGGAACACCATATTACGGTACGCTGTACCTTATTTTTCAAACGTATCATAATTTCTACAAATGTTACGGTGCTCTGCACCGGTCATTTGTGCCATCAAAAAAAATAACACCAAAGAGAAAATCCAGATAACCCATGCCGGCAGATTCCGCTGTGGCTGATCAAAACATAGATGCACTATAATATCATACTTTAGCTGCTGTTTTCTGCTGATATTCAGACGGGGTTATCCCGATAGCATAATATCAGCGAGGATAGAAATACAAACAAGTGAAATGATTACACACCCTTTCGCAGTCAATTATTTTTTCAAATAAATAAAATTATTTTATTGATAAACATCGATTAGTTTCAGCACCTCAAAAAAAGATTTAACC
>Ga0209099_1002333_pt1 | contig 16912 bp, 14 predicted proteins | sample AD_JPNHW2_MetaG_FD_184430 | JGI IMG/M metagenome (GOLD analysis project Ga0209099, IMG submission 184430) | Active sludge microbial communities of municipal wastewater-treating anaerobic digesters from Japan - AD_JPNHW2_MetaG (SPAdes) (version 2) | ecosystem: Engineered > Bioreactor > Anaerobic... | reverse complement strand
GCTCCTTGATGAACCGGCACTGGGACTTGCCCCTATAATCATACAGAATATTTTCGCCACTATATCGCGAATAAGCAAAGAGGATAAAGTAACAATCTTTCTTGTTGAACAGAACGCAAAAATGGCCCTGAGCATTTCAAACAAGGGATATGTTATGGAAACCGGAAACATCGTCCTTGAAGATCTGAGCACTAATCTCCTCATTAACCCTAAAGTAAAAGCCGCTTACCTGGGAGAGTAAAAACGGAAACCGGCCGCTATGAAACATACCACTCTTTCACAGAACGATATTAAATTTTTCCTGGATCTTATAAACAGCGCAGGTTCAGCTGCGCTGCAGATGCAGCGGGGAATTCTTGAAATACAGCGGAAGGAGGATAGTACAATAGTCACCCAGGCTGATATCTGGGTTCAGAATTATCTCACTGAAAAAATATCTGAAAGATTTGCTGATTTTCAGATAATCTCTGAAGAAAAAACCAATTTTAATACAGATTTTTCAGGAGATAAAATTTCAGTGATACTTGATCCGATCGACGGTACCGCGATGTTCAGCATGCATCTCCCCATATGGTGTATATCGATCGGAATATTTAAAGGATACACTCCGCTTTACGGATTTGTCTTTTCTCCAGGATCGGATCTGTTATTCTACAACGATGATAATGGTTCATATCTAAACGGTAAAAAGCTCATATCAAATCCCGCAGTTGTAATTGAAAAAGAGACCAATATTTTTTATTCTTCCGAAATACGTGATGTGAAAATAAACTTTCCGGGGAAAGTCCGCAATCTCGGATCTACCGCTCTCCATGCATGCCTTACTGCTGATAACAGCCGGAACAGACTGCTCGCTTTTATAGGAAAGTCATATCTCTGGGACTGGGCCGGCGCGATACCGGTTATACTCAAAGCCGGTGTTACTCTTAAGTACCTCAATGGCCGTGATCTGGATTATAAATCAATAATTGAAAATGGATTCGAGCTTGAGGATTATGCGGTTGCATATAATGCTGAGAATTTTGAACTTATAAAGAATATCTTCAAACGTTAATAATACCTGAGAGGTAATCCTTTTATGGAATAATCAGTTATTTTTATTGATGTTGACCGCTTTCACAAGCTTTTCCCGCTCTATCTAAGAACACTCAGCGCTAATAGTTTCCACCTGTATTTTCCTATTCTTAATGTAATCCGGCTGTACCTGAAGGATTTTAATTGACATACAAGAGGGCTGACAGACTAGAATAGTATTAATATATTATCTTTAACTCAAAGAGAGGAACCATCATGGGTGGTATTTTCGCGTGCAGTTCAAAATCCGGTTGCATTAACGAACTTTTTTACGGAACAGATTACCTGTCGCATCTTGGAACCAGGCGGGGCGGTATAGCGACAATCAACGATGATGGTATTCATCGATCAATACATAATCTTGAAAACGCTTATTTCCGGAATAAATTCGAACCTGAACTGGAAGAGCTGAAAGGCAATATGGGGATCGGAGTAATCAGCGACACGGATGCACAGCCCATAGTCCTCTTTTCCCACCTGGGACGTTTCGCTCTGGTTATGGTAGGTAAAATTAATAATACAGATGAACTGGTCAAAGAGATTTTCTCACAGAACATACACCTGTCTGAAACAAACAGCGGCGGGCCAAGTCCCACGGAAATTGCAGGAACACTGATCAGTCTAAGCAGCAGCTTTGAAGAGGGTATAAGGTACGCTCAGAGCCGGATAAAAGGGTCCTGTTCAATGCTGGTACTTACTGAAAAGGGAATCTATATAGCCCGGGATAAACTGGGCCGGACACCAGTCATTATAGGGAAAAGAGAAGATGCCTTTGCTGTCAGTTCAGAATCCAGCGCTTTCCCCAATCTCGGCTTCGAGGTTGATCGATTTGTCGGACCGGGCGAAATCCTGCTGATGACAGCAGATGGTATTGAACAGATTCAAAAGCCGGGAGACAAAATGCAGGTCTGTTCGTTCCTATGGGTTTACTACGGTTATCCTGCATCAAGCTATGAAGGGATTAATACTGAACAGGTCCGTTATAAATGCGGCGCAGCTCTTGCACGCCGGGAAAATGTGAAAGCTGACCTTATCGCCGGTATCCCTGATTCCGGAATAGGGCACGGGCTTGGTTTTTCCCATGAATCAGGCATCCCCTATATGAGACCCTATGTAAAATACACTCCAACCTGGCCTAGAAGCTTCATGCCGCAGAACCAGAAAATGAGGGATCTCGTGGCGCGGATGAAACTGATTCCGATCAGAGAAATTATAGAAGGCAAAAAAATTATTTTCTGCGACGACTCGGTAGTCCGCGGGACTCAGCTTCAGGATAACGTCCAGATTCTCCATGAATACGGCGCTAATGAAATTCATATGCGTATAGCCTGCCCATGTCTTATTTATCCCTGCGAGTTCTTAAACTTCTCAACGTCACGCTCAACACTTGACCTTGCAGGCAGAAAGGCGATTCTTGAAATTGAAGGATCTGAGACTGAAGCGCTATCGGATTATGCCAGCGACGGTTCTGACCGGCACAAAGCAATGGTCTCACTTATCTGCAAAAGATTAAAGTTATCAAGCCTCCGCTATCAGACACTGGAGGATCTTGTAGATGCAATCGGACTGCCGAAAGATCATCTCTGCACTCACTGCTGGGATGGTTCAAGTTATTATTGAAAATAAACAGACCGGATTATCCCGGACAGTGGGGATATTATCAGTATTTCAAAAGAAGCTTCCGGGAGGGAGCCTCTTTTATTTTAAAAACTTTTCTTAAAATATAATGTATAATAGAACAACTGCGGAGGTGTTACTTATTGGAGGTGTATTTCAACAGGTTCATCTCTATAGAAATATCATAAATGTGACTAATCATTTACCGATACAGAATCTGCTGAAAATCGAACCGAGTATATCCTCCGTAGTAATATCACCTGTAACATCTGAGAGCTTCTGAATCAATTCATCAAGCTCGAAGGCAATAATTTCAGCTGGCTCCTTTATTGTAAGAAGGTGTTGTGTTCTATCTACAATATCGATTGATGAATCTATTATTGAAATTATTCTTTCATCTGCAAGAAACGAATTGCCGAAATCTACAAATTCACCGGCAATTACAGATTCGATCTCCTTCTCCAGCTCCTTGAATCCTGTTCCGAGTTTGGCCGATACAGGGACGAAAGAAAGACCAGTTTCTGCGGATATCCGGTCTTTGCACTCCATACCGGAAAGATCAATTTTATTAAGTACATAAATTACTTTCTTGCCGTTCAATGCAGAAATTATTTCTTTATCTTCATCAGTCATACCAGACTGAGCATCTATAACCATAAGCACCAGAGAGGCAGCCCCGATATTCTTGCGAGAGAGTTCAATACCCATTCGCTCAATCTCATCACCGGGAATTCCGAGTCCGGCGGTATCAGTTAAATTTATCCTTACTCCGCCGATCTGAACACTCTCTTTTATAAGATCTCTTGTAGTACCCGGAATATCGGACACTATGGCGCGCTCTTCATTAAGTATAAGATTGAGAAGACTGGATTTCCCCACATTCGGCCGCCCTGCAAGAGTTACATCAATCCCCCTTGCAGTTCTATTACCCATGGAACATCGACCTTTAAGATCAGAAAGCGCCGCTGAAATTTCACTTACTATTTTAAGGCTCGCGGTATTGGAAATAAATTCAATATCCTGATCTGAAAAATCTATACCGGCTTCAATATCAGCTTTCAGCAGGATGACATCATCCCTCAGCTTATCTACAACTCTCTTAAGAGAACCATGCATCTGATTGATGGAAGCCTTAATCTCCCAGTCGCTTCTTGCGTTGATAAGTGTATTTATCGCCTCTGCTTCAGTAAGATCCATCTTCCCGTTAAGGAAAGCGCGTTTGGAGAACTCACCAGGTTCAGCAATTCTTATATTCAGTTTATAAAGTAGACGCAATATATGCCCCACGACAAGGTGATTTCCATGACAGAATATCTCCACCATATCCTCACCGGTAAAACTTGACGGTGTTTTATAGAAGATAAGTATGACATCATCAATTATTTCACTGCCGTCTTTTATCGATCCATAGGCCGCATATCTGTGTTTTATATTTTCAGGTACTGTGAAGAAAGAACAAGCGGCCCCATATGATTCAGGGCCGCTTATTCGTATTATTGCAAGTGATGAATTAACCGGCGCACTTGCCGGCGCGCAGATCGTATCAGTAAACATTTTACTTTCTATTAGCCGGAGAAATTTTTATTTTTCTGTAAATCCCCTGGCCTTCACTCTTAGTAGTAACTCTCTTGTCATTCTGTAATGTAAGATGAATAAGTCTTCTTTCAAAAGGATTCATCGGCTCGAGAATCATCGGTCTTCCAGTTTTGATAACTTTAAAAGCTATATCTCTCGACATTTTCTTCAGAGCTTTTTCTCTCTTGTCCCTGTAGGATTCAATATCAAGAATAATTTTTTTCTCGCTGCCTGTAGTATGATTGATCATCAGGTTGATCATAAACTGAAGAGCTTCAAGAGTTTTACCTTTTTTGCCGATTAAAAGCCCTGAACTCGTTTTGCTTTCAAGTTCAACATACACTTTAGATTCGCTTTCTTTAATATCTTTAACTCCACCTTCAATATCCATTCTGGAAAGAAGAGCCATTAGGAGTTCCTTCACATTACTTCCGACATTTTCAGTGCTTTCATTATAATAAATTCTTACTTTTGCCGGCCTTGATACTCCAAATCCGAAAATCCCGCTCTTCCCTGCATCGATAATTTCTACTGTAACTTTGGAGGTATCTCTGATACCGAGCTCTGCCATGGCTTTCTTAGTCGCATCATCCGGAGTTCGTCCTTCTACTTCAATAACTTTCATTTAGCAAGCCTCCCGACTTTATGATATTTAAAATTTCCACTATTCCCACTTAAGCTAACGTATCAAAAAATAAGAAGAATTATGTTCTCCCCCGCGCAGAGCATGGGGAAGATATATTTTCTCTCAATTTTATTTGTTTACCATTTAAGCTTTAGCTTTAACCCTTTTCCCTATGTGATTGACGACAAACTGATTTAAAATCTGATATAGATTCTGCAGGAACCAGTATAGCACAAGACCCGAAGGCATTGTCCAGAATACGAATAGCAGAATGAAAGGCATCATGTACATCATCATTTTCTGCTGCTGATTTCCAGTATCAACCATGGTCTGCTGCTGCTGAATAATTGTTGATGCTGTCATCAGAAGAGGGAGTACGTTTATGTTGAATCCGGATATTGCAAATACTGTATCAGGCATCGATAAATCTTTTATCCAGAGCATAAACGGCACATTCCACAGGTCGATTGAATTGATCAAAGCGCTGTAAAGCCCGAAGAAGAAAGGCATCTGCAGAAGCAGAGGCAGACATCCGCCCAGAGGATTAACTTTATTATCCTTGTAGAGCTTCATAGTCTCTTTCTGAATCATATCCGGTTTATCTTTATATTTTTCCTTAAGCTTATTAATCTGCGGAGTTAGTTCCTGCATCTTCTTCATTGAATCTGTAGATTTTTTTGTTAGAGGCATAAACACAATTTTGGTGAGAACAGAAAATACGACAAGAGACCATCCCATGTTCCCGAAAATTTTATTTATCCACATTAGACACCATACAACAAAGTATCTTATAGGTTCAATAATTGTACTTACATCTGACGCTTTAACAATTTTTGGATCAACTGCCTTCAGCATCCCCTTATCTTTTTCACCAAGGTAAATTTTAAAGGATTTGACCAGTTCCTTGCCGGGAAGAATTTCGCTCATGGCGACTGACATACCGGTTCTGCAGCCTGTTTTTTCCCTGTTGTCAAAAATCATTTCAGTGCCGGTAAACTGCTCAGGTATCATAATGAGAAGGAAGTACCTGCTCATTATACCGGTGTAATCGACCGTACCCGATTTCCTTTTAGAATCACCGGCTTTAGAGAAAAAACCTCCCCCTTTGGTGTTCTGTGAATAACTGTCATCAACAGAGTATATGCCGATCATGTGATTGTATCTGTTTGTATAATCGAGTTTGGGGCCGAGAGTATCTGATGGAGAAAAAATTACTTTCCCGTCTCTGAATTTTACAGGCTGTTTTCCGGTATTGATGAATCTATACTCAACTGTAAAGTCATATCCTTTGTCAGTAAACTTGAAGATTTTTTCCAGCCTGACAGGATTCCCTTCTATCATAACTTCTGTAAAAAATTTTACGGTCTTTTCGTCAACTTTTACAACATTCCACAAATCGGAATTAAGATTATTCCCCTGAAAAAATTCATTTTCCGAGAAATGCACTGAAAAATCGAGATTGCCGTTTGAACCGAAGAGTTTCTCATTAAGGGTAAGATTAATATTTCTTTCTGAATAATTTGCCTTTGAAACAGATGCGCCTTTATTCGTAAGTTCTAATGTAAATTTTTCCGTCTTTAAATTTATAGTCTCTTCTTTAACCTGCTTTTTTACACCTGCCGTAACCTTGGTTATACCAGCAGTCTGAGCCGTATTACTATCTACCTGGACCGGTTTAACAGTCTCCGCGGTGTTAGTCTCCTGAACTATGGGATTCTGATTCGTCTGTATAGGCTGCTTCGGCTCAAAAAACCAGAACCATCCTATCCATACAACCATGGTAAGTAGAACTGCAAGTAATGTTCTTTTTTCCATTTGATATTCCTTATATGCGAAATTATTGATACAATTAATATAACTATTACTGTCAGATGTGAAAAAGAGGGGTTTGTTAAGGCAAGAGAACTGAAATGATTAAGAAACTAATTTTTTTAAACTAAAAACTTCGGGAACAGGATCAAATCCCCCTTCACAATATGGATTACATGAAAGAATCCTTTTCGCTCCGAGAAATCCGCCTTTAATAAAACCGAATTTTTTAATTGCCTGTATTGAATAAGCAGAGCATGTAGGGTAATATCTACATGCCGCCGGCAATACAGGAGATATAAAAAACTGATAAAACTTAATTATATATACAGCAAAGCCTGAGAGAGCTTTCCCTGCAAAATTGATTATTATTTTAATTGCTCCCATTAAGCACTCCGGCATTCCTGAAAAGTGTAACAAGATCACTTTTGAGTTCTTCAAAACTCATCATTTCATTTACCGGGCCAGGTTTTACTATTATTGAAAATCCATCATTCATCTGTACTATTAACTCGCTGCAAACAGCCCTGATACGTCTCTTTATCCAGTTCCTTTTATTAGCTTTCCCTAATTTTTTGCCTACCGCAATTCCTATCTTAATGTCACTGAAAGCTGATTCATTATTACTTTTATCAATGGCGCTGTTTCTTAAAACAAATATAATATTACCCCTGCCCCTTATCTTCTTCCCTTTAAAAAAAATAAACTTATAAGATTCCCTGCTTTTTAATGAATATACCCTTTTCACATCATGAATAATATATAATTACTTATTTTGGACTTCTTTTTTCATCTGAAACTGTCAGCTTTGCTCTTCCTTTTCTTCTTCTTCTCATAAGAACTTTTTTACCGGCTGCATCTGCCATACGGGCCATAAATCCATGCTTTCTTACCCGCTTAATCTTACTAGGCTGGAATGTCCTTTTCATTTGAATTACCTCTCTTACAATTAATTTACTGTTTATGTTTACTTTACAGATTTTTCTGAATAGTAATGTGAATATTTTAAAGGATTACCCTAAAATTAGGGATTTTTTTGTCAATATTAATTTCCGGACAAAGGAATAACACTCCGGTTTTGAACAGGAGTATAGAAAACAATATAATAATCATGTATGATGTGTCATTAAAAAAACTATTTTTTAGTGCTGAATCTGCAAAAATAATAACTCTTTAAAGCCAGCGTCAATTATTTCAGCAGCTGACTGTTTAAAATAACTTCCGGGTTAAAAACTTGCATTATTATTAATATATATATACATTTATGCCAATTTTTAAGGGAAGAGGTTTAATATGAGATATCTCATTACCATGACATTGTTATTTTCTTTCAGTATAATTCTGTATTCTGAAAATAATATGTATTATGATAAATACATAAAAGAATTTCAGAATATTGTACTGAAAAAAGACGTTAAGAAATTAATTGATCACCTTTCACCTGATGGAATAGAAATAGTCGCTACAAGCAATCCGGAAAAATGGTCAAAAGAAAAAGTTGCTGAGTATTTAAACTCAAAAGAACCGAATGAAGTAAAAGAATTCTTTTTCAAAGTACTCCCGGAGGAATTTAAAGACAAAAATATTGATGTTTATGAAAATCCGCAGAAAGACGGTTGTAATCTTGACAGCAATCTCCGCGGCAGCGGAATTCAGGTCTACATAAAGAAAAATGGTGACAGCTGGGTAATAGCAGGATTCGGATACCTTTAATCACCAGACATTTGCATGATTGATTATAAGTTAATCATGCAAATTTCACCGGAACATCACCTTATTCATTCCATAATCCAATCTTCCCTGAATTTAAACACCTCCTTTAAATGCTTGATCTTTTCCCATGCTGAAACATTTTGGACAAATACCGGTTTTTTCCGCAGTTCCGGAACAGCAATAAAGACAGGACACAGCAGATGATAACAATAACAGGATTGAATAAAACTTTCGGCGGACAGGTGCTTTTTGACGATTTAAGCCTTAGTGTAAACCGCGGAGAAAAAATAGGATTAGTAGGGCGTAACGGACACGGGAAAACCACACTGTTTCAGATGATTCTCGGAAATGTAGAAGTAAATTCAGGGAACATCAATGTGCCGAAAGGTTACCGCATAGGGTATCTGGAACAGCATATTCATTTCACAATGCCCACGGTACTTGAAGAGTGCGCATTAGGACTCCCTGCCGGAGAAGAATATGAAACATGGAAGGTTGAGAAAATACTCTCTGGGCTCGGATTTTCTGAAGATGATATGGAGAGAGATCCTGCGGAATTTTCCGGCGGATACCAGATCCGTATGAATCTGGCAAAACTGCTTGTTTCAGAACCTGACATGCTTATGCTTGATGAGCCGAACAACTATCTGGATATCGTTGCAATCAGATGGCTGGAGGATTTTCTCAAATCATGGGACGGAGAGTTCATTCTAATAACACACGACCGGAGTTTTATGGACAGCGTTGCAACACACATTGTTGCTATTCACCGGACAAAAGCAAAAAAAGTCGAAGGCGATACGGATAAACTCTACAACATGATAAACCAGGAGGAGGAGATATACGAAAAAACCCGATTGAACGAAGCGAAAAAAAGAAGGCAGGAGGAAATATTTATCGCGAAGTTCAAAGCCAAGGCAAGTTTCGCAAGCCGTACACAATCGCGGGTCAGGAAACTTGAAAAACAGGGGGAGATGAAAGCCCTGGATGTAATCGAAGATCTTGACCTCTATTTCAACAGCGCAAATTTTGCGGCCGGGCAGATGATGGCTGCTGAAGATATCTCTTTTTCATACAACGGGAAAGAACCTTTTATTATAAAAGACTTCTCTCTGCCGGTCGGCAAGCGGGACAGGATCTGTATCATAGGCAAAAACGGTAAAGGAAAATCAACTCTCCTGAAACTTCTAGCCGGTGAACTGAAGCCGACGAAGGGAAATATAAAAAAACATCCATCACTTCTCGAAGGTTACTTCGGACAGACAAACAAGATCGACCTTAACGAAAACAGAGCGGTATTCGAAGAGATAAAAAGCGCAGACAAATCGTGCAACGAATTCAAAGCAAGAAGTATCGCCGGAGGACTGATGTTCCCCGGAGACAATGCCCTTAAAAAAATAAAAGTTTTATCGGGTGGGGAAAAAGCCCGTGTAGTACTCGGGAAAATACTTGTAACGCCATGTCATCTTCTTTTCCTTGATGAGCCTACAAATCACCTTGATATGCAGTCCTGTGACTCTCTCATTGAAGCTATTGATGACTTTGACGGATCCGTGATAATGGTTACGCACAACGAAATGCATTTAAGAAGCGTCGCTACAAAACTTGTAGTCTTCGATAATAACAAGATAAGCATCTATCCGGGGACATATGACGAATTCCTGTCTGATGTGGGCTGGGCTGATGAAGATTATTAATGGCCGCCGTTAAAAAAAAGTCATATAACACCACTTCCGAAGAATTTCTGAATTACTTCAAAAATTCTATCCGCATTAACAGGTTTCGAAATATAATCATCCATACCTGCATCATAGCATTCCTCCGCATCACCCTCCATGGCATGAGCGGTCAGTGCAACTATCACTGTATGTTTATGTCCTGTCTCATCGGACTTGCGGATTAATTTCGATGCTTCGTAACCGTCCATTACTGGCATCTGGCAATCCATAAATACCATATCGTAACATTGATTAATGCATAATTCAACCGCTTCTTTGCCATTGACGCAGATATCAGTATTAAGCCCTCTCTTCTTCAATATACCGACAAAAAGCTTTCTGCTTATTTCATTATCCTCTGCCAGGAGAATATTTAAATTTTCATCAAAGCACATTCCCGGGATGAGATGATTAGAATTCATACCGGAAATCAATTCATCCTTGACTGATCCCGCGTCTTCACCGCTCCTCTTCATCGGCAATGTAAAGCACATCGTGGTCCCTTCCCCCTCACGGCTTTCCACCTCAATATTTCCATTCATAAGCATAACAAGCTGTCTGCATATTGCAAGCCCGAGCCCTGTTCCCTCATAATTTCTATCGTGGAGATGCCTGTCCTGCATGAATGGATTAAATAAGTCAGACAACAATTCACGACGGATACCCGGACCTGAGTCTTTAACCTGAAACAGTATTTCAGCGCTGGATTCACTTTCATTGACAAGGCGCATAGCTACGAGTATTTCACCATATGAAGTAAATTTAACGGCATTGCTTACGAGATTGATGATCACCTGCCTGAGTCTTGCCGAGTCTCCAATCACTACCGAAGGGATATCCGGATCTGCATAAATACAGAGTTTCAGATTTTTCTTTTCCGCTAATGAGATGAATGGAGTCACTGCAAATTCAACAGCGGAACGAAGATTAAAAGGATTGCTCTGTATTTCAAGTTTTCCTGATTCAATTTTTGAAATATCAAGAATATCATTTATTACAGTGAGCAGGGTTTCTGATGATGTTTTAATATACTGAATGAAACGATTCTGTTCATCATCAAGCTGCGTGCTTTCAAGAAGATATAAAAATCCGATGATTCCGTTCATCGGTGTTCTGATTTCATGGGACATATTGGCAAGAAACCTGCTTTTTACTATACTTGCGGCTTCCGCTTTATCTTTCATATCAGACAGTTCACCAGTTGCTTTTTTAATCTCCCCCTGCAGTTTGAAATTCCACCACCATACGGCAGCGACACCACCGATTATTGCTGTTATTCCAATAATTACTGTGATAAAAAGCCAGGGTATGGTAGAGCCGAAATTCCCGTGTGTCCAGTTTTTCTCTAACAGTAATTTTTCTGTATCACTGATATTACTGAAACCCAGATTAACAAGCTGAAGAAGATTCCTGTTGTCCTTTTTAACTATGGCGGTAATCTCATGATTAAATACCGGCTCTGAAGATTGAGTAAATTTTCTCCATAAGCTTCTATTATTGAATTCGGCATTGGCCTGTACTGCACCTGATATAAAAACATTAAACTCTCCCCATTCCGATGCCTGAATAAGATCCTGTATTGAATTCATTTCAACAAAAACCGTTCCCGGATAAAGAACTTTGATGTCCTTATAACGGACATCACTGCTTAGCACTCCAACCTTATACGGACGGAGTTCATCAAGCGTGCCTGCAGATGAAATATTTCTGTTCCAGTAGATAAATGAAGAGTACCTGTATATAGTCTCTGACATTTCAAAGATACTATCTATCCCGGAGGAAGCTCCATATCCCATGATAATATCAAATTTACCTTCTCTCAGTCCTTTTTCTGCTGTATCTTTTGTTGTGATAATATATTTAACAGGTATACCGGTTTTTGTTGACCAGCTTCCCCACAGGTCAATATAAATACCAGATACGATGGAATTTTTATCTTTAAATTCCAGCGGAAATTCATCGGTAATCCCTGCAACAGTAAGAGACTTTATTCTATCCCTGCTTTCCAGAGGAGAGAAGAATAAAAGCATCAGTAAAATTACCGTATATGGATATAAAACTATAAGATTTCTATTTTTCATCATTGTCCGGAATGCTGATTATGTTATTTGTACATTATTTTTAATATACACTAATTATAATAAAAAACAATTCTCCTTATTATATTTTTCCCTGATATAATCTGCTGCCGTTAACAAATCATTAAAACAATATAACGGCATATTAATGATTTAGTTAACTGGCATATTGCTAGTGATTATTTTAAAAGATCTTCAAGCGCTCCCTTTAACTCTGGGAACATAAATCTGTATCCTTCTTTCTGCAATCTATCAGGAACCGCTCTCTGCCCGCCGATAAGAAATGAACCGAACTCTCCAAGAACAATTCTAAGAACAAAACCCGGTATAAACGGTATAAGCACGGGCCTTTTAGACACTTTACCCATAATTTTTGTAAAATCACCATTTGTGACAATACCCGGGGCTGAGCAGTTATACGCGCCTGACATTTTTTTATCAGCAGCCGCCTTCAATACAATACCGACAACATCATCAACATGTATCCATGGAAACCACTGCCTCCCGTTTCCAAGCTTCCCTCCCAGCATAAGTTTATAATTTTTAGCAAGGAGCGGGAATGCTCCTCCGTCACTGCCGAAGACCGATCCCAGGCGGAGAAGTACTATTCTTAAATTTATACTCTCCCCTTTTAAGGCCTCTTTCTCCCAGTCACTGCATACTTTTGAAAGAAAATCTGACCCCGGTTCAGCCGATTCCGTTACAATTTCATCCCCTCTTAATCCATAATAGCCTACAGCTGAAGCATTTATCAGAGTTTTACCTTTTGATTTTCCCACTGCGAAAGAATTTATTATATTCGCTGTGGAAATTATTCTGCTGTCATAAATTATTTTTTTAATTTTTTTATTCCATCTCTGAAAAAGATTAACTCCGACAAGATTAATGACAATATCATGTTCTGCCAGTTTCGCCTGCCAATCGCCAGGTTCCATCAGATCGGCATAAACAAAATAGATTCCATGGCACAGATCCTCCTCCCTGCGTGCAAAAAGAGTAACATCATGGCCGGATTCGCTGAGTGCAGAGATTATATGTTTTCCCAGGAATCCCAATCCCCCCGTGACTGCTATTTTCATCAAATTCCTCCTGCGGGTAATGTACTTCAGATACTTCTATTAATACAGATTTTTAACTATTCATAGAAATATTTAATTTACAATATCTCTATTTATTCGTTTTTACATTAAAATATATGTTTAGGAATAATTATTGCAAAAATATTGCTTTTTCTGCTGAATAAATTATATTAATAAAATAATAAATTAAAATCCGGATTTAAGATAAACTTTTTTATAATTCATCCATTTTATATGAAACATCGGAGGCTTAAATGACTATGCAGGCGGATCTGAATATAAATGAATCCAAAGTTACATCCACTGAACAATATGTTACTTTTCTTATTAATAATGAAACATACGCGATAGAAGTTTTACGCGTAAAAGAAATTGTAGGGATGACCACCATCACATCAGTCCCCAACAGCGAAAAATATCTTAAGGGTGTAATGAATCTTAGAGGCATTGTTGTACCGGTCATAGATTTAAGAATGAAATTTAATATTCCTGAAAAAGAGTACGATGCTTTTACCGTAATTCTCATTATCGAAATGAAGGATTTTCTGGTAGGTGTAATCGTTGATTCAGTATCTGATGTAATTACAGCTCCGGGGCAGCTTCAGGAAGTTCCGAATTTTCATGTGAGCATAGACCGAGAAGTAATTAAAGGTGTATTTAATAAAGATAGTAATCTGATAATTATTCTTAATGCTGATATAATGCTCACAGTAAAAGATCTTGAAGTGCTTGCAGATGTACATGAAGCGTAAATCAACCATATGAAATCTTCATGCAGCCGGTATTGCCATGGGCTGCATGAAACTGCTCTCCATTCTCCTGAAATATCTTTCTTTTAAATTTATATTTTATCCGTTTTTTTTAGTCAAAGCCGTCTTTACTTATTACTTTTCAATTTATCATGGAATTACTTTATATTCCGCAGTTTTAACTTGATATCTTTTCCGAGAATAATCATGAATATTCATTCATTCAAATTCAAACTAATGGCCTACATAACTTCAATTGTGATTATAGCTATTATTACAATCCAGATAATTACTCTTGTTATGAACTATTACTCGATAAATGAAGAGATCAATGAAAAAATGCCGCTTAAGATAGATGCTATAATCAGCGAAATGAATATTAAAATGAATATGCATTCATCGATTGTGCGTTCACTGGCATCACTCGCCCAGAGTAACCGGAATCAGATTTCAAGAGATAATTATATCAACATGCTTAAAGACCTTACCGGAGATAACAATGCCAGTTTCGGATTCGGCATCTGGTTTGAACCTTTTAAATACAGCCCGGCAGTAAAATATTTCGGGCCTTACGTCTATAGGGATAAAAATAAAATAATCTTTACAACTGACTATGAAACTGCCGCTTACGATTTTCATAATCAGCTGTGGTACAAAACAGGAGTAGGAAAAGCAGAAAACAGCATTTCATGGTCAACGCCATTCTTTGATGAGACAACTGGAGTTACAATGATCTCCGCTGTTTCCCCCTTTTTTGATCTGAACAAAAATTTTATGGGAATTGCAAGCGGAGATTTTGATATTGCAGAATTGCAGAATATCGTACAGTCAATTAAGGATGAGAAAACTGACCTTAAAGCTTTTCTTTTGAATTCTGATGGTACTTTTATAGCTTACCAGGATAAAAATTTTGTAATGAAGAAAAAGATAACTGAACATCCTGATAAAAATTTTGCTTCACTCGGAAATGAAATTATCAAACTGAAAAACGGTAATTCTAAGATTAAATTTGATGGAGATACCAGATGGATCTATTTCCGTGAAATGAAAGAAACCGGATGGATACTCTGTATAACAGTATCAGAGAGCAGGCTTTATTCTCCTCTTTACAGGATGGCTATGGCAACTTTTTTTATTGCTATAATTGCTATCGCCATAAGTCTGCTTGTCAGTTTTTACATTTCATCTAAAATTTCTAATCCAGTACGGGCTATGAGTGAATTCGCCAATAAACTTGCGGAAGGTAATTTCACAGAACGGGTTCAAATTAGCCAGAAAGATGAAATAGGAGTCCTTGCAAACGCGCTTAACTCTTCTGCAGATAACCTTGAGGATTTAATTACAAATGTAATAATGTCTGCAGAAAACCTGAGCCAGGCAGTTGACCAGATTACCAAGGGCAACATGAACCTGTCACAGAGAACTACGCAACAGGCATCGGCTCTTGAGGAGATAGCTTCTACCATCGAAGAGAATACTGCAACAGTTGACCGCAATGCCGAGAATTCAAAAAATGCGCAGGAACTCACACAGAGCGGTGTAGAAAAATCATCTATCGGAAGCGAACAGGCTGTTATTGCCATTCAATCGATAAACGAAATTAATGATTCAAGTAAAAAAATCTCCGAGATCATTACTGTAATAAACGAGATCGCCTTCCAGACAAATCTGCTTGCTCTAAATGCAGCAGTTGAGGCTGCGCGTGCAGGGGACCAGGGTAAAGGTTTCGCCGTTGTTGCCGGGGAGGTAAGGAATCTGGCTCAACGATCAGGAAGTGCCGCAAAAGAGATTGAACTCTTAATAAAAGAATCTGTAGAGAAAGTAGAGAAGGGCACGCGGGTTGTAGTTCAGTTCGGAGAGTTTCTGAAGGAGATTGCGAACGCTGCAAAAACAAGCGCGCATCTTATATCTGAAATTGCAGCTGCGAGTGATGAACAGCGTCAGGGCATGGATCAGATTAACAGAGCGATCGTGGAACTCGACACCGCCACACAGCAGAATGCTGCTCTTGTCGAAGAGACCGCGTCAGCAAGTGAAGAGATGGCCAATCAGTCCCAGGAGATGCTCGCACTAATGAGCAGATTCAGTATAAGAAATAAAAATATTAAATTAAGGAAAGCCGCCGGGACTACCACTCCTTCAAATACAAAAACTGCTGCGGGAGAAGAAAAAAAATCTCCTAAAAAAAAGGCAGATGGGGAAAAACCTTTTAAATCTCAGGCACCTAAACCGGAAATTAAAAAAACTGAAATAATCAGCAGGGAAAAACCTGAGGAATCTTCTCCGAAAAAAGGTAAAACAGGCAATATTGATGATTTTATGGACGATGACGGATTTGAAAAATTCTAAGTTATTTTCTCCGGGAAGAGAACAGTTCATTCTTTGATGCTCAGAATTCTTTCCGGATGACTGTATATGTTAAACCTTTCCCCTCTGAGAAAACCGATGAGAGTCACACCGGATTGATCAGCCGCACTTACCGCCGCGCTTGTGGAAGCCGAAACCCCGGCTACGATTACAGCACCGGTTCTGAAACTCTTCCGTATCATTTCAAAACTGATACGCGACGAGAGCATTATTAAAAAAATATTTTCTCCCCTTCCGGAAGCTACAGCTTTCCCCATGCATTTATCCAGGGCATTGTGCCTGCCGACATCCTCTGCAAAAGCGATCATCTTCCCTTCTGAAGTATAAAAAGCACAGGCGTGAACTCCTCCTGTTTTATCAAAAACTGTCTGCATTTTAAAAAATTCACTCTGCAGAAAAAATAATCTCTCTGCCTTAATTTTCCCGTCACTCTGGCATGGAGGTACTACAAGTTCATCTGAAAACATACTCCCTGATGAAGAATAAATTTTTTTAAATCCGGGAACAA
>Ga0209099_1002328_pt1 | contig 16960 bp, 15 predicted proteins | sample AD_JPNHW2_MetaG_FD_184430 | JGI IMG/M metagenome (GOLD analysis project Ga0209099, IMG submission 184430) | Active sludge microbial communities of municipal wastewater-treating anaerobic digesters from Japan - AD_JPNHW2_MetaG (SPAdes) (version 2) | ecosystem: Engineered > Bioreactor > Anaerobic... | reverse complement strand
CCCATCCTATCGGATTCAAGCCATAGCGCCATTTCAAGTGCATTTTTCGGGATAACCTCATAATAAACTGTATTGTCAAAGCTTGTCCCGCCGTTAAGTTCACCGCCCGCTCCCTGAATGAGTCTGAAAAGCTGGTCTTCTCCAACGTTTTCCGATTTCTGGAACATCATATGTTCAAAAAGGTGGGCAAACCCTGTCTTACCGGGTACTTCCCGGCTTGACCCTACGTGAAAAACCACGGCAACCGCAGCTATCGGATCCGATTTGTCTTCATGAAGAATCACTGTAAGCCCGTTCGGAAGCGAATATTTCTCAAAGGGTACCGAGAAAACCGGTTCGGCTTTTTTTGGAGTACAGGAGACCATTGCTCCTGCAACCAGAAGCAGAAAAAAGTAAAAAGTCTTTTTCATGGCTGTTTTGTTAAGTATTAGATTTTGGGTATCGAAGTTATAAAAAAATAAAATACCCCGGTATGAGAACCGGGGTATTTTATTTGAACGGGAGACGGGATTGTCTCGCCTGCGGCTCAACGGACCCTGTTGGAGATGCTTTCAAACAAAAACAGCCACTTGGTGTGGCTTATTTTATTTTTTATTCATTCCATCCCAATACAATCGTATTGGCGGAATTCATAAAAAATAAAATTGCCCCTCCATAAAGTCGGGGCATTTCTGTTTGAGCGGGAGACGGGACTCGAACCCGCGACCCTAACCTTGGCAAGGTTATGCTCTACCAACTGAGCTACTCCCGCGAATTCACGGGCAAAAATAAAAAAAAATTCTGAACTGCAAAACCCATCATGAAATTAATCTCTATCAGAGCCCCATTTCACAAGTGTATTGTTCTGAAAAAACAGTACCGTATTTTTATAATACCATTCCTCCCTGACCATACTGTTACTGATGATCTTGTTTATCTTCCCTGGCGATCCCCAGCTGTCCTTAACCATTTCGGCACGCATGCCTTTCCAGATTTTTCCCGAATAGATCCTTTCTGCAACAGACCGGCCATATTTGTTTTCAAGATATTCATATCTCCCCACCCTTGTTTTCTCTACACCACGGATGGCAGCAGCGGGCTCTGGCCTAGCTTCTGAAACAGGAACCCTGTTAATATAGGCATGCCGGGAATAAATAAACCCTGTATTCCCTTCATAACCGACTTTAATGAATGCAGTGTCAGACGATACTACATCAACAACTGAACCTGAAGGCAGTACCATAATGACCGATGTAAGATCATCTTTATCCTTGAAAAGCCGGGTTGCCTTTTTTACTGTTGCCGTTGTTCCCCTGGAAGCAACATTCTGACCCCTCTCCGGATCTTGCGGCAAATCAATCCCTGTTGCCTGTGAATATGCCGGTGAAGCAGCCATCAAGCCAATGAAGAATATTATTAATCTGTTCATATGATGATTTTTACAGATGAGATCAAAAACTATACCATGATAATGCTCACGGAGCGATCATTTCTTTCTGATTAACATCAATCCGTCCCGTAAAGGAAGTATCATGCTTTCAATGTTGTCCTGCCTGCTTATCATTTCATTGAATTCAATAATACCTCTTGTCTGCTGATCACGTGTATCGTTGTCGGTAACTTTCCCTCCCCAGAGGACATTGTCGGCAATTATGAATCCGCCCGGCCTGACATTACCAATCACCATTTCATAGTATTCACTGTATTCCCGTTTATCCCCGTCAATAAATACAAGGTCAAATTCTTCCCTGATATTTACAATGACATCCTGCAGCCTGCCTGTGATCTTTTCTATCCTGCCTTCCACGCCGGCTTTCCGGAAATAGGATCTTGCAAATTCGTCAAGTTCATCATCAGTCTCGACGGTTATCAGCTTTCCGCCAGGCCTTAGTCCTTTGGCGAGGCAGATCGTTGAATAACCTGTAAATGTTCCGATCTCAAGGATCAGTGATGGACTCATCATCTTCGAGATCATTTCAAGGAACCTGCCCTGAAGATGACCGCTTGCCCTGTTTGGATTTACGAATCTCAGGTGTGTCTGCCTGTACAGATCCGCCAGCACAGGATCTTCAGGAGATGAATGTTCAAAAATATAGTTCTCAAGTTCCCTGTCCACTATTACTTATAGATCAATGTCGAAAGTTTTGAAGGATCAAATACTTCATTTGCAGTTTCAAGTAATTCCGATGCTGTTATCTTCTCAATCTTGTTGCAGGTATCTTCAAGCGACTCTATCCTGTCGAAGACAAGAAGGCTCTTTCCCATGCCAAGCATAAGACTCTCATGGTTTTCATAACCCCGTGCCAGATACCCTTTTATCTGATTTTTCGCCTTGCTTAGCTGAACGATCCCAAGCTTCTTTGTTCTCAGTATGTCGAGTTCCGACATTACAACTTTAATGCTTTTCTCAAGGAGGTTGTTGTCGGTTCCGAAATAGATCGTAAAAGCCCCTGTATCACAATAGGGATTATATGATGATTCAATATTATAAGCCAGTCCTTTCTTTTCCCTGAGAGAGAGGTTCAGTCGTGAGTTAAGTCCCTGACCCCCCAGGATATTATTGAGAAGAAACATTCCCGGACGCCTTTCATCCCTGAGGTTATATGCAATATTCCCAATGATGCAATGATTCTGGTATGTATCCTTCTTTTTTGTGACAGTGAAAGGTTTATAGGTCCAGGATGGAAGACTCACAGTAGTCTTTTGATTTCGCGGAACAGAGCTGAAATACCTGACAAACAATAACTCAATCTTTTCATTGCTGATGTTTCCCACAGAGCAGAATACCATCTGGTCGGTATTATAATGCCGGGAAATAAAATCAGATATTGTCTTTTGTGTGAATGATTTAACAATCCCAGTAGTTCCAAGGATATTATGGCCTATCGTCTGCCCTGCGAAAATCAGTTCCTCGAAATCGTCAAAAATCAGTTCGCCAGGATTGTCGAGATATGAATTTATCTCTTCAATTACCACATCCTTTTCTTTTTCGATTTCCTTTTCAGGGAATACGGAATTGAAGGCGATATCGCTTATGAGCTCAATTGTCCTTTCATAGTCATCTTTCAGAAAGGATGCATGTATTGCAGTCTCCTCCTTTGTTGTATATGCATTAAGCTCGCCTCCCACATCTTCAAGTCGGCTCAGGATGTAATATGCTTTTCTTTTCGTTGTTCCTTTAAAAAGCATATGTTCAATAAAATGAGCGATCCCGTGTTCATCTTCATTTTCGTCGCGCGATCCGGCATTTATTATGAGTCCGCAGTGTGCAACAATTCCCGGGATTGTATGGTGTACGAGCCTTATTCCATTGCTCAGGGTGTGAAAGTATAGTTCCATAATCCTGTTTAATTCTGGCAGCAAAGGTATTACAACGCGGAAACGAATCCAAATTGAAAATTTCTCAACAAAGTTTTGTATTAATGGTAAGGAAATTTATATTTGCAGTCCCAAAAGTTGGTGCCATAGCTCAGTAGGTAGAGCAACGGACTGAAAATCCGTGTGTCCCTGGTTCGATTCCCGGTGGCACCACAAGAAAAAAAACGAGAGTGAGAGCGAGAGCGATCACTCTCGTTCTTTTTCCTCAAGACCCGCGCTCACACTCACTCTTTTTTTTGAATCCAGCATTTCCTTAATAGTTCGTGCCAGAACAGGCTTGCAGCATTTTCCCAACGGATTCTTCTTTTCACAATTCCCTGAACCTGTTTTCTTTGTAAATTTCCTGACCTCGCCTGCACTACTGCATCCGGCTTTGACAGCTTTTCTTATTTCCCCTCTTTTGAGCCCGGCACAATAGCAGATCACTGCATCATCCGAATTGTCTTTATAGAATAAAGGGATGGTTATATCAGAAATTTTGAAAGATGCTGCAGCAGTGAAGTATGAACATTCACACCCTGGATTAATACATGCATACCACTTTTTATCGTTCCCCTCTTTTATCTTTTTTGGCTTTTTTAAATTGTGAGAAACTGCCTTTTCATTAACCTTAAGAGCCGGCTGACCACAATCGGGACAAATTGGAATTGTCTTCATTAGTCTGGATTTTCTGATATTATAAAGTTAATCTTTTTAACAATGTACTTATCCAAGTGTTCATTCAACCGGATATTCATTATCTGGTCAGGTAAGTGATGGAAATAAATATGATAAATATGCGTTTTTATCAATTGTAACTGGCATTTGAAATTTAAAACATTTTTATATTTTTGGACAAAATCAAACAATTATAGCGTTATGAAAAAATTATTGATAAGCATAGGAAGTATATTGTTAATGGCATTTGTAGTTGTTTTGTTCGTCAATGCCGCAGATTCGGGAAAGGATAAAAAGAAGCCTGCCACTGAAGTGAAAGCCGATGCAAAACCCGCTCCATGTTCTGCCACCTGCGGTACTACGCAAGGAACTGCATCAAAGTGTCAGCCTTCTGTCTGCAATGAAACTGCAGAAAAAGCCAAAGAGACTAACTGCGATCCCGCTACCTGCCAGGGACATAAGGAAACAGCTCCTCAGGAAAGCAAAGCGTGCGGAAGTTCAGCGCCATGCGTTCAGACATGCCAGCCTAAAACAGGCGGGATAAAATAAACGTTGCATTTTCAGATATTTTAATCATCTGTTTTTAAGGGCACTGTCTGAGTGAATGATAATTATGTTTCATTCGGCACCCTGTTTTATTTCAAATGCAATAACCAGGTTCTTATCCCGGCGAATGCCGTACATAACCAATTTTCTCCTTACAGATCTGTCGAATGCAATTCCCTGTCCGTGAACCGGGGTGGTAATTGTTTCAACATGATTTAAAGTATAGCCGGTCCGCGGGATTTCCAAAACATATATTTCAGGTTCGTCATGCCCGGTACAATATAATTTTCCGTCATTGCCCCATGTGGCTCCCGAATTGCTCATTGGGGTGAACAGTTTTATGATGTTTTCAGGGAAAATCCATGATCCTGTTTCGCGCCATTTTCTGTCGAACCTGGCAACCGTTGTCCATCTCGTGTCCTTTCCCTCACTCGATCCGTTACCGGTATAATGTGCAAAACCCACATACCAGGAACCTTTTCGCTTATCGATCCATGTTGTGGAGCCACGAAAAATTCCGAAACTGTGGCTGCCTGTATGTTCAAGTGTTCTGGTGTCGAAAATCTCAATTGAACCTGCCATCGGTGCATCGGGATAATTTGACGTGGCACAGTACAGTTTCCCTTTTATCACAACACCACTGTTCAGATGTTTAACTCCGATGGCGTTGCCGTCCCATAAGGCAATCAGTTCACCGGTTTCTTTATCGCGCTTGGTAATAGTGCTGCTGTTGATGACATAGAAGTAATTCCTGTCGACAGCCACACCCTGTTTCGCTTCTTCAATCTGGAAACTCTTCAGCTCATTTGCTTTGCGCGATGCAGGCTGACCATACAATAATATTCCCGCAAAAAAAACGAAAATAAAAACAGAGATCCTAAGCATTTATTTCTAATCAGTTTACTGAAATAAAAATACAACAATTTGCATTTGGAAAATTGCAGCAAAGCAGAATCAGAACGATTTTAGTAAAAGTAGGCGATCCACGATTATTGAAGATGTAATTTGTCCTCTTCAGCAACCGAATAAAAACTTGTTCTTAGTGGTATTTATTATTTAATTTTGGCATTGGATGACATTGTATCCCGGAATGATTTTCTGTTATATCTATTATAAACCATTGGTATATAACAAAATCTAGAAAAATGGAAAAAACTGGAATATGCGAAATATCTGGAAAGAAATATCCAATGGATGAATTAGTCCGTCTGGATTCAGTACGCCCACAAATCCTCGACCTCATAAAAAAGAAATATCCTGACTGGCAGAGTAAAGGCGGAATGATATCATTAGATATTCTTGATAGTTTCCGTGATGAGTATATTAAACAATTGCTTATTGAGGAGGATGGTGAACTCAGCAGGCTCGACATGGAGGTTATGGAGAGCATAAAAAATAAGGAGTTGATTTCAAACAGACCTGACACTGAACAGGAAGAAAAGGTCACTTTTGGACAGCGTGTCGCCGACAGGGTCGCACTTTTTGGAGGAAGCTGGAAATTCATAATAATTTTTGCTGCCATCCTTTTATCATGGATAATAATAAACAGTTATTTGCTGATAAAGAAACCATTTGATCCATATCCTTTCATCCTTCTTAATCTTGTGCTTTCCTGTCTGGCTGCCATTCAGGCGCCTGTGATAATGATGAGTCAGAACAGACAGGAAGCGAAAGACCGGGTCCGTTCGGAGAATGATTATCTTGTAAATCTTAAATCAGAGATTGAGATCAGGCAGTTGCATGAAAAGATTGACCATATATTAATAAATCAATCAAAAAGGTTGTTTGAAATCCAGGAGATTCAAATTGAATTAATGGAACAGGTACTTAGGAATAATCACAGAAATACACCCATTCAGGATGATGTTAAGTAAAATATTTCTTTCAGGATCTTCAATGTATCCAGCTTCTGCCTGTTTATTCTGTGATTTTAAAATACAGGGTTTTGTAAAAATATTGAAATGAAACTGAGGATTGGAAAATACTTTGCCGGATTGATAATAGTATTGCTTACTGGCAATATAGCTGTCCTGGAGGGGCAGATACTTAAGGATTCAGCATCAATGAGAGTGCTTAAGGGATGTGTCGGTGATATTTACAATTTTGAATTCGAAAAAGCACGCGATGCAGCGCGCCAGTTAAGTATTTCCTATCCAGGTCATCCTGTAAATCATCTTCTGAAAGGGATGATAGTGTACTGGGAAAACTACCCCCTGAAACCCGGATCACAGGCACAGAAGGCCTATGAGATTAATATGAATGATTGTATAAGGATCTGTGAGGAAATAAAAACCTCCGACGATTACCCTGAAATCCTCCTGTCAAATCTTGGCGCCCGCGGAATGCTGCTTCAGTTCTATGCCGACAATAACCTCAGCGATAAGGTCCTGCCAATTGTAAAAACTACATATCGCCTTATAAGACAATCCTTTGACTATACTTCATTTTATGATGATTTCTATTTCTTCACCGGATTATATAATTATTACAGGGAAGCGTATCCCGAGGCCCGTCCTGTTTACAAGGTAGTTGCATTTCTTTTCCCCAGGGGTGACAGGGTTAAAGGTCTTGTCGAAATGCGAAAAGCTGCCAGGACAGCAATAATGCTGAAAGCCGAAGCAGCAGCTTTCATGTCACATATCTATATACATTTTGAAGCTAATTTTCAGTTGGCTTATGCTTACTCAAGGTACCTCCATGAAATGTATCCGGAGAATCCCCAGTATCTTGCCTCAAACATTAAAAACCTGCTGCTTCTGAAGAAATATGATGAAGCAGAAGATCTTATCAGAGCTTCGGAGGCAAAGAAAAGCAATCCTTTTTTTTCGGCTCAGACCGATGTTTTCAGTGGGATAATACAGGAGAAGAAATACAGGAATCCGGCCCTGGCAAAGGAGCTTTACAAAAAAGGGCTCAATGATATCTCGGTATTCGGCTATTTCGGGAATGAATATTCAGCCTATGCATACTTCGGGCTAAGCAGGTTAGCCGAACTGGAAGGAGACAAATCGGGCAGGAAAGCCTTACGGAAACGGGCCCTCGACCTGACCAGCTATAAAAAGGTAAATTTTGATGAGTAACATCAAATCTTTTTATCCCCGTTCTCAAGAACAAATGGAGTCATCTGGTAAACGCAGTAATTAAGCCAGTTTGAGAACAACAGGCTGGCATGGCTTCTCCATTTTACAACAGGCATCTGACCCGGATCGTCGTTCAGAAAATAGTTCTTTGGAATTTTAATATCCAGGCCTTTGGCGATATCCCTGTCATATTCTGATTTAAGCGTAAGCGGATCATACTCCGAATGCCCTGTTACAAATATCCTGCGCAGGTCCTTTGAGGCAACAAGATAAATCCCGGCTTCCTCCGAATCGGCAAGGACCTCCAGATCACTTACCTTCTCAATGTCTTCCTTCCTGACCTCAGTATATCTTGAATGTGGAGCAAAAAATACATCGTCAAATCCACGCGTAAGAAGATTGGTCCTGCTGTAGGTCGTATGCCTGAACACCCCCGACATCTTTTCCTTCATCATATATTTCGGAATGCCGTAATGGTGATAAAGGCCGGCCTGCGATGCCCAGCAGATATACATCGAAGATGTGACATGAGTGTCGGCCCAGTCCATAATCCTGACCATCTCTTCCCAATAGTCAACCTCCTCAAATTCAAGATGCTCGATGGGGGCTCCGGTGATTATCATACCATCGTACCTGTGAACCGAAATATCATCAAAAGTCTTGTAAAATGAATCGAGATGTTCCTTCGGAGTATTCTTTGACAGGTGCATCCTTGTATATATAAGAGTAATGTCGACCTGAAGGGGAGTGTTCGACAGCAGCCTCAGAATCTGTGTCTCCGTCGTTATCTTGACAGGCATGAGATTCAGTATAAGTATCTGCAGGGGCCTGATATCCTGATGAACGGCCCTCGTCTCTTTCATCACGAAAATATTCTCATTCTCGAGAATTTTCACTGCCGGCAGATTATCTGAAATATTTAATGGCATAATGCAAATTTGTTTTTATGTCCGACAACCGACCTTTAAAAAGGCCGAAGATACAATTTACCTGAGCAATTTCTTTGCCCGGTCATTCGAAATTGACCTCCCGGCATTTAAATAGCCTCATTACGGTACCGGAAATAAGTGAAAATCTCCAAATTCCATCATTTTGTATATGGTGTTTGTCAAAATCGGCTTTAATCTGATTTCATTTCTATTACAAAGCTTATGTTATTGGTATTCAACAGTTTAAATTCATTACTTACTCCTTTTTGGCATATAGCCAAGCATTCATTAATAAATTCAATGGCGATTTTGACGAATACATGCGTTCGGTTTACAGGCTTATCCGGCCATTATTCAATCGTCGGGATTTCATTGACAAGAGCCGGTAGTAATAATCGCATTTCCCCACTGATTGGACACAAGCGTATTGACAAAGGCAGTTCCGGATCTTAATTTTACATCAAAGCAGATTGGTAATATTTAAAATAAATACATATGAAAACATTTTACCGCATTTCATCCGATGAGTTGGGAACCGTTCTTATAAGAAGGAGGAAGATCGCCAAGGCGCTCCGCTGGTGGCTCCGTGAAAATGGTATGGTCTACAAATACATGTTCTACGTGGATTAGGTCAGGAAAGGCCAGTTTCAGGTTTGTTAATCAGTTCCCGGATCAGATTCCGGGTTTGTTGGTTGAGAAGGATCAGGGGCAGATCCTTCTCTTTTTTGTGTCAGATATCAAGCCTGAACTGCACTCTTACGCCGAGGTCAGAAATGCCCGGATGGTCAAGATAGGTAAAGCGCTTAATAAGATCGATCCTGAAGACCCTTAAGATATTCGACAGCCCGACACCTGCTTCCACGTAGGGCTTCTTTTCAAGGGTAAAGGTAAGGGGCATATCATCAGCTCCTGCCGGAAACCTGAAGAGATCATCATTATACGCCGGATCATTGTTATGGCCTATCCCTCCGTAAATAACCTTGCAGGTAACAATCTCCCTGAACTTTAATTTTTTGATGAGAGGTATTTTGTTCAGGATGAATCCGTTAAAAGAATGGTCGATATTGAGCGACACATATTTGTCACTTACAAATTCCAGGAAATTCATAAGATTGTAAGAGCTTCGCTGATATGCATAGGTCTGATTTGCAGCATGAATGAAAAGCATCGGGAAAGAGACCCTGCCAAAAATTTTCCCGGCTTCCAGGGCAACATCTGTATACCCAAGAATTGAAACATAATACCTCCGGCTGATATTCATCTGCAATCTCAGGTAATCATAGCTGCTTTTCATAAAGTCTGAACCAAAGGCGCTGTTAAGCTGGATCACAGGATATTTATTGGGGAAATGATCGCGGTAAAGCTTTCCCTGATAAAACGATTCATTGGGGGCAAACCTCAGGTTAAGATAGATCTCAGAAATGTCGATATTTCTCCTGCCGCTTGCTTCAGGAGTTTCACCCGCTTTATAATAATAAAGGTTTCCCAGTGGATATTGCCTTGTAAAGTTATAACCAAGAAGGTAGGAAAAATGGTTTTCGAATTCATTCAGATATTCAAACCTGAGAGTGTTATTTATCAGCAGCTTGTCATTCTCACCTCTCTTGAACGAAAGGAAGAAATTATCACTCTGGTTGAACTGAAGCTCCTGCCCTGGTATCCTGGTGTCTTTTGTATAGCTCAGTCTGACCGATTTGACCGGAAACTGATATATGGTCCGTGGTGTGAGCGACAAGGTTACTCCTGCATTGTATTTGAAAGTTCTGTCCTTAAAACCATAGGCTCCGTATCCGTCGAAAGTTATCTTTTTACTGAATGCCGGCGTTGTCCTTCCTCCGAACCTGATCCTCGAACCTTCAATGCTGTTGAAGCTGTAGAAGCTTCCGGCAGGACCTATCTCAACTTTTCCAAGTTCAAGAAAATCGGTTGTGGCAAGCATAACCAATCCCATCTGGTTTCTGAATGATTGTACTTTTTTAAGATTGTCGACAGCTAAATAAAGGTTTCTTTCTGTTAAGGTCAGCGGAACATGCCTCCGGGCTTCCCAGAATTCTGGATTGCCTTCGGAGGGGTCTGTTATTTCGCTAACAACCGGTCCGGCAAAAATACTGTCGGCAGGAGCTTCATTTACAACATAGTCTTTATATGAAACGATCCTTTGTACATACAAACCAGGGGCATTCTTAACAAGACCAACATCAATTGAGATATCTTCCCTTGACAGAAGCCAGAAATTGCGGCCGGAGTTGTCAAAATCCTGTTTTACGCTTATCCCCTGGACCCAGTCAATATTTATATTTTTGTTTATACCGATGTCGATGCTTCTCACTGCATAGGTGCTGTCGAGGGTGACGTAAAGATCGCCATGGAACAGAAAATCTGATGGATTACGCGGCTCAAAGAACAGCCGTATACATCTGGTGTCCTTCAAAGTAATTGTGTCGGTAATATAGTACCTGTAGAAGGAGGGAGCAGTTCCGGCAATCGGACTCAGGAATTTATTCGTAAGGAAAAGGATTTCATTATCATATATGTTTATGTTCTGGAAAATGTAATTCAGGTTTGCAGTAACGCCCTTACTGTCAAGGTATTCTTCCAGATTAATTGCTTTCCTGGCCCTTATTATTTCCTTTTTGGCTTCAGGGGTTTTCCTGTAAAAATTGTCTGAGATACTTTCCTTTAAATATATCGGGAGTATCTCATTTCCAATCCTTTTTGTAGTATCCGTATTGTCGAAGATGAAACTGTACTTCCTGAACACCGGGGCCTTCTTGAACTCTTCGGATATGTTGCTTAATGCAAGCTGTATCTTCTCATATTTTTCATATTGCAGAAAATCGAACGATTCGGGTCTGTTCGTGCTTTTATGGCTGATGACGTTCTCAATGAGCTCAACAGCAGGGTTGTTCCTGTTCCTGTACTCCCTTTTCCCGGGCTTCACAGTTACCTCATCCAGGGTGATGGAGGTAAGGCTGAGCCTGATGTCGATTGTCTGGGTTGTCCCCGGATTAATTTTCCTGGTTACAGGATCATATCCTATGAAGGAGTACCTTATTTCCGTCGCCTTTACTGCCGTTTCGATAAGGTATTTGCCTGCGGCATCGGTAAGGGTTCCGACTGATGTTCCTTTCAGAAGGACCGAGACGTAAGGTACAGGTTCTCCTGTTGAGGCATCGGTTACAATACCCCTGATAATAGTCTTTTCCTGTGTAAGTGAATAGCACTCTGGACTTGCCTGAAACAATAAAACTGAAAGAATAAAAGAAAATAGTATACTTCCCTGAATTTTTGCCCTCACCTCCGCTTACTTTTTATCAAGATGACAAATTTAGACAAAAATCAACACGGGAATTGATCTTTTGCAACTGAGAATCTGAAACCGGATTGACATTCTGCTGTGGAATGTTATTTTTTTAAGAAATAAGATATTATTAAATTTGCCTGTGTAATTTAAAACTATAGACATGAGAAAAGTTATTCTGACATTTACCTTAGTCATATTTTTTACTGCGTTTGCATCTGCACAGGATTATAATACAGGTGTTGGTCTGAGATTGGGATTCTCAAACGGACTCACTGTAAAGCATTTTCTGAGCCAGAGATCAGCTGTTGAAGGTCTGCTCTCCACAAGATGGCACGGATTTGAACTTACCGGCCTTTATGAAGTGCACGACAATGCTTTTGATGTCGACAGGCTTAATTGGTACTTCGGCGGCGGCGCGCATGTCGGATTCTGGAATGGTGATTATACATACGGCCGTTGGGGCGATGAGGGCCGGAATTATACTATTATCGGAATAGACGGGATCCTTGGTATAGAATACAATTTCAGCGAATTCCCTATAAATATAAGCCTCGACTGGAAACCTGCCTTCAACCTTTCAGGTTATTCAGGCTTCTGGGGTGATGGCGGTGCATTGTCAATCAGATATATTTTCTGAAAAAAGAATAAAACCAAATCCTTTAACCGCAAAGGCAACGAAGGTCACGCAAAGAACGCAAAGGGATAACATTATTAATTAATACTTTGCGATCTTTGCGCATTCTCTGTGCCCTTCGCGGTTAATTTTTTCTTCCTTTTAAAATCCGTTCAGCTTAATCGTAACAGTAGGTATCAGAAGCAGAAATCCGATTATTATTAATATAAGAAGAATTGGCATTATCCACTTCAGCCATTTTGTATACGGTATCCTTGCCATTCCAAGAACACCCATAAGTACCCCCGATGTCGGAGCTATCATATCCGTAAATCCGGCTCCGAACTGAAATGCCATTATAGTGGCCTGTCGTGTAAGTCCGACAATATCCGAAAACTCGGCCATAATGGGAATGGTAAGGGCCGCCTTTGCTGAACCTGAGGTTATAATGAGGTTAAGGAGCGACTGAAAAACATACATTATTGATATGGCAGTCATCTGCCCCGTTCCTTTAAGCGCCCCTGAAAGGGAGTAGAGTACCGTATCAATTATCTGCCCGTCTGTCAGAATCGCAATAATGCCGCCAGCAAAACCTACCACAAGCGATGCCGATACAATGTCCTTTACTCCTTCAACAAAAAGTTTTGCGGTCTCCCCCGGCTTCCTTCCTGCCGCAAATCCTGTTACAAGTCCCATAGCGAGGAATAAAGCGGCAATCTCCATGATGTACCATTCATATCCAAGTACGCCGATAACAAGATAGGCCATTGTAAAGGCAAGAATATTAAGTACGAAGAAATGGATCGACTTTCTCAATGTTATATAGCTGCTTAGCATAAAAAGGACTGCCATAACCGGAAGGAGGGGCGCAGACACTTCTGATAATCCGACATTCATATGGGTGACGGGAAACCTGAATGCAAATATTATCAGAACGATACCCGTAAGCAGGGCCGTGATCCATGCTGACACCGGCGTATGATATTTTATCTCTTCAATATGTGAATTCCCTTTATGCCTCCAGTATTCATCTGCTTCATACATGGGGCTTTTTCGCGGGTCCTTCCTTATCCGGGCTGCATACCAGAGTATGCAGATTATCCCTGCTATTGTGATAATGACCCAGCAGAATGTACGGTATTCAATTCCCGTGAAAAGCGGAACGCTCGCAAGACCCTGGGCTATTCCTACAGTGAACGGGTTTAATATTGCACCGGCAAAACCTATATGCGCAGCAAAATAGCAAAGCCCGATTCCGACAATTGAATCATAACCCATCGAAATTGCAAGCGGCACAAAAATCACAGAGAAGGCTATTGTCTCCTCACTCATGCCGAATATAGCCCCGAAAAGGCTGAAAATTATCATTATGAGGGTTATGATTATATTGTTGACCCCAAGAAACTTAACAGGACGAAATCTTTCCATCCGCTTTGTGAATCCGAGGAAGGAGAAAATCCCTACATCAATGGCCCTGGTATCATTCATTATCCAGAAGGCTCCGCCGATCATAAGTACAAAGACAATTATATGTGACATATTGATGAAGCCTTTGTAAAATGCCGAAAAGATCTGCCATGTCTGGGGCTGACTGTCAACATAATGGAATGATCCGTTGACGATCACACTTCGTTCCACCCCGTTTACTTCGACAGTCTGGCGGTCATACCTTCCTCCGGGAATTATCCATGTAAGAACTGCCGATATAATAATTATACTGAATACTATGACCAGATTATGCGGAACTGAGAGTCTGAGCTTCATGATTTCCTGATTTTATTCATTTCTCGCTGAAATGCTGTAAAGAAAATTAAATATATCAGGTTTTTTTATTCACCGGATGGAGATATTTTAATAATTTTAAGCGAAAACCTGTAACCTTCATTTAAAAGTTAACCTCAATTCATAATTTAACACTCAATCAGGCACGTATGAAAAAATACTCAGCTCTTCTCGTTGTTTTTCTGGCCTTCCCGTTAATGCTTAATTCCCAATCGCGGTTCAACGGACTTGATATGAATATGGGAAATCTCTACAGATTATCCGATGCAAAATCAAGGTCAATCAGTCCCGAGAATTTTAACGGTGAAAAAGGTAAAGGTGGCATGGCCAATCCTGCCGACAAGGATAAACCGAATGTCGCAAATGCTTCCAACGCTGCACGCGATCTGGGGCAGGGATGGAAGGTAAATCCCTATGTGCGGATCCAGCCGGGAGAGACATTTACTCTTGCAGATATCACAGGCCCGGGGGCGATTCAGCATATCTGGATGACACCGGCCGGGAAATGGAGATATTCAATACTCCGTATTTACTGGGACGACGAACAGGTTCCATCAGTGGAGTGTCCTGTCGGAGATTTCTTCGGTATGGGATGGGGGCAATATGCTCCTCTGGTTTCATCGGCTATCTGCGTTAATCCCGGCAGCGCCTTCAACAGCTACTGGGTTATGCCTTTCAGGAAAAAATGCAGGATCACAATGGAAAATACCGGAGATCAGGATGTGATGACGCTTTACTACCAGATAGATTATACCCTTACAGATGTACCCGACGATGCCGCATATTTCCATGCCCAGTTCCGTAGACAAAATCCGGATGCGACCTCCGATTATACAATCGTTGATGGCATAAAGGGGAAAGGACATTATGTAGGCGTCTATCTTGCATGGGGAGTAAACAATAACGGATGGTGGGGAGAAGGTGAGATAAAATTCTTTATCGACGGAGATACAAAGTACCCCACAATTTGCGGGACCGGAACAGAAGATTACATCTGTGGATCATATGATTTCGACACACGTAAAAAAAATGCCTATGGCGTTGAGGAAGTCAACTATACGGAGTTCTGTACGCCATATTCTGGCCTTCACCAGGTGATCAGGGGCGACGGACATTACAACATTATGCAACGCTTCGGAATGTACCGCTGGCATATTATGGATCCAATAAGGTTCGAAAAGGATCTTAAGGTTACAATTCAGGATCTTGGCTGGAGACAGGGTGGAAGATATCTGGCCCAGAAATCGGATATCGCTTCGGTTTGCTACTGGTACCAGACAGAACCTCATGCCTTATATCCGGCAATACCGGGATGGAAAGAACTTGAAGTTTATTAATAATATTAAATATATGGAAAAAGAAAATAAAAATCAGGGAAACAACAGTGAAGGTCTTGACCGTCGCAGTTTTATTACCAGAACTTCGCTTGCTGCCATTGGTACAGTGGGAGCTGCCGGACTGATCTCGTCATGCTCACGCGAGCCTGCAAGAAAAAAGATCGAACTGCCTGTCCTGCTTACAAAAGCGCCCGACGGGAAACCTCTTAAAGCAGGGTTGATAGGATGCGGTGGCAGGGGAACAGGAGCTGCAGTTAACTTTCTTGATGCAGGTCCGAATCTGCAGATAACTGCCCTTGGTGATGTTTTCCAGGATAAGCTCGACCAGTGCCGTAAACAGCTCAAGACCGAAAGAAATGTGGATATACCTGATGAGAACTGCTTCATCGGATTCGACAGCTATGAGAAAGTAATAGATTCGGGGGTGGATGTTGTCCTTCTATGCACTCCACCGGTATTCAGGCCTATTCATGTTGAAGCGGCCGTAAATGCAGGTAAGCATGTTTTCATGGAAAAACCCGTTGCTGTCGATCCTGTCGGCGCCCGCAAGGTAATGGTGGCCGTCAAGAGAGCCCAGGAAAAGGGCCTTTGCATGATAAGCGGCACTATCAGAAGGGTCCAGAAAGATTTTATGGAGACCTGGAGGAGGGTGGCAAACGGCGAGATAGGTGATATAGTAAGCGCACACATCACAAGGAACGGAGGAGCCCTGTGGGTAATAAAACGCCAGCCAGGCTGGACCGACATGGAATATATGCTTCGCAACTGGGCAAACTTCTGCTGGACATCGGGCGACCATATTGTCGAACAGTTCATCCATGAAATAGATGTCATGAACTGGTATACGGGTAAAATACCAGTAAAGGCAATAGGGTGGGGCGGAAGGCAAAGAAGGGTTACCGGCGACCAGTACGACTTCTTCAGTATTGAATATTTATACGACAACGGTATGCATACCCATTGTGCAGCAAGGCAGATAAATGGCTGCAGCAATATTACCGAGCAGTTCATAGTCGGAACCAAAGGCTTTGCAAATGCAAAGGGGATGCTCTATAACCTTAAAGGTGAAGAAATATGGAAATATCCGCATCCTGAGGAAGGATCGACCGACGAAACATGGAAAGTTACAGATCCCTATGTCCAGGAACATATTAACCTCGTCACAGGCATCCGGACAGGCAATACCGTCAACGATGGCGAAGCCCAGGTGAACTCGACTCTTATTACAATAATGGGACGTATGTCGGCCTATACCGGGAAGGATGTTACATGGGACGAAGTAATGAATTCCGATCTCTCACTCGGGCCAAAAGTTTATGAGTTTGGTCCTGTTCCGGATATACCCGAAGTTCCAC
>Ga0209099_1002327_pt1 | contig 16993 bp, 15 predicted proteins | sample AD_JPNHW2_MetaG_FD_184430 | JGI IMG/M metagenome (GOLD analysis project Ga0209099, IMG submission 184430) | Active sludge microbial communities of municipal wastewater-treating anaerobic digesters from Japan - AD_JPNHW2_MetaG (SPAdes) (version 2) | ecosystem: Engineered > Bioreactor > Anaerobic... | reverse complement strand
ATCTTCGTTACTTTATTGCCACACAATTTAAACCATGAAAAGAAAAGTTTTATTATTAATTCTGACTTTGCTGATGTTACCCCTTATCATCAGCGCGCAAACGAAGGAATGGAGTCTGGAAGACTGCATCCTTTACGCCCTCCAAAACAACATTCAGCTTAAACAACAGGAGATCACAACACAGTACAAAACCTCCGAACTCGAGCTGTCTAAACTCTCACTGCTGCCAAACCTTAACGGATCTGCCAGCCATTACTACAATTTTGGTCGTGTTGCTGATATGTCCACGTACCAGTTTATAGAGAATCAGACTGTTCGGTCAAACAATTTTGATGCATCGAGTACAGTAACATTGTTTTCCGGACTGCAGAACTATAACACTATCAAGAAGAACACCTACAATCTTCAGGCAAGTGTGCAGGATCTGGAGGCTCTTAAAGACAATATCTCGTTGAATATAGCGATAGCTTATCTACAGATTCTTCTGAACAAAGAGCTTGTAAATGCCACTGCATCGCAGGTTGACCTGACACAACAGCAGATTGACCGGACCAAAAAGCTTGTTGATGCAGGCAGTCTCGCAAAAGGGAATCTTCTGGATATTGAAGCACAGGCTGCCAGTGAAGAATTGCAATTGACGACATTACAAAACAATCTCGCAATTTCAAATCTCACTCTTGCCCAGATGCTCGAGATTGACAGTGTAAACTCTTTCAGGATAGTTACTCCTGATATTATAGTTAACCCTGTAGATGTAGAAGGAAATCCCACCTCCGTTTATTCAATCGCGGAAGAAAAAAGACCCGAAATACTCAGTGCTGAAAATTCTCTTAAAGCTTCCGAGTTTGATCTGGCGATTGCCAAAGGAGGAAGAAGCCCCAAGCTTCAATTTGGAGCCAGTATGGGTACTATGTATAACAGCAGCCGTAAAAAAGTAATATTTGGCCCCGATGGCGTAACTCCTATTGGTAGTGTAAGGGTTCCTTTTAATGATCAAATAGATCAAAACCTGAATTACGGACTTGGATTCTCTCTTTCTGTGCCAATCTTTAACGGATGGCAGGTAAATAAGAGCATTCAGAATGCAAAAAGAGCAATTCAATATTCGGAATATACACTTGAAGCCACAAAAAAGACGCTTTATAAAAATATTGCCCAGGCTTTTGCCGATGCACAGGGAGCTCTCCGCAAATATTATTCAAGCAAAAAAGCTGTTGAATCAATGGAAGAGGCTTTCCGTTATTCAGAACAAAAGTTTAATGTTGGAATGGTAAACGCCGTGGATTATAATCAGGCCAAGACCAAACTACTCAATGCCCAGTCTGAAATGGCACAGGCAAAATACGAGTACGTATTTAAAACCAAAGTCCTAGATTTTTACAAAGGGTTGCCGCTTACTCTTGATCAAATCGGCGTCATCAGCAAATAATAAAAAGAAAATAATCAGTCATGAAAAACAATAAGATACTTAAGATCCTTCTCCTTGTTGCAGCAGCCTTAATTATTTTTGCCATAGTAGGAAAAAAAGCCGGCTGGTTTGGGAAACCGGCCACATTAAAAGTAGCTGTAGAAAAAGCAGCTGTTAAGTCAATTGTTGAATCCGTTACCGCAAACGGAAAGGTACAGCCCGAGAAAGAGGTAAAGATCAGCCCTGATGTATCAGGAGAGATAGTGGAGTTGCCGGTGAAAGAGGGTGATTTTGTTGAAAAGGGAACCCTTCTTTTCAAGATCAAGCCGGAGACTTACATATCAGCCAGAGAAAGGGCACAGGCTTCTGTTAACTCATCAAAGGCAATGTTGTCACAGGCTGAAGCCCAGCTCATCCAGGCTGAGCTTTCTTACAAGCGCAACAAGCAGCTATGGGAAGAGAAGACAATTTCACAGTCTGACTTTGAGCAGGCCGAAGCACAGTATAAGATTGCAAAAGCATCACAGGAAAATGCAGCCTTTTCTGTAAAAAGTGCGGAAGCATCTTTGAAAGAGGCTAATGAAGAACTGATCAAGACAACCGTGTACGCTCCAATGACAGGTACCATATCAAGCCTGAGCGTTGAACAGGGCGAAAGGGTTGTTGGCGCAAACATGATGTCAGGTACAGAGATACTCCGTATTGCTGACCTCAACCGTATGGAAGTAAATGTTGATGTGAACGAAAATGACATTGTACGTGTAAAACTTGGTGATACAGCACTCGTCCAGGTTGATGCCTATATCGATCGCCCCTTCAAGGGTCTCGTAACCGAGATAGCCAATTCAGCTGAAAGCACTGTGACATCAACAGACCAGGTAACAAACTTTAAAGTCAAAATACTTATCCTGCAGGACTCTTACAAGGATCTGATCAGTGAGAAGAACCCAAGTCCTTTCAGACCCGGTATGTCGGCATCAGTTGATATCCGCACCATGAAAAAGGATAGTATCCTCACCGTTCCAATACAGGCCGTAACAACCCGCTCCGATACCACCAAGCCTGCTGGCAGTGATATCCGCACCCTTGTGTTCATCTCCGACGGCACCCGTGCTCTTGCACGTGACGTAAAGACCGGCATCCAGAATAATTCCGACATTGAAATCACAGAGGGATTAAAAGCAGGCGAAGATGTTATCGCACAGCCATTCAGTGCTATCAGTAAAAAACTGGCCGACAGCACCTTAATTGAAGTTGTTCCAAAAGAATCTCTTTTTAATACTCAAAAGAAAAAGAAGTAGGTAACTTTGTGGCATGATTCTTTGTATTGAAACAGCAACGGAAGTTTGCTCAGTAGCCGTGTGCCACAATGGTATCATTCTCGCCCTGGAAGAAGAAAGGGAAGGACGGTCACATGCATCAAAACTCACTCCGCTTATTGATAGCGCACTTGAAAAAGCCTCTGTCAGAATAAGCTCCGTTGATGCCGTGGCCGTCAGTATGGGGCCGGGATCATATACCGGCCTGAGAATAGGCGTTTCCGTGGCAAAGGGCATTTCATACGCATTGAAAAAACCCCTTATTGCCATCGGTACCCTTGATGCGATGTGCCATGGATTTATACAAAAGCATGCCTCGTCGTACCCGCAGGATGCACTCTTTTGCCCTATGATTGACGCCAGAAGGATGGAAGTATTCAATGCTGTATTTAATAACAGGGGAGAAACTGTCAGGGGTGTTGAAGCAGATATTATAGACAACGCTTCATTCAGTAATATTCTTTCTGAACATCCTGTTGTATTCTTTGGCGATGGCGCAGCCAAATGCAAAGAGGTTATCTCTAACCCCAATGCTATTTTTCATGACGATTTTGTACCTTCGGCATCTTTTTTGGCACAATTATCTGAAAAGGCACTGAAAGATGAAAAATTTGAGGACATCGCTTATTTTGAACCATACTATCTCAAAGATTTCATTGCTACAGTATCAAAAAAGCAGGTACTTTTAAAAGGGAAAGAAGGGAGATGAAAAAGCTGGTTATTACATGTATCATGCTGGTTTTTGCTTTTTCTGCCGTTTTTGCTCAGAAAAAACAACCGTATAAACCCGGAGAGAAGATAAAATACCAGATCAGGTATGGTATCCTGAGCGGAGGCGTTGCAAGCCTCGAGCTAAAGGAAGAGATATGGAGAGATAAAAAGGTTTGGCATGGAGTGCTTTCCGGTCAGACTACCGGGATTGCTGATGCAATGTATAAGGTAAGAGACACTTATGAAACCTTCATCAATCCCTACACAGACCTGCCTGTCTTTTCCATAAGGAATATTTCCGAAGGTCATTATAAAAAGTATAATGAGGTAAGCTTTGATCATCATACAAGAGCCGACTCGGCAATTCTGATGAGCGATCTCAGCGGACAGCATATAACACAACAGGGTATACTTGATGTCCTCTCCTGCTTCTACTGGTTCAGAAAATATCATCTCGCTAACGTTGACACCCTCAAACCCGGAGACATATTCACAATGACCACCTGGTTTGCCGATGAACTCTATCCTATTATCCTCAGGTATAAGGGTGTTGAATACATCAAAATCAAGGGTGGAAAAGTAAAGTGCTACTGCTTTAACCCGGTCACTGAAGTGGGACGTTTGTTCAAAACCAGCGATGATATGTCGGTATGGTTTACAGCAGATGAAAATTTTTTACCTGTTAAAGTTCGTTTTGATATATTTGTAGGGTCAGTTTATGTAGATATGATACATTATGAAGGACTGACCAAACCAATAGTATATAACTGAAAATAAAACAATTAAAGCTCTATGGCAACAACCGCAGATTTTAGAAACGGTCTGGTAATAGAATTCAACAATGATCTTTACACCATCGTACAGTTTCAGCATGTTAAACCGGGAAAGGGTCCGGCATTTGTACGTACAAAGCTTAAAAACATCACCTCAGGCAGGGTTATTGAAAACACCTTTAACTCAGGAGTTAAAATAAACGTTGCACGTGTTGAAAGAAGACAATATCAGTTTCTTTATAAAGAAGATACAAATTATCATCTGATGCACCTTGAGACATTTGAGCAGATATCTGTTCCGGAGTCAATGTTTGAAAACTCCGACCTGCTTAAGGAGGGACAGGTAGTTGAGGTTGTAACTCATGCTGAGACTGAAAGTGTCCTTGTTGTTGATCTTCCGGCAAACGTGGTTATGGAAGTTACTTATACCGAACCTGGTCTCAGGGGAGATACAGCAACAAATACTCTCAAACAGGCAACAGTGGAAACAGGTGCAACCATTATGGTTCCGCTTTTTGTTAACCAGGGAGACAAGATACGTATCGATACAAGAGACCGGTCCTATATTGAAAGAGTGAAGGGCTGATAAACGACTATGAATGAACTCAGGCTGCCAAAATCACGACTGGAGGTATTGAAATTCAAACTCGATGCCCTGCTTGACATTACTCTTCAGATAAATGCCAACCAGCCTACTGAAGTTCTCCTTTTAAAGTACGAATCCATACTGCGCAATTACCTTGGCATTGGCAAGGTATTGCTGTTTATTTACAGGGAGAAATGGGAAGTACTGTTAAATGCAGGATTCAACGATGATTTAAAGAACAACATTGATGTTGAACAGGACCTTCTCCTCATAAAAGATATAATTACCGATGTTCCTGAAGGCAAACTGAGCGGGGTGGATATTATTATCCCGGTCTTTAACAATAATGCCCCGCTGGCATATGTCCTCATCGGTGATATTGATGAAGAAGGAGAAGGGATGAGTCCGGTAATCAAACACCTGAACTACATCCAGACAATCTCAAGTATTATTGTTGTTGCAATTGAAAACCAGCGTCTCTTTAACGAGAGCCTCAAGCAGGAAGCAATGCGGAAGGAGCTTGAGGTTGCCGCGCGGATGCAGATGGCTCTTATCCCTGACAACAACCGTCTTCCGGTAAATGAACATCTGAAAATCCAGGGCTTTTATAACCCTCATTATGAAGTGGGTGGTGATTATTATGACTTCCTGCGTCTCGATGACAATACTATAGGCTTCTGCATTGCCGACGTATCCGGGAAAGGGATATCAGCGGCAATGCTGATGTCCAACTTCCAGGCATCTTTAAGAGCTCTTTTCACTTCAACAATTGACCTTGGGACACTGATTATCAAGCTCAATGAGATAATAAACCATAATGCGGCAGGAGAGAAATTCATAACTTTCTTTGTTGCCCGCATTGACCGTTCATCCAGACGACTGGAATATGTCAATGCTGCACATAATCCACCGGTACTGATTAATCTTGAGAATAATGAAATAAATCACCTGGCTGCCTCATGTGTAGGCATTGGCATGCTTGATGAAATTCCTTCTATCAGAAAAGCTTCAGTTATTCTTCCGGCAGCCTCAAAAATCATTTGTTACACCGACGGCCTTTCTGAACTCAAGGATCAGAATGGCATCGACATAGGAACATCATACATTGAAAAACATTTTACAAATAAAAACGATGTGAGGAACAACATTAAAGCTCTTATTGAGGACCTCGATATCAGTGACAATAATCCTGCCCTGTTTGATGACGTCTCTATCCTTGCGGTTGAGATTCTTTAGTGCCTGAGATCTGCTTCTCCCCTTTAATTAAAATATTCATTGAGGTTATCATGGCAATGAAGCCCCAGAATAGTGAGGCTATTTTGTCAGTATCCAGGAAGCTGTTCATTATTCCATGGATGGCATAAGTAATAAGTCCTGCCACAATTGCAAGTGACATGTATCCTGAGTAGTTTCTCTTGCTTTTATACCATGTAATCATACCTGTTACAAGGGCCGCGAGCAATAGTCCGGCAAAAATTAAACCACCCGGTAGTCCCTGTTCGCTCAATGGTCCAAGATATTCGCTGTGTGAGTTGCCGGCATCTCCAAAATCGGTGCTGATTATTGTCCGGTCTTTTGAATACTGATAAGGGGCATAATAAAACTGATACGTTCCGGGTCCCCACCCCATCAGGGGTTTTTCTTCATACATCCTAATAGCGCTTTTCCATCTGTTTATCCTCTCAAGATTTGACTGGTCGGTGGATATGTTTGAGGAGGACTGCAAATGTGTCTTAAGGTCAGTAGAGGAGTCTTCCCTGGTACTGTCCATACGTTGCCAGATAAAGCCGGCAGAAAGAATGAGTGTTATTACTACTGCTATTGAGGCTCCAATAAGCACTTTTGGTGGCAGCTTCATTAAAAGTATCAATGAAAATCCGGTTGAGACAAGAAGACTTACCCATGCTGCCCTGCTGTATGAAAAAATCAGCCCGGCCACAAACAATGCTCCAATAAGAAAACAGGCCAAACGCGATAAAGCGTCTCTTTTCCTGTTGAATGCCATAACAAACAATGGTGGGATGCAAAATGAGAGGGCCGCACCAAAAGAGGTATGATCCTTGAAAAACGGGTAGCATGCAGAATGTGCAATCTTTTGACTCATGAATCCTTCAGCTGTTGTCCGGGTGAAGAAAAATATCACCACTACCACCAGTCCGAGTGAATAGGCAGAAATATAAGTCTCATAGTTTTGTTTCCGGAGAAATATCTGAGCCGCCAGCAGGTAAAATGCGGTAATAAACCACAGCCTGTAAGAGAGAGCTTTAAATGATACACCTGGCATTCCTGAAAAGAGAGATGTCACCAGGGTCCAGATAAGGTAAGCATAAATAATGATGGTGACAGGATGCTTAAGCAGCTCTGATGAAAACTCACCCCTGACAATCAGCTTGAAGAGTACAATAAAGAGGATAAGGGCAAGCAGGGGCTCTGTAGGTATGGAAATGTCAAACGGAACACTCTCCGATATAAAACTCCACTGAAAAGATAATGGCACCATAAAAAGGATAAGCACAAGCGCCTTTTCAACTGAAAGAAGAGTGAAAACGAGCAGGAGGAGGATAACCGGCAAACTCCACAGAAGGCTTATTCCATGAAATTCGGCAATCATTCCTGCAATAAAGAACAGAGCTGTAATTATTGCCGGAACGACTATTTTTTTCTTCAGCAATATGTAATTATTCCCGGCCATCCTGACCAGAATGCATTACAACAGAGTCTGAGATAAACAGTAGTAATGCCATCAGCAAAAGAGAAGAGAAAGTGGCTATTACCACTATGTAGCTTCGCTTCGGCCATACTTTTTTTTCTGCCACAATTGCTTTATCAATGATCAGAGTGTACGGCAGGTTCTGGCGTGCCAATGAAAGAGCTTCGAGATAGCGGCCCCGGATATTCAGAAGATATTCGTTTTCCTTTTCAAGCGTTGAATAAATACGAAGAAACTCCGGCCGATCCTTCTGGTAAAGATCCAGTTTCTTTTCAAGTTTGTCAGCAACCGGTTTGTTATTATCCGCCATCGCCTCAAAATATGCTTTGTATATTGAGCCCTCTCCGTTTTCTGAATCAAAACCTCCGTAGCCAGCCAGCTGCCTTAGTGAATCCTGGTAATTATGTACAACTTTCAGCTGCGACTCGTAACTCTTTTGTATCTCCAGACAGATCTTCGATGAGGCCTCACGTTGTATGGCATTGAATATTGTATCAGCCCGTGAAGTCATATCGTTTGCCATCAGGCAGGCAATATTCCTGTCGCGATCCCTCACTGTCACCTCCACTGATCCATAAGATGTCTTGCTGCAATGAATATATTTCTTCATCTTCTGTTCAATAGCGGTATTCGGGTATTTTGCATCAGGCTTAATGTTGTAATGAGCCTTCAGATCATACTTCTTTTTCAGATACTCTTTAACCTGCTCTGACTTCAGTATCTGGATTAACCGTTCAGTTGCATCATCATCGCCAAAGACAGAGCTGGACGACGAGATCTGCCCCAGAAGATTGTGTGTCTCCACAATATTGGAACTGGGATAGAGTATCACCTTAGATTCAAAAAGCGGCCTAAAGGCATAAGAGATAAGTGCTGAAAGAACTGCCGCAGCAAGGCCTGTAATAATAAATATCTTAATGTACTTCAGGACAAAGTTGACAAGGTCAACCGAGTCAGGTTTAAAATCAACCCGGGGATTTTTTTTCATCAGTGAGGTTTCTTTGGATATGTTCTTTTAACGTGAAAAAGTCTCACAAATTGCAGTATAATCAGGCAATTAAATCACCTTTACCAGGTAGTAGCTTTTTTTCCCTTTCTGTACCAGCAGATACTTACCGTTAAGGAGCATTCCCGGGTTAACAGGCATATCCACATTATCCACCTTCTCTTTGTTAATGCTTACACCGCCTCCCTGTACCAGCCTGCGGAATTCTCCCTTCGATTCTGCAATTCTGGTATGTACCGCGCATAGATCAGACAATATAACTCCCTGTTCAATTGTACTCATTGGGATATCAAATACCGGCACTCCTTCAAATACTGAAAGGAATGTGTTTTCATCCATCTTTTTCAGCGATTCTGTGGTGCCTTTGCCGAAGAGTATCTGTGAGGCCTCCACTGCTCCTTCATAGTCAGCCCTTGAATGAACCATAACGGTTAATTCTTCTGCAAGCTTTTTCTGCAGCAGCCTTAGATGGGGTTCCGACCGGTGTGATGAAATAATGTCTTCTATCTCCTGCTTTGACAGCATGGTAAATATTTTTATGAATCTCTCCGCGTCGTCGTCAGCCACGTTCAGCCAGAACTGGTAAAACTGGTAGGGAGTCGTCTTCTCTGGGTCAAGCCATACATTACCTGATTCGGTCTTGCCGAATTTTGTGCCGTCACTCTTTGTTATCAGCGGGCAGGTCATGGCATATGCCTCTCCTCCTGTCTTTCTGCGGATGAGTTCAGTTCCCGTTACAATATTACCCCATTGGTCTGATCCTCCCATCTGAAGACGACAGCCATAGTTGTTGTAAAGGAAGAGATAATCGGTACCCTGTACCAGCTGGTATGAGAACTCTGTAAATGACATACCCTGGCCGCTTTCGCTGTCAAGTCTCTTTTTCACCGAGTCCTTCGCCATCATATAGTTTACCGTGATATGCTTGCCAATATCTCTGATAAACTCAATGAAAGAATACTCCTTCATCCAGTCATAATTATTGACCATAATGGCTTTGTTGGGTGCGTCAGACTCAAAATCGAGGAATTTTGACAGTTGTTTTTTAAGGCATTCCTGGTTATGTAGAAGAGTCTCCTCGTTAAGCAGGTTGCGTTCCTGAGATTTACCGGAAGGGTCACCTATCATTCCTGTGGCTCCGCCTACCAGCGCAATGGGAGTATGTCCTGCACGCTGCAGATGACGCAGCATCATAACACCAACCATATGTCCTATATGAAGTGAATCGGCTGTAGGGTCAAAACCAACATAAGCTGCCGTATGCTCTTTAAGCATAAATTCTTCTGTGCCGGGCATGATATCGTGTATCATTCCCCTCCATCTTAGTTCCTCAACAAAATTCATTTATAACAAGTTAAATTATGACCGGGCAAAGATAATAATTGTGGTCATATGGGTGTGCTGACAAATGGCTTTTTATACCTGTTAAAGCTATCCAGCAGGTCCTTGCCCTCCACAACTTTGAATATAGATGGAACGATGTCAGCGATTGGATTGTAGAGATATGAATTGTTTATCGTCTTTTCAGGCAGTATTCTTGCACGCTGGTTAACCGTATTGATAAAAACAAAAACAACACTCAGTATAAGCGCCATTTTCAATACTCCGAAAATAGCTCCTGTCAGTCGGACAAAAAAACCAAGAGATGCAGCCTTGAGAACATTGTCAAGCAGCTTCCCAAGCAGATTTACTGCAATGACAACAATGGTAAATGTTATAACAAAAGCAATGATACCCAGCCAGACCGATTCAATATCGAAATAATCTGATAACCTGGCGGCGGTCCATCCGGAGAAATGTATCGAAATAAATATACCCAGTATAAGCGCCAGGATCTTGCTTATTTCAACAATAAGGCCATCGATAAATCCCTTAATAAGACCCAGCCCCAGAATAATGATAATTATTACATCTATCCAGTTCATCACAGTTGTTTTCAGAACATGAAGTTAGTAAAATCAATACCGGAATGCAAGAAATGTTCTGAGGTCTGCATTATTCTCCCTGCCTTCATCATGCATGGCAAATAATAATTTATTGTTATTCCGATAATTATAACTACTTTTGCGCCGGATTTAAGCTGATCCAATTATATACTTCACTTGTTTCTAATCAATCACACAAAATATTTATGACATTCAGAGAGATGGGTCTCTCATCAGAGATCCTTATGGGTATTGAGTCGCTGGGTTTTGAAAATGCGACACCGATACAGGAAAAAGTAATTCCATATTTACTAAAAAATAAACGCGATCTTATTGGACTGGCACAGACAGGTACAGGAAAGACCGCTGCTTTTGGTCTTCCATCACTTGAGAAGCTTGATATTAACAACCGTAATCCGCAGATGCTTGTTCTGAGCCCTACCCGTGAGCTGTGCCTGCAGATCACAAATGATCTCAACAACTACGGACGTTTTATTGAGGGTTTGCATATTGTTGCCGTTTATGGTGGGGCAGACATATCAAGACAGATAAAGGCGCTGAAGGATGGAGCACATATTATTGTTGCCACCCCGGGTCGTATACACGACCTTGTACGCCGGCAGAGGGTAAACCTCTCGGAGGTAAACACACTGGTTCTGGACGAGGCTGATGAGATGCTGAAGATGGGCTTCCGTGAAGACGTTGATGCCATACTGGCAAAGACTCCCGCAGAGAAAAACACCCTCCTCTTCTCTGCAACAATGTCTCCTGAAATTCTTGGGATAACAAAGAATTATATGACTGATCCCTTGGAGATAACCATAGGACAGAAAAATTCAGGTGCTGAAAATGTATCACACATTTACCACATGGTTCACTCAAAGGACAGGTATGAAGCCCTGAAACGTGTTGTGGATAACTATCCCGATATGTATGCCATCGTTTTTTGCCGTACACGTCAGGAAGCAAAGGACGTCGCAGCTTCTCTTATGCGCGATGGCTATAACGCCGATGCTCTTCATGGAGACCTCTCACAGTCGCAGCGCGACTTTGTTATGCAGAAGTTCCGTGAGAAGACACTGTCTGTACTTGTCGGTACCGATGTGGCAGCACGTGGACTTGATGTCAATAACCTTACTCATGTCATAAATTATAACCTGCCTGACGACCTTGAGGTATACACACACCGGTCCGGGCGAACAGGACGTGCAGGTAAAGAGGGTATCGCCATCTCAATCATCAATATGAAAGAACGAGGTCATATTGCCCAGATAGAAAAGACGATTCATAAAAAAATTGCCTATATGCCTGTCCCAACAGGAAAGGAGATTTGTGAACGCCGGCTGTTTGATATGATTGAGCATATGCAGCAAATTACTGTTGACCATGGTCAGATAGATCTTTATATTGACAAGGCTTACGAAATGCTGAGCGACATCTCAAAAGAGGAGATAATAAAACGATTTGTATATGTTGAGTTCAGTCGCTTCCTTGATTATTACAAAAACTCTCCTGACCTCAATAACGAACACAGGGAATCACATGGAGCAGAGAACCGCTCGTCGGGCAAAGGTAGAAACAAGGGCAAATCAATGTCGCGCATCGTTTTGAACATTGGCAAGGGAAAGAACATCACGAAAAAGGAGATAATTAACCTTGTTGCCAGCACACCAAGCTCAAGGAATGTTGAGATTGGTCTGATTGAGATTTATAAAAAAGCTTCATCGGTAGAGGTGGAAACCAAGATGTCAAAAGCTATTGTCTCAGAACTGAATGAGAAAAAATACAAAGGTATTGAAATCAAAGCTGAGGAAAACTATGAGTTCACAGGAGTATCGCAGGATGACAGAGACTGGGAACCAAGACATAAAAAATCATTCAGGAGTGCTGAAAAAAATGGCAGGCCATCCTTCTCAAAAGAGAAGAGAGGAGACAAGTCAAACTTTAGAGGCAAAGGCTCTTCCCATTATCCAAAAACTCGCGAAAAAAGAGACAGGGGTCAGGGAGGCAGAAGATAAATTCTGAATCCCCGTTTCTCCGAAAAAAAAAGCCGTCACTGTAATCAGCAACGGCTTTTATTTTTTTAGCTGGCTCTATTTGTGCGAACCACGCGATTTCGTTGATGAGAAATCATAAATTGCAAAAGTGCCTGAAAAGTTTCCTTTTACAGCGTTTCCATCTTCATCTTTGCCTTTAAAGGTAACCTCATATTTGGTGCCATTTTTAACAACCTTGACATAACCGCCTTCTGAAGAGTCCAGATATACCCATACATTTGTTTCGTAATTTGTTGTCCAGTCAAGACAGTAGCCAACGTCATAAAGTGTGAAAGCAACTGATGAACCAGAGTACTCGTAAGTACCGGAGGAAAGCCCGTTGTTAATATCGCTGATGAACTCAAACCAGATCCCCGTGCCGGTTCCCTGCCAGTAGCCATCAGCATCAACAGTGATACCCGTTGTAAGCAGATTCAGCCCGATATCATAACCTCCGGTAGCCGTTCCGTAGTATTCCATATCTCCGAGGGCCAGATCATAAACTTCATTCCCTACCTGCAGGTAGTTTTTCCTATCATTGCTTTTCTTGCAACCTGTTAAAACCAGGCTTACAACAGCAAGTGACAGCAACAAAAGACTTAGTTTTTTCATTGATTGTCGGATTTGGTTAATATTTAGGTTTAGTGATATTAAAATAAAAAGAGCCTTTTTCAACTGTTTGCCGGCATTTCTCCGATTTCAGCTATAGGTAATCCATGAGCCTCAAACGAAATATGTCTAAGCATTTAACAAATTTAGAAGATTTCTTAAACTTTAGCCATTATTCTTGTGCATATGGCTAAAATACACGGGAAAATCTTCAGCTCGCGGAAATTATTACCATTTTCTCATCCCCGGTTTTTGAATCTTTGATAATTGCCAGAATGTCCGGGATAAAAATGAAACTCATTACCATATTGCAATTATTTAAAAATCTTGCATATTTTTGATTTTTATGAGCAACTTTATTAATCTTTAAAATCACTTGTATGAAATTCCGCAAACATTCGCATAAAAGAGGATTCTCAGGTATACATATACTGTTTCTTCTCTTACTGACATTTTTACCTTTAAAACCAGTCATGGGTCAGGAAAAGACTACGGAAGAAAATCTGTATAATGCTATTTTTGATGAGAATTACGAGGATGCATTGTCACTCATGAAGAAGAGTTTCAATGTCAACTATTCCAATGAAGAAAACAAGAGTCTGCTAATGATCTCTGCACAGCGTAATTTTACGGATATTTGCAAGCAGCTGCTTGATAAAGGGGCACAAATCAATCAGCAGGATTCTACGGGTAATACAGCTCTTCATTATGCAGTAAAGGATGGACACTATACCACAGTCAAACTTTTGCTTGATCGTGGAGCTGACGTCTCCATTGTAAATATAGACGGTATATGTGCCATTACACAGGCAGCCTACGATGGAGAAGCGGATATAGTAGGTCAGCTTATTGAACATGGAGCTGATGCTGAGCAATTCACCTCATTAAAAGTTACACCATTGATAGCAACCTGCCTGAAAGGGCACACTGAAACCGCAAGGTTGCTTATTGAAAAAGGGGCCTCAATCAATAAGGCAGGAAATGAAGGAATCACACCGCTTATGGCAGGATGTTATTCAGGTAGCCAGGAGCTGGTAAATCTTCTTCTGGAAAAAGGTGCATCAACTGATGCCGTCTCAGAAAAAGGATGTAATGTTCTCATGTCTGCTGCAGAGGGTGGTCTCACCGGTTTTGTAAAGACTCTCCTGGCAAACGGGGCACCACTTGAAGGTGCTGATTCCAGTGGTTTTACGCCTCTTATTTATGCAGCTCTCGACGGTCGTACAGAGACTTTGAATTTCTTAATCGACAGAGGTGCTGACCTGTCTCATCAGGACAATGAAGGCAACACTGCACTTATTTATGCATGTGAGGGTGGTTACCCTGAGACTGTAGCTCTTCTTCTTGACAAGGGTGCATTACCCGACCTGCAATCAGAGTATGCCGAAATCTGTCTTGGATATGCCGCAATGAACGGAAGCAAGGAGGTCACTCAGCTGCTACTCGACAAAGGAATTCCAGCGGATCTGCCTTACAACAAAGGAAATACCCCTCTGATCCTGGCCGTCGACCAGGGAGAGACCGTAACCGCACAGCTGCTGATCGACAGAGGAGCTGATGTCAACCACGAAAATGAAGATGGATCAACACCCCTTATCCAGGCAGCTTACAGAGGCGACTGGGATATGGTTGATTTGCTTATAACTGCAGGCGCTGATCCTGAAAAAATGAATAAGAACGGAAACGTGGCTGCCGACTTTACCGAAGATCAGGACATACTCGATCTGCTGGAAGGATACTATTTTTAACATACTGTCCGGAAAATCAGCCGGCAAAAACTTCTGAATATGAAAAAAGCAGCCATTGTATTTCAAAGCCGTACCGGGATTACAAGAGCCTACGCTGAAGAAATAGAGACATATCTCCAAAGCAAAGGTATCGAGGTCGTCTCGTCCTCAGTAAGAGCCTATAAAAACGGCATATGTGACGGAGCCGATTATCTGCTGCTCGGGTGCTGGACAAACGGGCTTATGGTTATGTTTCAGCATCCCGACAGGGAATGGAACGATTTTGCAAAGAAGTTTGAAAATTCCGGAGAAACAAAGACTGCCCTGTTCACTACATATAAGATACTTACAGGCAGTATGTTCAAAAAGATGCTAAAAGCTCTTGAGAGCAAGATCAATAAGCCGTCCGTTATGTTAAAATCAAGAAACGGTACTCTTTCTGCCGCAGACAAAAAAGCACTTGATGACTTTATTGGACTGTCATGAAACGTTGCGCTCTGTTCGCTCTGGTATTTATTTGTCTCTCTTCTACACTCGCTGCACAAGCAAATAACCCGTTGGCAAATCCTTCTGCCATGGTTGTGGCGGGTAATGTGCGCTTTACCATTCTCACTCCGGGTATAATAAGAATGGAATACTCGGCAGATGGTGTCTTCGAAGATCATGCCTCTCTTACTTTCCTGAACCGTAATTTACCGGTACCTGCATTTACAAAAAAGGAAAAAGGAGGATGGCTGCTGATAAAGACTTCAGAGCTGACTCTCCGGTACAGGATAAGTTCCGACTCGTTTAATGTATCCAACCTGTTTATCGATTACTCGCTCAGCGGACAGAAACAGACATGGAGTATCGGGAAACAAAATAAAGGCAACCTGAAGGGTACAACAAGGACTCTTGATGGCTGCAAGGGTAACATCACCTACCGGGGAGATACTCTCAGGCTTGAAAACGGGTTAATTTCGCGTGATGGATGGGTTGTCATAGATGACTCACAGCGACCGCTTTTTGACAACTCTGACTGGCCCTGGGTTATGCCACGACCGGCAAAGAAGGTTCAGGACCTCTATTTCTTCCTTTATGGCACCAATTACAAAAAGGCGCTGTATGACTTCAGCCTTCTGGCCGGCAAAATTGCGCTGCCCCCAAAATTCACCTTTGGTGTATGGTGGTCGCGATACTGGGAATATTCCGATGTTGAGATGAAAAACCTGGTTGAGGAGTTCCGCCTCCACGATGTGCCGCTTGATGTGCTGGTGATAGATATGGACTGGCATATTGTTAACCGTCCGGAGTGGTTCAACGATAAAGGAGAGAGACTTGATGACCAGGCAGGCGAAAGCTGTGGATGGACCGGTTATACCTGGAACCGCAGCCTCTTCCCCGACCCGGAGGGCTTCTTAAAGTGGACCAATGAAAATCACATACAGACCTGCATGAACCTCCACCCGGCTTCCGGGATCCAGCCACATGAAGATCAATATACTGAATTTGCCGAAGCAATGGGTGTTGATCCGGCCACAAAGAAATATGTGCCTTTCGATATCACAAATAAACGGTTCGCACAAAACTACCTGGATATCATACTTCATCCTTTTGAAAAGCTGGGCATCGACTTCTGGTGGCTTGACTGGCAACAGTGGAGCACAACAAATATAAAGGGAGTAAACCCCACTTTTTATCTGAACTACGTCTTTACCAGTGACAAGGAGCGTCGTAATATCAGACCTCTGATTTACCACCGATGGGGAGGGCTTGGTAATCACCGTTACCAGATCGGATTCTCAGGAGACACCAAAATATGCTGGTCTTCACTTGACTACCAGCCTTACTTCACCGCCACAGCATCCAATGTTCTTTTTGGCTTCTGGAGCCATGACATAGGAGGTCATATGAATCCCGACGGCTATGACCCGGAGCTTTATACTAGATGGATCCAGTGGGGAGCATTCAGCCCTGTCTTAAGAACACACTGTACTAAAGACCCGAACATTGAAAGAAAAATATGGGCTTACCCCGAAGAAAATTTCAATGCCATGCGGAATGCCATAAAGCTGCGTTATTCTCTCTTCCCTTATAATTACACGAACGCACGCATGGCATACGACTCAGCTGTGTCAATAGTTCGTCCGTTATATTACGATTATCCGGAAGAGAATAATGCTTATAGCTTTAAAAACCAGTAT
>Ga0209099_1002326_pt1 | contig 17005 bp, 13 predicted proteins | sample AD_JPNHW2_MetaG_FD_184430 | JGI IMG/M metagenome (GOLD analysis project Ga0209099, IMG submission 184430) | Active sludge microbial communities of municipal wastewater-treating anaerobic digesters from Japan - AD_JPNHW2_MetaG (SPAdes) (version 2) | ecosystem: Engineered > Bioreactor > Anaerobic... | reverse complement strand
GTGAGCCAAAATTGCAGCATACATCGCTGAATATTATACGCTTAGGTACTTCCGGTGCATTACAAGCCGATGTAGAACCCGGAGTTGCGGTGGCTTCCACGCATGGAATCGGCCTCGATGGTTTGCTTTATTTTTACAGCGGCAACGAAAAGGTGACAGATCCTTTACTCGCAAACGCATTTGTTAAGCACACCGGCTGGAATGACAAACTGCCCGGAATTTATGCAGTTCCGGCATCTCAAAAGTTGCTTTCTTCGTTGGGAGAAGGCCTTGTGCAGGGAATTACTCTAACAGCACCGGGATTTTATGGCCCGCAGGGCAGGGAACTGCGGCTGAAAACTGCTTTCCCGGAATTGAACAGCCTGATTGAGACATTTTCGTTCCAGGGGAAACGTATTACCAATTTTGAAATGGAAACGTCGGCACTTTATGGACTCGGCAGGCTACTTGGTCACGAAACCCTGACTATTTGCAATATTGTTGCCAATAGGGTGGTCAAAACGTATGCTGCTGATTATAAGAAGGATATGGAGCGATTGATCGCTCTTGTCCTTGAAAAACTGGCACAATAACCAGTCAGTTTTTTGCCGGTTTCTATCAACGAAGCATTGTTGAAAAAATCCTGCTGCCTGCTTTTTCTGAGCTTCATAAGCAGAAGTACCTTTGTTGTATGTCGCTCGCCATCGTTGACCCTGAATTACAGGCACTGATAAGCCTTTTAGATGACCCTGATCCGGAAACTTACCTAAGCGTAAGCGAACGGATATACGGGTTAGGTCCACAGGCGGTTCACACCCTGGAAGATGTGTGGGAACATACATTTGATGAGCTGGTGCAAAACCGCATTGAGCAAATAGTGCACAAAATTCAGTTTGAAGATGTCAGGTGCCGGCTTACCGACTGGGCCGCCGGTGATGACCACGACCTTCTTGAGGGTTGCTGTATTGTTAACAGGTTCCAGCATCCCGAGTTCAATGAGCAGAATCTGCGGGAACGTTTTGAAAAAATCAGGCGCGATATTTGGCTGGAGTTGAACAACAGTCTTACGGCGCTCGAAACCATCAAGGTTTTCAATCATATTCTTTACGAAGTTCATCAGTTCGGACAAAAGCCCGAGCCCGGGAAAACGTTTGAACCGGCTGGTTATTTTCTGAGTAATCTTTTCGAGAATCGGCGAGGAAACCCGTTATCGCTTGGAATACTTTATGTCGCCTTAGCCGGAAAGCTTGAATTGCCGGTTTACGGCGTAGGTTTGCCGGGTCATTTCATTGCAACCTATACTGATGATTCAGTTTTGCCTGTTAAGGCAGATGATATCCTTTTTTATATCAACCCATTTGCGCAGGGAGCAGTTTTTTCACGCCGCGAGGTGGAACTCTATCTCAAACAGGCTGGAATAACCCCCGATGAACGTTATTATACAATCTGTTCAAACAAAAGTATCATTGCGCGCCTCATCGATGAACTAAGGCAGGCATTCGAGAAAAAAGGCGAAACGGCAAAAGCCGCAGAACTGAAAATCCTGGGCAAAATCCTGAAGTAAATTCTGGCAGACCGGTTGACGGAAAATGGTTACCGGGAATTTGGTGTTAGCAGTGAACGCTTAGCTGAACTATTTACTATTAAACAATCTACCATTCACCATTCACCATTCACCATTCACTATTCACTATTACAACTAACGGTAATACGCCTGCAGGAACTTGTTGATATTCCCCTCAACCCTCGATGGCACATTAGAAACATCAGCCCTTTCGAACTTCTGTCCTGTGATGTTTTCGTAGAGTTCTATGTACCTTTCGGAAACCGAATTAACAAATTCATCAGTCATAATGGGAACCTGCTGGCCTTCCTTACCCTGGAAACCGTTTGCCATGAGCCATTCGCGCACAAATTCCTTGGAAAGCTGTTTTTGCGGCTCACCTTTGGCCTGACGTTCTTCATAACCTTCCTTGTAAAAATAGCGCGACGAGTCCGGTGTATGGATCTCATCGATCAGATATATCTGCCCGTTTGCTTTTCCAAACTCATACTTGGTGTCGACGAGGATAAGCCCCATTTTTGCTGCTATTTCGGTGCCGCGCTGGAATATGGCACGGGTGTATTTTTCAAGAAGTTCGTAATCTTCTTTATCGACAAGCCCCAGTTTAAGGATTTCTTCTTTCGCGATATCTTCGTCGTGGCCTACGGCAGCCTTGGTGGTAGGAGTGATGATAGGCTCGGGAAATTTATCATTTTCCTTCATTCCGTCAGGCATCGGTATTCCGCATATCGAGCGTTTGCCGGCCTTATACTCACGCCAGGCATGTCCCGAAAGGTAACCGCGTATCACCATTTCAACCTTGAAAGGATCACATAGCCTGCCAACGGTCACCATCGGATCGGGAACAGCTATTTTCCAGTTGGGCACAATATCAGCGGTATCGTCCAGGAATTTGGCAGCTATCTGGTTTAATACCTGGCCTTTGTATGGAATGGCTCTCGGCAGCACAACGTCAAAGGCTGAAATGCGGTCGCTGGTGACCATGATCAGCAGTTCATCCTTGATATTGTAAACGTCGCGGACCTTGCCAACATAAAGGTTCTGTTGTCCAGGAAAATTGAAATCGGTGCGGGTTATAGCGTTTTGCATAGGTGTGATTTGTTTCAGGTTTGATGTTTAATGTTTAATGTTCTGAGCCGGAGGCCAGAATTGATGGTATGTATTTGTCTGCTAAATGGAATCTGCAAATTTAAGATTCGGAGTATCATTTTCCGTCAATTTTTGAATCTTTTTCCTTCTCATATGCCTTAATAATGTTTGTCACCAGTTTGTGGCGGACAATATCACGATCGTCGAGCATAATAATGTCGATGCCTCTCACATCTTTCAGTATGTGCATGGCCTGTACCAATCCTGAGTTTTGGTTGCGCGGCAGGTCGATTTGAGTGATATCACCTGTGATGACAAACTTTGAGGATTTGCCCATACGTGTGAGGAACATTTTTAGCTGTCCTTCGGTTGAGTTCTGGGCTTCGTCGAGGATGGCGAAGGCACCTTCGAGTGTGCGCCCGCGCATAAAAGCCAGGGGAGCGATTTCGATGGTACCGTCTTCGAGGTATGAAACCAGCTTTTGTGTTGGAATCATGTCGCGCAAAGCATCGTAAAGCGGTTGCAGGTAGGGATCGAGTTTGTCCTTGAGGTCGCCGGGAAGGAAGCCGAGGTTCTCACCGGCTTCAACAGCCGGGCGGGTAAGTATGATTCGACGGACTTCTTTATTTTTGAGTGCCCTCACGGCCAGGGCAACTGCTGTATAGGTTTTTCCTGTCCCGGCGGGGCCAACAGCTATGATCATGTCGTTTCGCGAAATGCTTTCGACCATCCGCTGCTGGTTTGGTGTACGCGCACGGATCATCATTCCGTTTCTTCCATGTACAAGTACGTCAGCATTCACCTCCCTGAAATTTACCGACTCTTCGCTAGCATTGCCATTGGTGGCCAGTCGCCTGACGTCATCCAGGTCAAGTTTGCCGAAGTTGTCGAGGTACATTAACAGCGAAGTAAATACCTGCTCGAACTGTTCAATATCCTGATCTTCACCCTGAATTCTGATCATATCACTGCGGGCAACGAGGCGAAGTTTTGGGAACAGGTCGTGCAAAAGGTTGATATTCCGGTCGTTGATGCCGTAAACTTCAAGCGGGCTGTACGATTCGAGGCTGATGGTTTTTTCGGTCACTTGGAAGGAAAATTTGAAAGTTTGAGAGTTTGAGAGTTTGAGTCCCGATCCCGATAGCTATCGGGACTATCGGGATTGAAAGTTCGGCGGTTTGCGATGTCTCAGAAGTCATTGTTTAGCGGTATCTTGATGTCGGTTGATTACAGATTTTTGAAAAGTCTTTCCAATAAAAATCGCTAAACCCTGCTCACATTATCATTAATTTCTACTTTTGATATGCAAAAATACAGCTATTCCTTTCAGGGTATTCAGTTTTATGCCGATCATAACCTTAATCAGCGACTGGGGGCTTTCCGACCATTACGTGGCGTCGGTCAAAGGAGCTATTCTCCGTCGTTGTCCCGGAGTGAACATTGTGGATATAACGCACGAAATCAGGCACTTCGATATCAAACATGCATCTTTCGTCCTGCGCAATTCCTTCAGGCAGTTTCCTGAAGGGACCATCCATATTATCGGCATCGATTCCATTGAATCAAAAACACATCAGCATATTGTGGTTTTTGCTGAAGGACATTATTTCATAGGGGCCGATAACGGTATTTTTTCCCTGATACTTGATGGTCCGCCACAGAAGATAATCTCTATCAACGTGTTGCAGGATACCGGTTATTTTACCTTCCCGTCGCGCGACCGTTTTGCCAAAGTAGCCTGCCATATCGCTGAAGGCAAAGACATAGAAGAACTGGGTTCGCCAATACCTGCCCTGGTTCCCAAGTCGCTGTATCAGCCTGTTACTGAAGGGAATAATATTCTGGGCCGTGTTATGTATATTGATTCCTACGATAATGTGTTTGTAAACATTAACGAAAAACTTTTCCGCGAAACGGTTCAAAACCGTCCTTTCACAATCAACTTCCGGCGTGATTCCTATGTCATCAATTCATTGGTAAAAGCTTACGGCGATGTGCCCGAAGGTGAAATGTGCGCACTGTTTTCGTCAAACGGGCTGCTCCAGATCGCCATCAACCAGGGGAAAGCCGCGTCATTGCTGGGACTCACAATCGATTACCCGGTAAATGTCGTAGTTAGAGGATAAAGTTTAAAGTTTAAGTTTAAAGTGTAATGTTACAGGCAATCGCACTGCTTCATATTGCTTGATGAGATATTCCAACTTATTTCTTTCTGCATCAAAACACTAAGGCTTTCATTGCTTTTCCGCTTTGCTTAATTGCGTATTTTTGCGCGTCTTCAAAAGCAACGTAAAAAGCATGTATACTTTACTGCGAAAAGAGGTCAGCAGTTTCCTGAATTCACTCATCGGCTATTCGGTGGTTATTGTGTTCCTGCTGATCAATGGGTTGTTCCTCTGGATATTCCCGATGCAATTTAATATTCCTGACTATGGTTTTGCCAGTATCGACAATCTCTTTACGCTGGCGCCGTGGGTTTTCCTCTTCCTTATACCGGCTATCACCATGCGGTCATTTGCCGAAGAGCAGCGCAGCGGGACCATAGAACTTTTACTGACCAAGCCTCTTACCGACCTGGAAATTATCCTGGCTAAATACCTGGCAGGTGTTGTGCTGGTGTTATTTTCGCTGTTGCCGACACTCGTGTATTTCGTATCAGTTTACCGCCTCGGGCAGCCTGCAGGCAACATCGATATGGGAGGAACCTGGGGCTCATATCTGGGGTTGCTTTTTCTTGGCGCAGGTTTTACAGCCATAGGCATTTTTGCCTCGTCAGTTTCCGGTAACCAGATCGTTTCATTTCTGATTGCAGTATTCCTTTCCGGCTTTATTTACATCGGCTTCGAATTTATTTACAGCCTTTCGCTGTTTGGAAGGATTGACCTTTTCATACAGCAGCTTGGCATAAGTGCTCATTATGCATCGATGAGCCGGGGAGTGATCGATACAAGAGATATAATTTACTTCCTGAGTCTTATTGCAGTTTTCCTCATGTTAACCCGTTTTAACCTCGAACGCAGAAAATGGTAAAAAACACTTCCCCGTCCGACATGAGATCATCACGCAAAGACCTCAGACGCAGCAGCATATACCAGTTATTGCTGGGCCTTGCCATCATTGTACTGCTCAATGTTATCGGCACATACCTGTTCTATCGCCTTGACCTCACCAGTGAGAAACGTTATTCACTGTCACCGGCAACCAAGAAGATGCTGAAAAACCTCGACGACGTGGTCTATTTCAAAGTCTATCTCGAAGGCGATTTTCCTGCGGGATTTAAAAGGTTGCGTAACGAAACCCGCGAAATGCTTGATGAATTCAGGGCTTACAGCGATAATATCCAGTTTGAGTTTATTAACCCTTCATCCAGTTCTTCACAGAGTGAGCGCGAAAATACATACAAACAACTGGTTGATGCAGGTTTGAACCCAACGAGCCTTCAGGTGAAAACAGAAGGAGGCGCTTCACAGCAGATCATTTTCCCGGGGGCATTGGTTTCGTACAAAAGCAAAGAAATTCCGGTTGAGCTGCTGCATTCGCAACTTGGAACCCCGCCCCAGGAAGTGCTTAATAACTCTGTGCAGTCGCTTGAATATACACTTGCAAGTGCAATCAGCAGGCTGAGAGGCGGTGACAAACCATCAATAGCATTTATTGAAGGCCATGGCGAATTGCCGCAACTCTTCACAGCTGACGCCCAGCAAGGTCTCGAAGAATACTATGTAGTTGAAAGAGTGAAGATCAACGGTGCATTATCAAGTTTGACCACCCGGACACCGAAAGGGAAAGATTCGACCGATTATGTTGTTAAGAACAAGTACAAGGCTATCATTATCGCCAAACCCGATTCAGCATTTTCCGAGAAGGATAAATTCATTATCGACCAGTACATTATGCGCGGCGGCAAAGTGCTTTGGCTTGTAGATCCTGTATTTGCCAGCATGGACAGTCTTCAGAACCAGGACGAGACGATAGGCGTGGCCATGAACCTCAACCTCGACGATCTTTTCTTCAACTACGGCTGCAGGCTCAATCCTGACCTGATCATGGACCTCAACGCCATGCAAATACCAATTGTGACCGGCAAAATGGGTGACCAGCCTAAGATGGAGATGATGCCATGGTATTACTTCCCCGTGATTTTTTCAACCTCACCACACCCTGTCGTAAGAAACCTTAATGCGCTGAAAACCGAATTTATCAGCAGTATCGACACTATTACAGCGACTGATGTTAAGAAAACAGTGCTGCTTACAACTTCCAGATATTCAAAAGTGCTTAATACTCCCGCACTTATCACTACTGAAGTGATGAGACAGGAGCCGGATGTTACGAAATTCACTGATCCATACCGGATTGTGGCCCTGCTTCTCGAAGGGAAATTTACATCACTCTTCATGAACCGTGTACCGGCCGAAATTGCATCAGCGCCTGAAATTCAGTTTATTGGAAACGGAAACCCATCAGCTATGATTGTGGTGAGTGATGGTGATGTGATAAAGAACCAGGTGCAGCCCTCAGCAAACGGGCCCAATCCCTTGCCCCTGGGTTATGACCGGTACAGCGGGCAAACTTTCGGCAACAAGGATTTTATCATGAATGCCTTGAATTACTTATGTGATGATTCGGGTTTGTTATCGGTGCGTTCGAAAGACCTTCGCCTGAGGTTGCTCGATGGCGAGAAAGTCAAACAGGAGAAAGTGAAATGGCAGTTAATCAATGTGCTGCTCCCGGTATTGGTCGTTGTGATTTTCGGAGCGATTCAATACTATATACGCCGCCGGAAATATACAAGGCCTTTTTAACCCGTCAATGAATTTGAGGATACCGTTCAGGTATCATAAACTAACGCATTATCAACCAGTTAATGAAAAATAAACGGAACAGCCGAGCGCTTATCATTACAGCCATACTGGCAATTATCGCCGTATTGCTCATCATCAACAGGTCGAACAGTTCACTCCGTAGCAAGGACAAGAATTTTGCCGTAAGTGACACATCGAATATCACGCGCATTTTCCTCGCCGACAAGAACAATAACACCTGCAATCTGCACAGGGAAGAAAACGGCCTCTGGACCCTGAACGGGAAATACCCGGTGATGAAAGAAACCAAAGATGGGATGCTGAAAACGCTTCTCAATATCACTGTGAAAACTCCCGTGGCAAAAGCTGCCCGAAATACAGTGATCAAGCTGCTTTCGGCTAAATCGGTGAAGGTGGAGATATACCAGACAGTTTATCGCATTAACCTGTTCGACAAGATTAAGCTTTTTCCGCACGAAAAGCTTACACGCACATATTATGTAGGCGATGCTACCATGGATAACCGCGGAACTTATATGCTCATGGAAGGCAGCGAAGAGCCATATGTCGTTTATATTCCGAGTTTCAGGGGATTTGTTTCAGCCAGGTATTCGGCAATGGAAAGCGACTGGCGCGACAGAAACATATTCTCGTTCATTTTGCCGGATATATCGTCAGTTGAAGTTCAGTATGCTGAAAACCCGGCATTGTCGTTCCAATTGCAAAATAAAAGTGGCCGCAATTTCGAGCTTTCGACAATCACAGGGGCAGTTCTGCCTGATTTCGATACACTTAAAGTGATCGAATATCTTGGGTCGTTCCGGAATATCAGCCTTGAATCATTTCTGAATGAAAATAAAACGCTAAAAGATTCCATAACATCACTCAGGCCTGATATTATCATTGTTGTAAGTGATATTCACGGGAAGAAACACAGCGCTAAGCTTTGGCATAAGAAAGCGCCCGCCGATGCGACTGATCTCTACGAAAAACCGCTTGATTATGACCCTGACCGGATGTTTGCGCTGGTTAATGATGACAAAGACTTTGTGCTGGTGCAATCATATACTTTCGACCGCATTCTGAAAAAACTTGAATGGTTTACCACGAAAGAAGAACGTTAACCTGTTAATAATCAGTGCTTTTCTGACAATTGCAGCAACTTTGAATCTTTTATCAACAATATGGATAAGCATATAAGGAACAAGAAAGTTTTAGTAACCGGGGGCGCCGGGTTTATTGGGTCAAACCTTGTTGAAGCGCTGCTCAGCCAGGGAAACGAAGTTGTATGCTTTGATAATTTTGCTACAGGAAAGCATAGTAATATCGAGTCATTTCTTATTAATGAACGTTTTATATTGGTTGAAGGCGATATCAGAAACCCTGACGATTGCCGGCGGGCAGTTAAAAATGCTGAAATTGTTCTGCACCAGGCAGCGTTAGGTTCGGTACCCAGGTCGGTAAAAGATCCGGTAACCACGAACTCGGTGAATATTGATGGTTTCCTGAACATGCTTGTTGCTGCGCGTGATGCTGGGGTGAAGCGATTTGTTTACGCTTCGAGTTCCTCGGTTTATGGCGATCATCCCGGCTTGCCCAAGGTTGAAGAGGAAACGGGTAATCTTCTGTCACCTTATGCTGTCACGAAGAAAGTAAATGAGCTTTACGCCGGTGTTTTTGCCGGCCTTTACGGGATGGAAGTGATTGGACTGAGGTATTTCAATGTATTTGGAAAACGCCAGGACCCTGACGGCCAGTATGCTGCTGTGATCCCTCGTTTTATTAAATCACTCATCGCCCACCAGAGCCCCGAGATTTATGGTGACGGACAGCAATCACGCGATTTTACTTTTGTTGAAAACGTGGTTCATGCCAACCAGGCTGCAGCACTGGCTCCAGCCGAAGCATTGGGCAAAAGTTACAATATAGCTTTTGGAGAAAGGATCACTCTCACCGAACTGTTCTACTTGCTTCGTGAAAACCTTTCACAGTTCGACCCCGCCATCGGACACATCGAGCCGCTATTTGTAGGTGAGCGCCCGGGTGATATCAAACATTCTCTTGCTTCGATAGATAAAGCCCGGATGTTGATGGGTTATGATCCGCAGGTTTCAGTTCGTGAAGGCCTGAAGAGAGCCATTGACTGGTATTGGGAGAACCTCAGGTAAAGCAGATTTCAGAATTCATCCCTGTGGACTGTCTCGGGCGAGAAGGCAGGCAGGCACATAGCCATGTATTCGGCCCCGCCTGCAAAAGGTGTGCTGTATTTCACCCATTCTCCCGCCTTTACAAGTATAGCCTGGCCTTCGGTAACAAGATACATCTCAAGCTTTGTGTGAACCTGGAGGCTTCCTTTTAACACAACTGTGTATTCATCAAATTCGGGACATTGCCCCGGCTCTTCCCATCCCTGGCTGCTCTTCATCCTGGCAATGCTGATTTCCTGAGAGTTAGTGTTCACTCTTCCGAAAAACTCTTCGATGATCTTTTCCTTGTTGCCGGCAGCCTTTATCCGGGAAGGCGATTTGATGAGCTGAATCATAGTTACTGTAAGTTGTTGGTTAAAAAATCATTAGCTGAGGGTTGCTGTTATGTTCAGTTATATCACGCTCCTTTTTTGAACTTCTTTTTTTGTGCTGATGTCATTTTTTCAGTGGCATACTGGATAATGAGCCGTGGTGCAGAATCTTTCCATTTCAGCAGAAATTCTTCGGTTACCTCAGGTTGTAATTTCCAGGCTTCGCGCAGGAACCAGCCTAATCCCTGGTGAATTTCACGTTCGGCATCATCCATCAGCGGTTCAATAAATTGAAACAGCGGCAGGAAATTATCGGTTGTTTTTAGCATTTTTATAAGGGTGACGGGAACTGCCCTGCGCTGAAATTTGTTGCCGGCAGTCCTCCAGGTTTCAAAACCTGACAGTGGCACAATCTTTTTCTTCAGGAAAACAATGAGTAATTCGCCACTTATAACATCAGCGTGCGCCCAGTTGGTTATGCCGTTTGCAAACCATTTCTCAATCTCAGTGAAAACAGCAGGTGTGAAATCTTTGGCAAATGCTTTTGTGAGAAGTATTGCAAAACTTGTTTCCTCGTACTTAGGGCTTTTAACCAGTAACCTGCTGGTTTTGAGTATCAGATCGAAGGTAGTTGTTTCAGCTTCAAGTATGTCGAGAACCTTTTCCTCAAGCTGGTCAAGTGACAACCCATAGGCATCATACCCATCCCTGAAATATCGCGAGTATTTCTTCACTGTTTCTTCATTGGCATTCACGGTACAAAAAAACCTGATGTCGTTAAAAAGTGCAGTTGGGGTCATGGTTTGATTGGATTTTTGTGATGTAACAAATGTCAATTGCATTCAGAGAAGGTAATCATACAATTTCCTCGAACATATCTTTTGTAGCTCCGCAAACGGGGCATTGCCAGTCGTCAGGTATATCATCAAACTGTGTTCCCGGGGCTATTCCGCTTTCCGGGTCACCTTCGGCAGGATCGTAAATATAACTGCAGGCCAGGCAGCGATATTTTTTTCCTTTTGAAACTGGCGGTTTCACTGAATGTTTTTCCGGATCAATATAAGTAGGAGCGTTTTTGGGCGAAAGGCCTTTTTTTACAGCCCTGTAATAAGCATAAGTCATTGGCGGAATGCTGTTGTCAATAATGCCGGCATCAACAACTTTACCAATGAAAATGATGTGCGAGCCTGCATCGGTCTGCACTTTGACTTCACAATCGAACCATGCAATGGTATTGCTGGTCACGATGGGAGTGCCGGTTTTCCCGAGAAAATATTCTGTTGTTGCAAATTTGTCCGTGTCCCTGCCGCTCTTGTATCCAAAGAGGCCGATAAGGCCGGCATCAGCAGATTCCCGGAGCACCGAAAGGGAGAATTTGCCACTTCCGGCAATCATCTCCGTTGTCAGGTTGTTTTTGCTGCAGCTCACCGCAATTTGCGGAGGTTCGGCAGTGACCTGGAATACAGTATTCGACACATATCCATTGTATCTGTTACCGTCGGCAGCACTCACTATATACATGCCATATGTGAGGCTGAAAAAGGATTCAATGTTCATACACAGCGGGGTTTTGATTCAGTGCTCTATAAATAATATCAATCAGACCGTTATCGGGAGCATCGCTGTTCAGCGACCAGAACATGATTCCGTTGAGCCCTTGTTCTTTTGCATAGGTTGTTTTCAGAGCGACTGACCGTTCATCATCGAATGTTGCAAATAGCTTTTGCTCAGCATTATACGCATAGGCGGCTTTGGCAATATCATCCCAAAAGAAGACGAATCCGGGATGCTGGCTGAAGTATTCGGTAAAGCTCCTGTAACCAACGAACCCTTCAAATTGACATTTTTGATATAGCCCGTGATTGATAGTGTCAGCATTATTGAAGATTCTGGCGTAAAAAGCGGTTCCTATCACCATCTTGTTTTTGGGTACACCAAAAGTACTGAGCAATTTCACGGCATTATCAGTGGATTCCTCCTGTCCGGAGGTTGAATAAAGTGGCGTGTGGTGCCCTGTTTTTGTGCTGTAGCCATTGATATAATCGTATGTCATAATGTTTACCCGGTTGATGAGCGGCATCACTTTGTCCCATTCAATGGATTTATCAAAAAAGTCCGTGAAGCCGCCGGCGGCAAAACTCAGTTCATAATTTTCTCCAATGGTTTGACGTAATGACCGGATCAGCAGCGTGAAGTTTTGCTTATCGGCCGCTGAATAGGCAAATCCCGGAATTGACTCCAGCGCAGGATATTCCCAATCAAGATCAAGGCCATCGGCCTTGAATTTTTCAAGCAGGTTTTTAACAGAAATAGAAAAATCCTTTCTTCCTTTTTCGGTTGAGAACACCTGAGAGCATGTCGGGCAGCCACCCCAGCCGCCCAGCGACAGGATCACTTTAAGGCCGGGATTTCTTTCTTTTAATCCGGTAAGTTTGGTGATGGCCAGGCTGTCATGCACTCCGGCCACAAGTTCGTTGCCGTTAAGGTGAAGAAAACTGTAAATAATATGGGTGAGTTTTTCAATAGGATAAGAGTCCAGATCGTCGGGTGCACCGTGGCAATATGCGATAACGGCTAAGGAATTTCCGGATGAATTTGTTTGGGCTGAAACCCTGCTCAACAGGCTGGTAAGGATAATTACAAGAGGCAGGGCCCAGAAAAATTTTCGTTTTATCATCAGATTATGAGCATTTATTAGTCGGCGGGTTAAGGACAATCAGCAGAGTAACCTTGTACGGTGTTCACAAGAGCTAAAAATACGAATAAGTACAATAAAAAATACCCCGCAGGTGCGGGGCATTTTTAAGATTAGTTTTCCGGAAATGGTTATCAGAAAATGGTTGTTCTGCGCCGGTTAATGATCAGTTTCAGTTTTGGAATATATTACGATCCATTTCAACCATTAACTATTAGCTGTTAGCCAATAGCTGTTAGCCAATAGCTGTTAGCCATTAGCCATTAACCATTAACCATTAACTATTCATTACACCAAACCCTGTGCAAGCATAGCTTCGGCCACCTTCACGAAACCGCCGATATTGGCGCCTTTTACGTAGTTGATAAAGCCGTCACCTTCCTTGCCGAATTTTTCGCAGGTATGGTGAATATTGATCATGATCGTGTGCAGTTCCTGGTCAACACGTTCGCGGGTCCAGCTGAGGCGCATGCTGTTCTGCGACATTTCGAGGCCTGAAGTGGCAACACCACCGGCGTTGGCAGCTTTTCCCGGGCCGTAAAGTACTTTCTTTTCAATGAAGTAGTCAGCAGCTTCGGGAGTTGAAGGCATGTTGGCGCCTTCCGAAACGCAGAAGCAGCCATTGGCAACAAGTACCTTGGCGTCTTCACCGTTCAGTTCGTTCTGTGTTGCACATGGCAGAGCGATATCGCATTTAACGCCCCAGGGAGTTTTACCTTCAACATATTCGCAGTTGTATTTCTTGGCATACTCGCTTATACGTCCGCGTTTGATGTTCTTGAGTTCCATTATCCATGCCAGTTTGGCAGCATCAATTCCATTCGGGTCGTAGATATAACCGTTTGAATCGCTGAGTGTGACCACTTTACCACCAAGTTGGGTGACCTTTTCGGTAGCATACTGTGCAACATTGCCCGAACCGGAAATAACAACAGTTTTGCCTTTGAAATCCATACCGCGTGTTTTCAGCATTTCTTCAGCGAAATAGGTGCAACCGTAGCCGGTAGCTTCCGGACGAATAAGACTGCCGCCCCATTCAAGCCCTTTGCCTGTGAGAACGCCGGTAAACTCGTTACGAATGCGTTTGTATTGTCCGAACAGGAAGCCGATTTCACGTCCGCCAACACCTATATCACCTGCAGGAACATCGGTATCAGGGCCAATGTGGCGTTGAAGTTCAGTCATGAACGACTGGCAGAACTTCATTACTTCGTTGTCGCTCTTACCTTTGGGGTCGAAATCAGAACCGCCTTTACCACCGCCCATTGGCAGGGTTGTAAGGCTGTTTTTCAGAACCTGTTCGAAAGCAAGAAATTTGAGTATGCCGAGGTTAACAGTGGGGTGAAAGCGAAGTCCGCCTTTATAGGGGCCGATAGCGCTGTTCATCTCTATGCGGAAGCCGCGGTTTACCTGGAATTCGCCTTTGTCATCGAGCCAGGGAATACGAAACATAATTACACGTTCTGGTTCAACCATGCGTTCCAGAACCCCTTTGTATTTCGGGTTTTCTTCAATGAATGGCATGAGTGACTGAACCACTTCTTTTACTGCCTGGTGAAATTCGATTTCACCCTGATTTTTAGCGATGACCTTGGCCATGAACTGGTCAACTTTTTGGTCAATAATGCTGTTTGACATAGAGTTTATAATTAGGTTATTAAATGGAGATGAACGTTGATTAATGCGACAATATTACTCATATTGATATAAATGGCAATAGATTTTGCAATATTTGTGTTTTTCGAATAACAATATACGGTATTGATATACAGATAGATATAAAAAAATAAGTAAATAACGTAGTGAATTCAGTAAAACACTGAAGTAATCACCGAGATTTACAGAAAATTATATTCAAAAACTGTATTTTAATGGCAAGCAGTTGATCCACCTGTGGTTATGAAATACAATTAAGTGAAACCCGTAAAAATGGTCAAATTTTTTAATCGGAAACGATCTAATCTCTTTTATAAACCATGAATAAACAATTTCATTTCTTTACTTTTATACTTTTTATAATAGCGTCAATCAGGCCTTAGTATGAATGAAGATAATATCCTGAAACCCTCACAACGGGAAATCGAACAACTCATTTTTGAGCGTACTGAAAGGCTCAAAGAACTTGCGGCCATCAACCGTACTACCGAAATTCTGAAGGAAGGCAAGCCGGTTGATGAAACCCTTCAGCAGTTATCCATGATTTTTCCTGCCGCGTGGCAGTATCCTGACTATACTGTATGCCGGATCTCATACGGAGGAAAGGAGTACCGATCGCCAAATTTCATAACTACCCAGTGGCTGCAAAGGCAGTCGTTTGATACGATCGACGGCAGGACCGGTTTCATTGATATTTTCTATCTCAAGGAATTTCTTCAATTCGAAGAAGGGCCATTTCTTAAAGAAGAACGCCACCTGATCGCAAACCTGGCTACAGCTATTTCAGGTTACCTGAACAGCATTACAGCCAAAGAAATTATTAAGAAATCCGGGATTGCCGAACACTATGAATTACAGGCAGATACAACCAGGGAACAGCCGCTTACCGGCCGCCAGTTGCTTCAGCGATTTCTCAATAAAAACAACTATAACAGGGACATTTATCATGATCTTCAGCCATTTAAGGTAAAAGAGATATTATTGGTTGCCAACCTTTACGATGCGTATTCCATTGAGCGTGAAGGCCGGTTTTCGGAGTATGTTCTGGGTGAATACCACCAGCTCAGTCTCACGTCGGTTCCACGCATCACCGGTGTATCCACGGCTGAAGAAGCTTTTGAACTGCTCAACTCGCGGCATTTTGATCTTGTAATATTCATGGTAGGTGTTGATAAAACTCTGGCAGTGAGCCTTCCGCAGCAAATCAGGAAACTCTTCCCTTACATCCCGATATTTACCCTGCTGAACAACAACACAGACGTAGAGTATTTTACCGAGGTTTGCCGCCGCTACCAGGCTATCGACAGGGTGTTTGTGTGGAATGGTGAAAGCAAGGTTTTCTTTGCTATGATCAAAATGCTGGAGGATAAAATCAATGTGGAGAACGACACACGGATTGGCATGGTGAGGGTAATCCTGCTTGTTGAGGACAGTCCGCAGTTCTACTCCCGTTACCTGCCATTGTTATATGGCATCGTGATGGATCAAACAAAGCGTATTATAGACGATGTCAGCACTGATGAGCTATATAAGGTATTGAGACTCAGGGCAAGGCCAAAGATATTGCTCGCTTCAAATTACGAGGAAGCTATGCAGATCATCAATGAGCTGAAAGATTATATGCTTTGTCTGATTACCGATGTAAAATTTGAGCGCCTCGGGAAAATGGATCCGGAAGCCGGCTTCAGCCTGGTAAGCTATGTTCGTGAGTTCATCCACGACCTGCCGGTGATCATCCAGTCCTCAGAGCCTTCAAACTCCGAACGTGCCTACGACCTCAGGGCGACATTTATCGATAAGTATTCTGAAAGTCTTTCGCAGGAGTTTAAAAGCTTCATAGCGCACTACCTTGGTTTCGGCAACTTTATATATCGCGACAGCGAAGGCCGGCAAATCGCTGTTGCCAAATCGTTGCGCGAATTTGAGAACCTGTTGCGATCTATCCCGGATGAATCGTTGATTTACCATGCCAAAAAGGACCATTTTTCACTCTGGCTTATGGCCCGTGGCGAAATCCAGGTGGCGAAAATTATTAATCCTCAAAAGGTTACTGATTTCAAAAGTCCTTCAGAACTGAGGAAATACCTCATTGAAGTAATCCAGCAGTTCCGCAACGAACAGAACAAAGGAAAGATTATTCCGTTTGAAGAATCGGCAATTCTCGATGAGCACAATGTTGTAAGCCTTATGCCTGGTTCTCTCGGTGGCAAAGGCCGCGGACTCGCCTTTATCAATACGCTGATCTATAATTATGATTTCAACCAGCATATTCCAAACATCAATATTCGGTCGCCGAAAACATCGGTGATCGGGGCTGATGAGTTCGAATATTTCATTGAGCGCAACAAACTTCTTGAAAAGGTGCTGGTGATGGATGATTATGAAGAGGTGCGAAGACTTTTTGTCAATTGCAGTCTCACTGACACCCTTATCCGCCGGCTGCGTGTGCTCCTCAAACTTATTGAAAAACCTCTTGCTGTAAGATCATCAGGTACATTTGAAGATTCTCTGGCTCAGCCGTTTGCAGGGATTTTCGAAACCTATCTTTTACCCAATAATCATCCGGACATCAATGTGAGGCTCAGGCAACTCATGGATGCCATTAAACTGGTATATGCTTCGGTTTATTCGCCGGAAGCACGAGGCTATATTGAGGCGATCAATTACAAGCTCGAAGAGGAAAAAATGGCAGTGGTGAT
>Ga0209099_1002325_pt1 | contig 17013 bp, 13 predicted proteins | sample AD_JPNHW2_MetaG_FD_184430 | JGI IMG/M metagenome (GOLD analysis project Ga0209099, IMG submission 184430) | Active sludge microbial communities of municipal wastewater-treating anaerobic digesters from Japan - AD_JPNHW2_MetaG (SPAdes) (version 2) | ecosystem: Engineered > Bioreactor > Anaerobic... | reverse complement strand
ATCTTTGGCTGTAGACAAAAAGGTCTTTTCCTCTTTTTCAGTAATGGTTGCATAGTGACCGCTGGCGATTTTATCGAACTCTTTGCCCCATTTTTGTTCAAAATAGCCAAACTTGATCCATCGGTTACACATCATGTCAGGGTTAGGGGTGAGGCCACGTTTAACGCTTTCTATCGTATAGGTAACAACATTGTCCCAATACTCCTGTTGCAAACTCACCTCTTCCATTTTGAGCCCATATTTCTTGGCTAAAAATTTTACAATATAAAGGTCATCTTCGGTGGTACACTGAATGTTTCCCTCTTCATCTTCCATCCCAATTTTGATGTAGAAAAGGGTAGGGTCGTAGCCCATCTCTTTCAAATTATACACAATCACGGAGCTATCAACGCCTCCGGAAACTAATGCTGCAATGTTCATCTTCTATTATTCTTCAACTTTTAAAACAGGTTCAAAAAAGATTTCGTGAATCAAATGATCGTAAACACGAATTCCATTTTCTAAGCTCTCAATCGGGATTTTTTCATTCACATTATGGATAGATCCCATCATTTCAGGGGTCATGAAAATGGGTAAAATTCCATAGGTTGGGACCCCTTTTGCTCTGAAATAATTATTATCATCAGAAGCAGGAACAATCAAACTGATCACTTCCGAACCCTGATACACTTTCTTTAATGCATTTTTCATCTTATAGAAAAAGTTCTCCGGAACGGTAGATGGAGCCGGAATACTTTCACTGATAATCTTGATTTTAATCGAATCGTTCATCAACCATTTCCTCATTTTATTCAAGAACTCATCGGTTTTCACATCTGGCAGTAACCGACAATCCAGGATCGCTTTGGTCTGATTCGGGATCACATTAGGTGCACCCGGAGTGGTGTACAAACAGGTGATGGTAATGGTATTGCTTAATACTGAGTAAATAGCATCATTTTTTTTCAATTTGGTGCTGACAAAGGGAGAAAAGAATTTGATATTTCTATATGCCATCCCTCTAAGGCCACCTTCAATATCACCCACCTCTTTAAACATTCGGATCGCTGGATCTGAGTATTGTAATGGTCTGTATTTGTTGATGGTCAATACACGTTCTAAAGCATTGATCTTTTGTTGAATAGAGTAGTTGAGCGGTGGAACGGAGCCATGCCCGGATGCTTTTACGTTGAGTGTTAACTCAAGCCAGAGTGATCGTTTGGATGCTACACAAATTCCATAAACATGTTTATGAGGTTCTTTCGTTAACAAACCATTAAAACCGGAACCCCCTTCGCCATAAACCACAACAGGATTTAGTTGATCCAAAAAACGTTCTACGATAATTTTTGCCCCTTTTTCGCCCCCGGTTTCTTCAGAGGAGACAGCTAATAAGGTTATGTTGTATGGTAAATCGGAAGTTTTGGCTAATTCTACATATTTGGAGATTGCCATCAGTTGCATGATTCCCATCCCTTTGTTATCCAAAGTACCTCTACCCCAGATACAGTTTTCAGCAATGATACCCGAAAAAGGGGGATATTGGTTGTTATGATCCTCTTGAGCATCCACTACATCAATATGAGTTAGAAATAGGATGTTGGGTTTGCCGGAGGATAAAGGGTACAAAGAAGCTGAAAAATTGTAAGAATCAACCTCTTCTGTAAAAATTTGAACATACAATCCCATCTCAGAAGCCAATCGTGATAAAAAGATTCCAGCCTCTTTTTCTGTACCGGTAACCGATTGTATTTGCACATATTGACTCAAATATAGTGCAGAAGTTGGAACTGAATCCACTGTGTTTCCCAAACTCCTGACAGAAGTAAATAAGCTAAATACCAGACAAATCAGGATAACGGAATGTTTTCTAAAGTGCATAAATAGCTATTTTACTGAATACTAATTAATATACAAAAGTACAAAAAAAAATCCTGCATTTTTTCAAATGACAGGATTTTCAAAAAAGTTAAAACATTAAAAACAAAGAGCTAAGCTCCACCTTCAAAAACAGGTTCTTTATCGGTTTCAATCGGCGCTCTCCGTTTGTAATTGTTGATCTTATAGCTGATATTTAACAAGATAACCGGATAGTTATTATTCATGATAAAAGTGGATTGCAACTGTGGCGTGTCGGTAATAATCTTGTATTTGGCAGTATTGAATAAATCACGAGCTGTGATATTGATGGTTAATTTCTTGTTGAAAAAGTCTTTGCCCATCGATAAATTAACCCCATACATTTGAGCTTCACTTCCTTGAGAAGTAACTTTTGGTGAGTTGTAAAAACCTACTACTTGAACTCTAAATGTTTTCCAGAACTTAAAAGTCGTGTTCAATACCCAATCAGAATTGATGCTATTATTAGTGTTAATATTCGTACCAATCACTTGTGTTACATTGTAACTATACAAATTGGCACTTGCATAGATATTTACCCAATCTGCCAATCGAAAATTACCCGATAACTCGGCTCCATAAGCATAAACTTTGTTAAGATTTTCTACTTCTATGAGAATAATTCCGGTTGAATCTAAGCTCATCTCTTGAGAAAAGGCGTTGTTCGTATTGCGATAAAATGTTTCTAAAGATAAAAACCCTTTCTTGAATTGTTTCATCACATTCACTTCATAAGAGTTGGCAAACTCAGGCATTAAGTTGGGATTTCCAATTTGTCTGATATATTTGTCAGAATAGATAGAGTAAGGGAATAGGTTCCATTCTCTGGGTCTGTTCACTCTTCTGCTGTAACTTGCCTGAATTTGGAAATTATTTTTAAGATCTCTTGAAATGTGTAAAGTTGGGAACAAATTAAACTGTTGGGCACTAAAATGATCTGTTTCATCAATGATCTCCAAATATCTGCAGTAGTATTCACCACGTAATCCCAGCATCACTTGCATTTTGTCCCATTGAGCGCTAAAAGTACCATAAACAGCCTGAATATTTTGGAAATATTTCATCTGATGACTATTCTCCGGATCAATACTCCAAACTTGCGTATCATAATCCTGAAGTTGCATTTCATAACCTGATAAAGCATGTTTAAAATTACCTTGATAACCCAACTCAATGGAGTATTTTGAATTCAAAGGCAAAGTATAATCCATTTTTAATTGATACGCTTTGGTGTTGTCTGTTCTTTCAGAGATATGGTGAATTCCATAATGAGTGGTTTCAAAATCTGATAATGTTGCTAAATCATTCACATCATTTGAATTTCTTCCATTCCAGGTGGCAAAAACGAAGGATGTTTTAAAGTTTTGGCCGGTAGTATCTAAATTAACGTTATAGACTAAGCTGGCATTGTTATAGTAACCTCCAATATCCAATAGTGAGTTGGTTACGTTATAATTGGTATCTGGATGATTGCTAAATGTTTCTATAGTTTTAGTGGGAATATAAATATTCATACCCCAAAAGCCCCAACTATATTCTCCACTTAAACTGCTTTTTGAATTGATGTTCCAATCAAAACCTGTTTGAAAAGAGTAGGGGGTTACCCGTTGTTTTCTGGACTCTGTTTGAGAAGTGTGTCTGGAACTGTCTGTATAAAAAAGGTCAGATTCCATTGTGTTATATGGATAAGAGCCATTATAGCCACCATTTCCATTTAAAAACAAATTTATTTTGGGAGTTCTGTAGTTTAAATTAAAATCACCGGAATAATTATTATAAGTTCCAATAGAAGTGTTAATTAGAGCACTTGTACTGTTTTGATAATTTTTCTTCATGATCACATTGATGATTCCCGCAGTCCCTTGTGGATCATATTTTGCTGATGGATTGGTGATGATTTCTACTTTGTCAACCATATTAGCCGGAATCTGTTTTAAAACTTCACTACCAGACAATGAAGAGGGTTTCCCATCCACAAAAACGGTGTAATTGGTACTTCCTCGGAGAGAAACATTCCCCTCAATATCAACTTGAATCGAGGGGGTGTTCTCCAACAAATTGACTACACTTCCTCCCTTAGAATCCATTTTAGTAGAAGCATTGATCACTTTTTTATCCAATTGATACTCTACCGGATTTTTCTCTTGTGTAATCTCTACTCCCGCTAAAGAGATCGTTGCTTCTTCCAAAATAATCTTACCACAATTGATCACTTGGGTTCGACTAGAGATCTCAATATTTGGAATCACTTGTTTATTAAAACCCATAAAATATGCGATCAAAAAGTAAGACCCCTGTGGAAGTTTCCCAATTCGAAAACTACCGTCTGATCCGGTGACGGTGCCTGTTATTAATGTTGAATCGGGTAAAGAGTAAAGTAAAATACTGGCGTATTCAATTGGTTTTCCTCCATTTTTTGACTCAATGACCCCTTGAACAACCCCCTTCCTTTCAGCGGAGTTTTCCGGGATTGATAAATGGGATGCACTAACATCAAATAGAGAGAGTGCGAATACAATGCTTAATAAAAATGGTTTCATGAGTGTATTAATTTATGTAATCAATTATTTTTCTATAACAATTTTATGTATCTTTTTTTCTGTTTTGGTTCTTAAAATGCAGAAATAGATTCCGTTTGAAAGCTCGCTGCCATCAAATTCAATCTCATAAGTTCCCGCTTCTTGTTGTTGGTTGACTAAGGATTTTACCTCTTTTCCCATCAAATCTACAACTCTTAAGTCAACCTCCTCTTGATTTTTAAGCTGATATTGAATTGTTGTACTATTTTGAAATGGATTTGGATAATTGCTAATTTGTACTCCTGAAGAATTGCTTGTGGTAAATGATTCAATGCCACTTGGATCTTCTTTGAGTTTAAAGATAAAATAGGTTCCGGGAGCGTATAAAGTACGAGAAGTGGAAACATAAATTTCATTATTTTGTGTAATGGAGAAACTATCAGGATATTTCAAACGACTATCAACTATAGCAGTTTCAAATTCCAATCCTGGTGTAAGATAATAAATTGAATTATCTTCAATTCCAGTTAAATATAGATTGCCATGCATATCAAATTCCATCCCATCACTAGGAACTACTGAACAAACTAATTGAACATTTGCTGCAACAGAACATGGATAATATGTTGTATCTCTTAAATATTCAGTTGGTATTCGATATAACGAATAACTGCTTAATGCTTTGTAATAGAGATAGTCACCATTTTGTGTCAAGGCTAATCCATTTACATGATATTTCCAATTGATAACTTGTCCATTTACTGTCAACATAATATCTTCTGATAATACAGAAACATTCCCTTCCAAAAGACGCCTGCTTTCTCCGGTTGCTAAGTTTACAACAATAATCGCACCTAAACCGGAATCTGTGATGTATGCGTATCCTCTATCAGTATCTACCCGAACATCGGATAGAAAACAACTATCACGAACAACAGGTGCATTAAAATAGATCACTTGTACTATCGAATCAGTCTCTAAGTCCACTTTGACTAGCTTTGCACCACAAGGAATCAAATCGCCGAAAAAGCAACCGGCATCAAGAATCCATAAGTTGTCTAATTTATCCATATAAATGCTTTGTATATAAATGAAATGATTGTTTGGAGTAGCAGTTAAGCTCCAATTGTTCCAATCACCATTTGGATAAGGAATCACTTCTCCTTCTACAATTTCTCCAACTGAGAAGGGTATGTAATTACCCCTAGGATAACTGGCAAAAATTCGGTTGCTACTGGAAACCGCTACGCCAGTCCATTTAAGTTGAGATTGTTGAACATCCCCTAAGTAATAGTTTTGGTCTCTCCCAAAACTCATCAATGTTGTAGAAAATACTACAAAACAAAGACATAATAATTTAAAATTTTTCATAATTTGGGTCTCTTAATAATTGGGTTAATGTGTTTTTGTTTGGATTGTAAAAAATGGAATAGGGTCGCAGTTTTATACTGCAACCTTAAAATGGGAAAATGAATTTTTATTTAAATTTGGATTATTTTTTCCTAATTTTTTTAAGATTTAAATAATCAAGGTAATACAATACTTTTATGGAGATACTATTGGTCTTGGGCATCTCAAAAGTGTCTTCAATATTTCTGAAATAATTTAATTCTTTTAAGGCAACATCAGATTCAATCGAGTTTTTATATACTACCGATAAAGTACTTCCCGGTGCAAATTGCCATGAATAGATGAAATCTATATAAAATACATTGTAACTGAAATTTCTGTCCGTTTGATATTGCGTATTGACCTCAATTCCTCCATCCGGTTGTAAGGTGTAAAAATCATAATATTGTCCGGTATACCAATAATGTCTCCCCACTAAACTTAAACTCATGTCGTTTTTAATGAGATATTGGAATGAGAAATTATTCTCATACGTAATCAATTGTCTACCTCCGAATATGATATCATCTCCGCTTATATCTACAAACCCGATATTGTAAGTGTTGTTGAAGAAATTAAAAGTATAACTTAACTTGAAATTGTTTTTAATTCTATACGAAATCGATGGGGTAATTCCATAAGCAGCACCATCAAATACCTCTGAAAAATCGCCATAACTTAATTCAATTGCATAAGAAAAGGGGTCTCTTTCATCTGAAGAATAGGAAGTGGAAATATTATAATTTTTATATTTTCTGAAAACCCTTCCCGGAACTCGAGGCTCATAATAGTCAAACGCTTTAAATAACATACTGTAAATATTTAAGCTATAATAAGCGTAATTGTTTAATAAAAAAGTGGAACTAATATTCAACGTATTCCCTACACATTTGAATGTTTCAGGATTTAAAGAGTAGGTATAACTGGCTAAATGGTAAGATTCTCTGAATAGTTTGTTAGGTTTATATGTGTCATAAGAAAAATAGATTTTTTCAGATTGTTTATTCCCAATGACATAATTGCCCATATCTCTGGAATCATAAGTTTTTCCTAAATAAGTATGTGAAATTCCAAACTGAAAATTACCGGATGCTTTTCTAAAACCTACTAAATAGCGATGTCCAATTAAACTGTTATAGTTGTTTTGTAACGTGTCAGAACCTGTCATAATCTGACTTATGGCATAATTACCATCAATGGCCCACATTGTTTTTTTATCCATTAATGTAAATCCTGTACCGGTTACATTGGCAGTTCTGTGAGTTAATGGTTTGATTACATTCGTGTTGATGAGGTAAACGGATGAATTATGCTTCAATTGTTGATCAAATACAATCACATTATAATTGGCATAAGGTTCTGTGAGGAGTTTCCGGGTATTCCCATTCGAATCTTCAATAACCGCATAAGTGTTATTGGTAATCGCATTAAATACACCGATTCCAAGTCCATTGTTGTTTCTGCCGGTTAACTTAACTGCATTTATTAATCTTACTGTTGATGGGTTTTCAATCAATGTTTCCCCTTCTTGAAGTTGACTGCTGATTTGAGTGTATTTTTCAGGAGTCCTCCCAATTCTTCTGGAATAAAACAGTTGATTCTTGTTGAATAATTCGGTTCCCTCTTTGAAAAATGGTCGGTTTTCATTGAAAACGACTTCATCATAACCCAAGGTTTTTACTTTGTTGTCAGATTGTACCTGACTAAAATCGGGCATCAACGTGAGGTCGATAGTGAATTTCTCATCAATGCCATACTTTAAATCTGCTCCAAAATTATAAGAAAATGCACCTTGATAAGTAATGGTTTGGTCACTGTTTACGAATGGTTCGTTTTTATAAAAAAGGTTTACAAATGGACTAACAGAGAGTCGAATTGGTGGTTTTATTGCACTTAATCCTTTTAAGGTGCCCCAAAGTGTTCTTGGACTTGAATTATTTTTTGGAACTAATGCCCATTGGTCAGTTTCATTATGTCTTTTAATCTCTCTAACAATCTGAAATCCCCAATCCTGAACATCGGTACTTGGAAAACGGATGGCAGAGTAAGGAATGCTGATTTCAACGATCCATCCTACATTGGTGATTTTTACTGAACTATGCCAAACTGCATCATAGGTAGGGTCTGAATCCCGATAATCAAATTGCACACCGGATGCAGAAATGCCGAACACGTAAGCGTCTAAGCGTTTGTAAGTGTCAAATCCAATGTAAAACATATCAGCTACAATCTCATGATTATCTCTGGATCCTAATTGAGCGTATATACTGTCCGGTGCCTGATCATTTAAAATAGCCCCAATATAAATAGCAAAATTGTCGTACACAATTTTTACTTCTGTTTTTTGGGACGGATCTGTATTAAAATGGGGGAATTGTTGTTTAAATGTGTTTATAGTGGGTTGATTTTCCCAACAGGGATCATCTAATATACCATCAATTTTTGGGGCATGTTCAATTCGTGTAGCCGAAAATTCTTTTAGTGGATCTTGCGCGTAAACGAGGATAGAATTGATTGATAAAAGGATCAATAGTGCTGCGTTTCTGAAATGTCCCATAAATGTTTGCGCTTATAGTTTGTATTTTTGTTTGATAATCTTATAATAATTCCTCGATATCGGATATACAGCATCAATTCCTAACATGGCAATATCAGCAGTTCCTGCAATATTAGGGGTGATCTCCTTGATAAAATCAAAGTTGATGATTGTGGAACGATGAATCCTGCAAAAATGTTGACTCGGCAATCGGTTTTCCCATTCTCCAATGCTGTTTGAAGTCAAGTACTCATTGCCATCAAAAGTGTAAATATAAGTATATTCCCTTGATGCACAAATGGATACTATTGTATCTAATTTGATGAAATGGAGCGATTTCTTTAAAGTAACCAACAAACGATCATTATAATCAAGTTTAATATTAATTTGAACCGAAGATTCATTATTTTCCTTGTTCAATTTTTCAATTGCAGCACCTAATCTCCTTTCAGAAACCGGTTTCATAATGTAATCCTGTGCATTGACATCAAATGCCCGAATAGCATATTCATCGTAAGCGGTCACAAAAATTATTTTTCCGCAATAATCCACTTGATTCAAAATGTCAAAACCAGTGCCATCTGTGAGTTGAATATCAAGAAACAATAGATCAGGTTTTAATTCTCTAATCTTTTCAACACCCTCTTTTACTGATCCTGCAGTTCCAACAATGTTAATATTGGTAAACGATTCCAGTTTATTCCGTAAAGTGAACCGAGCTAACGATTCATCGTCAATGATTAATGTATTAAAGTTATTCATCATAAGGGATTTTAATTTCCACATTTACCATTTGATCATTGTAATTAATATCAATAGAGCTATTATAAGAATAAGCATTTTGTAATCTTTCTTTTGTGTTTTGTATTCCGGTGCCTTGTTCCTCTTTGACAATCCATTGACCACTGTTTTGAATGACAACACATAATTTGTCTCCCTCTCTGGTAGCACGTATCACAATGTGAGTGATCTCATTGTGGTTGCTTCTCATTCCATATTTTACGGCGTTTTCAATCAATGGTTGTGTCAAAAATGATAATATTTTAGCATTCCCAATCTCTTCAGGATATTCAATAGTGTATAATAATTTGTCTGAAAATCTGATCTTTTCAATGAACAAATATTTTTCCATGATCTCAAACTCCTCCCTTAATGGGATGAAAATATCATTATTATGTTTGAGAGAATAACGAAGAAATTCGGATAATTCAGTTAACATTAAGTCCGCTTTTCTTACATCTTTATACATCAAACCTTGAATAGAATTTAAGGAGTTAAATAAAAAATGGGGATTGAGCTGGTACCTTAACATTTTTAATTGCGCTTTTACAGTTTGTAATTGTAAAGCTTTCGATTTTTGAATTTCATTTTGTAACTCTTGATAATATCGAATTACAAAATATAGAATACTCCATACAAATGGGAGCCATGCACTTAAGAATATTGCACCAAAATATTTGTTATCCCGAACTCTGTCAATCCATGCTGGTGAACAGTCAAAAAATAAAGGTTCAACCATCATTAAAAGCTCCCTCATAATAAAAGAACAGAGTAACGAAATTATGGAAATGAGTAGGATGTAAAACACCGGGGATCTTCTCAGATTATAAAAATAACGATACAGATATCTCAACCCAATTGTTTCAGCAAAGAATACTACAAAAGCAACAATCACATAAGGTATGGCATTTTTAGTCTTGGTGAAGAAATCCAATGATGTTAGAATCTCATTGGCCATGTAAATGGTCCAACCAATAAGCTGGTAGTGCCAGAATGTTAGCTTGAAGTTTTTGAGATATGCCCTGATATTCATGATGCTTTTTTTTATTCGTGCAAATATACTATAAAGGAATAATACTATTACAATCCATTTCAAAATTTATCGCACAGGAAAGAGGTTCAATGATCACTTGAATCCTGTTTTTATTTTTGTATTCTATCACTTCTCCACAAAACCCTTTTAATGGTCCTGCAATAACTTTCACTTTTTGATGAGAATGAAATGGGTTGGAGACAATGTCAAAACAGAATTGCTCAGCAACTACTATTTTGATCAATTCAATTTGCTCTTTGGGGATAATTGCTGCTTTCCCTGCAAAGCAAATATAGGAGATTACAGATGGCGTTTCCAAAACCTTAAAATATTCTTTGTTGCTTACACAAACGAATAAATATGGCCTAAATAGGGGTTCCTCAATCCATCTCTTACGATCTGACCAGTGATGTAATACCCTTTTCTTGGGTAAATAAACATCGATGTTTTTTTCAAGTAATTCATTTTCTACAGTTTTTTCGTGATTAATTCTTGCGTAAATGGCATGCCATTGATACAATTGGTTGGTTTCGGTATTATAAAGCTTCGCCATATCAGTCACATTTAAGACAGTTACACATTGTTTTACGATGCAAAGATGTAGTAGAATTTTAACGTGCACAAATAAACTTTGCGAATGGAAGGAATCAGATACCAATAGAAGGTTTTTTCTACGAATAACATTAATAATTAATAATTAATAATGAATAATGAATAATGAGCACGTAGAACAAAACCTTCGTCCTTTGTCTTTCGTCCTTCGTCTTTTGTCCTTCGTCCTTTGTCAATTTTATCGAGTGTGGAAGAAAAAAATACTAAAAAAGTTAAAATATTCGAGTATGGAAGAATAATTGTTGTATATTTGCAAAAAATATTAAAATGTAAACTAAAGGTAAAAAATAATCAAACTATTAGTTCATATAATGAAAAAATCGGATAATTTTATTTTTGTATTATATAGTAATCCAAGAACTGTTTTTAAGTTTATTGATATTGCAATGCTTATTGGGGATATAAATTCTAATTCTCTTAAGATGAAATTGAATTATTATGTAAAAACGGGTAGATTACTTAATCCACGCAAAGGAATATATTGTAAACTGAATTATAATAAAGAGGAACTAGCCTGTTGCGTTTTTTTACCCGCTTATATCTCTTTGGGATATGTATTACAAAAAGCAGGTGTCGTTTTTCAATTTGATCGGAAAATTTCAGTGGTGTCTTATCTCAGTAGAGAAATTGAAACTGATTTTCAAATTTATACTTTCAGAAAAATAAAAAACGAACTACTTGCTTCACCTCAGGGGATAGAACAAATGCAACAAGGATACGCAATTGCAACGGTGGAACGTGCATTTTTAGATTCACTTTATTTAAATGGGAAAATCTATTTTGACAATTTAAGACCTATAAATAGAGATAAAGTTGAAGAACTTCTCCCTATGTATAATTCCAAAATATTAGTTAAACGAGTAAAAAAAATATTTGAAAATGAACATTAATAAACATAAGTATTTTATGCTTCAGATTCTGAAAGATATTTTTTCAGACATGGAGCTTTCAAATTCTCTAGGGTTTAAAGGGGGAACAGCATTGATGTTCTTTCATGATTTGCCAAGGTTTTCAGTTGATTTAGATTTTGATTTACTTGTTCCGTATAAAGAAGAGATCATATATCATAAATTAAGAACGATTTTGTTAAAGTATGGAAATATTGATGATGAAGCTCAGAAGTTTTTTGGATTAATACTTGTTTTAGACTATAGTAAGGGAGAAAGAAAGCTGAAAATTGAAGTTTCAAAAAGATCTTTCGATAATCATTACGAATTGTTGAGCTTTAATGGCATAAACATGCGGGTTTTAAGTGTATCGGACATGTTTGCCCATAAACTTTGTGCCATGCTTGATAGATCTGAAATTGCCAATCGAGATATTTTTGATTGCTGGTTTTTCTTGGAAAAAAGAACCGCAATCAACAAAAATATTGTAGAATCAAGAATGAATATTCCCTTAGAAGAATATTTAGAAAAATGTATTGTATATTTGGAAAAAATGCCCAATAAAAGTTTGCTAAATGGCCTAGGTGAACTCATGGAAGATAATATGAAAATTTTTGTTCGGAATAAACTCAAAACAGAATTGATTATACTACTAAAAATTTTTCAAAAATTTCCAATTATTGCATAAATTCCAGTTTCGCCCTTTGTTCTTCGCCTAAATAGAACACAGATGACACAGATGGAACAGATTTACACAGAATAAATTTTGGGCTGAAAAGAGAAATCGTGTTTAAACTAATGATCTCCTTACAGCCCTAAAACTTTCAATAACATCTAAGAATTATTAATCGAACTTTTCGCATTCTTAAATTCAAGGATCAAGCAAAACAATTTTATAAATCAACCGCTTCTCCATTTTTAGAAGTTAGTTTGACTTTTTTATCTTTAGTAATTTCATATTTTATTTGAAAAGTACCATTACAATCACCATCATAAAATTCTGAACCTATTGCGATAAGGGTTATATTTTCTGATGTATTTTTCCAATATTTCTTATATTTCTCTAATTGTTGAATTGTTGCAATATCTAAAAGTCCTTTTTTAAGTTCAATTATTACAATTTTATCTCCAAATAAAATTATATCTATATTGTAATTTAATCCAGGTAAAGATATTTGATTAATCAGTTCTAAGTTTTTTAAATCTAATTTACATACCCTTTCTAAAAAGTTAATAAAATTATTTTTGTTTTTTATGAGGTAAGTCTCTAATCTAGCTTCAGAAGAAAAAACGGTTTTATCTGTTTCTTTAAAATATTCACATTCTGATTCTATAAAATTCCTATCGATTTTTGATTTTGAAATGGGGTTGCCATTTTGAATTAAAAGTTCAGTTAAAATATGAGCTTCATTTTTAAATAATGTTATACTAGATCTTTCAAAAGTATTAAAAATAAACATTTTAGATGGATCTCTTTTAAACATTAAATTCCATAAAATTGATATATCAGTGGATTCATAAACGTCTTTACATTCAAATTTTATTCTATTTATGAAAGGATCATTTCCTTTTTGTGTTTCCCATATTGTTTCGGTATTTTTAAATAGACTTTTAGTAACAGTACAAGGGCCTACAATTTTTCCACTTTGGGTCTCAAAAATAAAAATTGTATTTCCAATTTCAATATTGGACAATTGGTTTATTTGTTTATCAGTTGCTCCAAATATTCCATTATGTAAGCATAAATCCAAATATTTTGTAGTAATTAAAATGTGTGATTTTTGTTCCATTTTTTTTATTCTTTTAAGTGATTAATATTATGCAAATATAGTTGTTTTTTGTTGCCATTATTATTTCACATACCCGATTCTAATGCTTGTTTCTTTAGAGATCTCTTCCTCTTTGCAGTATTGTAAAATATGTTCTTTAGTGATTAATTCTTGATTTAAAAGTGTATCTACATGGCACTTACGCGCTATATTTTCGATCTGCCCACCGCTGAATTGATATTGTTGTGCGAATAGCCGGAAGTCAATATTGTCTTTGTCTATTTCAAGATCCTCAAACATCATTTCCCAGATGGAACATTTTGCCTCTAAATTGGGTTTTTCAAATTTGATTTTATACAAAAATCTTCTTTCAAATGCATCATCCAAATTTTGAGTTAAATTGGTGGTCGCTATTAAAATCCCATTCAAATGCTCCATCTCATTGAGTAAAATATTTTGAATTGTGTTTTCAGTTTGTCTGACTAATCTATCCCCATTTATAGATTGTCGCTTGGAAAATATGGCATCTGCTTCGTTAAATAGTAAAATGGGTGCCAATTTGCTGACAGTTGAGCACTTATTGTAATCATCAAATATCATTTTAATGATCTTTTCACTTTCTCCAAACCATTTAGATTTTAATTGTGCAATATTTACTTCATAAATATCGCGCCCAATGGTTTTGGCCAATTGATAAACGGTTTCTGTTTTTCCTGTACCCGGTAAACCATAAAATAAACAATTAAACCCTATCCTGAAATTTTGAGTTTTTAGTTTTGATTGAATCTTTTGAAATTGCTTCTCCTCTAATAATTGATGTAATTTTTTTACTTGTATTGACTCCTGAGGATTGTAAAATAGAAGTCTGCTTTTAATGGCGTTTGAATGTATAACAATACTAATACTACCTTTCTTAACTTTATTAATCTCATTTATTTCCAATTCTTCTTTCGCTTTGTTTGTTAATTTGAAAACATTTGGATTTGTAACACTATCTGAATCCTGATTGTCAATTAACTCTTTTGAAAATAAAATATGAGATCCATTTTTTAACTTTTGTTTGACTGAAATAAAATCAGAAATATTAATAAAATCATCAATATCGGAATGACAGAAGTAATCTGTATCATCGTTGATATAACAATTTGTTGCAACTAATAGAATTGTCAAAGATACAGAGTCAAGTTTATATTTAAGTATATTTTTTACTATATTTAAATTTTTATTACTTTGAACTAAATCAATAATTTCAGTTTGAATTTCCGAAGGATCTAAATCATAACTTTGACCATTTTCTAAAATAATGCCCAATTCTGAATAAAACATCTCTTTGTTTAGATTATCAATCTTTTTAGCTTTATATGGAACACCTTTACGAACGCATTCAACCACTTCATCTAAAACTCTGTATAATTTGTTTTCTTTTGATGAACTAATTCTTTTAATCAGTTTTTTCTTAACTAATAAATCAATGTCATCTAAATAATTCAAAAATTTGAGTTTTGAACATTTACAAATTTGTTTAAAATCATAAAAGTCAATTTTCCCCTGATTGCTTTCTTCAATAAATAAAGTGAAAAATACCGCTTCAATAAATGAAAGTTGGTAAATCCGGCAGATTTGTTCTGCATATTTTTCATATTTTTCTCTAAAAGAATCAGTTAATCCAAATTCTTTAAGACCATACATAATCATCTCCATATCTTCCAATACAGATCTGTTATCTTTTAAAATTAAATCAAATTGATCTTCTATTGAATTTAAAATGTCAATATCTAAAAAATTACTGTTTTTTCCCATTTTACCATACTTTTAAAAACATGGCAAAATAAATACAAGAGTAGGACAAACTATGTCTTAGTCTTAAAATAAATCGGGATATCTGTATTTGAATAGATTTTTTTTCAGATGTTCCGGAGATAAAATTTTAATATAATCCCCTTTTCCTCTTAATTCTGTAATCAATTCCCATGTAATATAAACAAAAATACTAATAGTAATCTCATTTTTAACTTCTTTAAGGATTTTCTGGGAACTATGCAATGGTTTGGCTTTGATATAATTAATCTCTTCTCCATTTACACGAATGATAATCTCTTCCGGTTTTTTATTTTCTGGTACGGTACTACCAAAAGCGTGTTGAAAATATTGATTGATATCGAAATGAGGATCTTTAACAAAAGGTAAATTGGTCATTTCAATCGATTGAATACGATCTAATCCAAATTGTTTAAGTTTATAGTCTTTTAAGTCTTTTCCTAATAGAAACCACCAGTTTCGATACTCTTTAATACCATAAGGCTCTACTCTTCTAATTGTAAGATGATCAGGATCGTCAAATTTCTGATAAGTAAATTGAATGACTTTATTATTTCTGATGGCTTTCAAAATTAGATGTAAGTATTCTGTTCCAGAAGTTTTTATGCCATCCAAGTGAATACAGGAATCGATACGATCTTTCATATTCAAGGCATCCAGAATATAAAAAGTATCGATTAATTTAAACGTATTTGTGGAAATGGATTCTTTATCAAGTATATATTTTTGTCTTGAAAAATCAAAAGAAATCTCAATGCCAAAAATAAATGATATCTCCTTAATATCCCGAGAGAATGTTCTATTTGAAATATTAAAATCTTCATCAAGAATCTCAGATTGATTGAATAAAAATGCAGAAATCTCTTCAAAAGTTGATGGCCCCGATTTTGTAAGTTTTTGAATCTCTAATAGATACCTTTTAAATACAATTTTTTGTGACATATATTTATTATTTTCAAAATTCCCCCCTTCCCCTAATTAGCTTATTAGCTTATTATCACATTTGCTTATTAGCACATTAGCTTATTAGCTCTCCATCGCCCTCTTTCTCATCTCTTCTGGCATCTTCTCTATCGCGTATCGTAGTGATGTTCGGGGCATGATCCCCTTATTTTTCATGACATATTGGAATACTTCCTCCTGATGGGCCTGACTCGCTGCTTTTAACATCCATCCGTATCCCTTTTGTACCAAATCATCAGGATCTAAAAGTAATAGGTCTGCTATCTCAAAAATGTGTTCTAAAAACAACCCTTTTCTGGCAGGAATGATCAATGTAACTGCTGCTGCCCTTTTTACCCATCGGTTTTCTGATGAGGTGAAGTTCTTTAATTCTTTAATAAATTCCGGAAACTTCTCTACGAAAGCTCCAACAGTGTGGTTACACAACGTATCACAACTGGCCCAGTTGTTGATGTAATCTTTAATCCACCTTTCAAAAAGGTAAAAGTCTTCTTTCGTAAATTGATTTTCAAATTTATAGGACCAATGAGATGCAACAAACGACTCTTCTAAATTGCCGGATTGAAATAGTTGCTCACAATAATCCCATATTTTTAATTTTGGTTCGTTAACAAGCTCTTTAAATAGTTGCTCTGCGATTTTATTGACTTTAGGAATTGTAACTCCATAAAAATCAATTTTTTCTTTAAAAAAACGTTGCCCTGTTTCAAGCGTTTTGGAATCAATATTTGCAATTAATTCTTCACGAACTTTTAAAATAATATCATTCATTTTTAGTGTTTTTGAATTTACAAAAATAAAAAAAACTGACCGGTAAAGTCAGTTTTTT
>Ga0209099_1002321_pt1 | contig 17029 bp, 19 predicted proteins | sample AD_JPNHW2_MetaG_FD_184430 | JGI IMG/M metagenome (GOLD analysis project Ga0209099, IMG submission 184430) | Active sludge microbial communities of municipal wastewater-treating anaerobic digesters from Japan - AD_JPNHW2_MetaG (SPAdes) (version 2) | ecosystem: Engineered > Bioreactor > Anaerobic... | reverse complement strand
ATTTATCTGAGAAGAATTCGAAGTTGTTAAAAGTCATTGGTATGATCGAGCTATTTAAGGAGGAGACAAGACTCTATGCAGAGATAGGTTTGTAGGTGGCACGTCGTCGCTGATCAGGTTAAGAAGAGTCGAAGATGCTTATCGGAAAGCATATTTTATTAAACTTGATGCTGCAAAAAAAGACCTAGAATACTGGAAAAGCTTGAGTATAACGATCGGGCAACCTGAACCAGGTCATCCTAAATTTGAAGAGTGGTACTCTTGCCAGCTTATGGGTAATAATTGCCAAAATGAACTTGGAAAATGCATCTTTTATTCGTGTAAAACTAGACCAACTGTAATGATATGGAAAGAACATCACAACAAGTTTCACTCCACGGACGATCAGATGTATATGAGCTGCAACGAATGTGAGAAACTCCGGGATGATGAAGCTGAATTCATGGAAAAATGCATAGACGACTTTGAAAAAAGACTGAATGAAACTGAAATCCCTAAAAAAAAACTTCCAAATATAGAATCAACTATCGACGCCGATTTGGATTCGATTTTGCTAGAAGAAGAGCTATTTGAGGGAAAAAGAACTAAAAGATTTAGTAACTACTTCGAACGCAATCCGGCACTACTGTCTAGTCAATCATCTAATGTCGGATAAAGGCGAGAGAGTTTAACTCTGGCTTCGTCGGTAGTAAACTGCCAATTTACTTTAGCATTTTTATTATTTCTGCATCCTTGCCATGCAGCTACTTCTTTCTTAACAAGTTCAATGTTGTCCATTCTTCTTTTCAGGCATTGGCCCCAAAGGACATTTAGCTCAATTTCAGCTATATTCAGCCAACTGCCATGCTTTGGAGTATACACAAACTCGAATCTCTCCCATAATGCCTTTGCCTTACTTGGAGGAAATTTTTCGTATAATGATCCCGCATTATGAGTGTTAAGATTATCCATCAGTAATATTATCTTTTCAGCTTTTTCATAGTTGGAGGCAATCTCTTCTATAAAACATGCCCAGTCCAACGCTGTTCTTCTTTCTGTAACCTTTACCATGCGCTTTCCTGCCAATGGTTCGCATGCAATGAAGATATTGGACATGCCACATCGCTTATATTCATAGTCATATTTTGCTGTCCTTCCAGGAGCTGCGGGGATTGGGACTCTCGTTTCGGATATCAACTGCTTTGGAGACTCATCCATACATACAACTGGGTAACTCGGATCGAAGGGGCGCCGGTATACATCCAACACTTTTTCCATATTCGCTACAAAGCTACCATTTTGATCCGGTGGAATCACCCATCCCTTACGTTGCCATGGCTTGATTTCGTTTTTTTTAGAATACGACGTACTGTTTCATGGGAAATGTTGTCAATATAATTCAATTCGACAACCTTATCAGCCAGCAGCCTCAAGGACCAACGTGCAAAACCCTCTGGCGGCTCGCTGCAGCTCAGTGCAATCAAATGAGCTTCAAAATCACCATCTGTTTTCTTATTATAGACACGCCCACTCACTTTCTTATTAAGTGCAGCGTCAATGCCTCTTTCAAAAAATCTCTTTTTTGCGCGGTCAATCTTTCTCATGCTGATATGAAGCACACGAGCTATTTCTTCGTTTGTCGAGCGGTCTCTCTGATATTCGCCTTCATCACAGCCTAACAAAATTAAAGCATTGAGAACCTTCTGCGAGCGCTGCTTTCCCTTGGATGCAATCTTGCTGAGCGTACTGCGTTCCTCTTCAGTTAGCGTAACGACATATTTCTTCATATTCCAAACTCCAAGATAGAATATGAAGCTAATGTACTTAATCTTTACGACATTTTATCTTTGACGAGACACTAGTCGGCACTGCAAAAGATTGATCTTCCAGGACTGCACCTACCCTTGAGGAACAGGTGCGAAATATGAATCAGACCGAGGCCATCGAAAGGGCGAAGGAGCACTTTGCCAAGCTGCTGGAAGCCCAGATCAAGCGTGTTGACCGGATGAAGTCGGGCGAGGACTGGGCCGATTACAGCACCCTCCACCCGATCATCATCGGCGTGGTGGGCGGCGACGGCATAGGCCCTTACATCACCGAGCAGGCGGTGCGGGTTTTAAAGTACATCCTGGCAGATCAGATCGCGGAGGGCAGGGTCGAGCTGCGGGATATACCGGGCCTGGATATCGAGTCCAGGGTGAAGGTCATGAAGGCTCTGCCCGACGATGTCCTGAATGCCCTCAAGGGCTGTCACGTCATCCTCAAGGGCCCTCTTACCACTCCCAAGAAGGGTGATAAGTGGCCCAACCTGGAGAGCGCCAATGTCTCCATGCGCCGGGAGCTGGACCTCTTTGCCAACGTCCGGCCGGTGAAAGTGCCTGAAAAGGGCATAGACTGGATATTCTACAGAGAGAACACGGAGGGCGAATATATGCTGGGCAGCCTGGGCCTGTCGGTGACCGAGGACCTGGCGGTGGACTTCAAGGTCATCACCACCCCCGGCGCTGAAAGGATAGCGCGCCTGGCGTTCGAATATGCCAAAAAGAACGGCATCAACAGGGTCTCGGCTGTCACCAAGGCCAATGTCATCAAGGCCACAGACGGCAAGTTCCTGGAGACGGCCCGAAGGGTGGCCTCCGAATACCCGGACATCCAGTTCGACGACTGGTTTGTGGATATCATGGCTGCCAAGCTGGTGGACGAGAAGCGCAGAAAGGACTTCAGGGTCATAGTGCTGCCCAACCTCTATGGAGACATACTGACCGACGAGGCGGCCGAGTTTCAGGGAGGCGTGGGCACGGCAGGAAGCGCCAACATCGGCAAGCGCTATGCCATGTTCGAGGCCATTCACGGCTCGGCTCCCCGCATGGTGGAGGAAGGGCGTGCCGTTTATGCCGATCCGGCCAGCATGATGAGGGCCAGCGTTATGCTGCTGCGGCATATCGGCTATGTAAATCAGGCCAACCGACTGGAGAAGGCTCTGGACATCTGCGGCCAGTCTGAAAAGAAGGTCGCTATCACCGGCCGCTCCGACGGGGCGACGGGCGCCCAGTTCGCCGATTATGTCATGCAGACGCTTCGCAACCCCGCTCTGGAAGGCAGGGCAAAGCTTTAGCGGATTGAAAGCATAATAGCCTCTGTGGAAAATCTGGCTAGCGCATTCTTAGGCCTGAGCAGGGAGGATCTGTCCCTGCTCAGCGCCATTGAGACGGGGATGAAGGCCCATGAGTGGGTGCCGTCCTTTGTGATCTCGGATCTGTCCGGCTTGCCGGCCCGAAAGGTCGATTTTTTGCTGGGCCGGCTCTTTGAAAAGAAGCTGGTGGAAAAGGAGAGCCTGCATTACCTGGGCTTTCGCATAGATTTTGCCGCCTATGACCTCCTCGCCCTCTCCCATTTTGTGAAGAGCGGCAGCCTGAAGGCCATAGGAGAGAGAATCGGAGTGGGCAAGGAGTCGGTGGTCTGCGAGGCCCTGGGCGATGCTTCTATGGCCAATGTCCCCCTGGCGGTCAAGTTCCATCGCCAGGGACGGAGCAGCTTCAAGCACATTCGCCGCCTGCGCGATCACCTGGGAGACCGTCCCCGCGTGCCCTGGCTCTATGCTGCAGCCCTCGCCGCCCGGCATGAATTCGCCGTCATGGAAAAGCTCTATCCTATGGTGGCCATCCCCCGGCCGGTGGCGGTCAATAGACATGCCCTGGCCATGCAGTTCGTGGCCGGACCGCCCCTGCACAGGATCAACCTCTCCGATGCCGGGGACGGACTGGAGCTGATCTTAGGCGAGGTGGGCAGGGCCAGGGGGCTGGGCATCATTCACGCCGACCTGTCCGAGTTCAACATCATGGTGGCCGAGTCGGGTCCTGTGATCATCGACTGGCCCCAGGCGGTCGATGTCAGTCATCCTCACGCTCAGGAGTGGCTGGAGAGGGACATCTCCAACGTCCTGCGCTTCTTTTTGCGCAAATACGGCATTGACATGCCCCTCTCCCGGGCGCTCTCCATTGTCCTGAGGCAGGGGGCAGAGCAAGGGGCAGTGCCAGCGAAAAGGGCGGGGGAGGAGACGGAGCTTTGAGCATCTTCGGAGTGGACATCGCCAGCGGCTCGCCTGCGGGAAGAAGGACGCCGTACTACTCCCTGGTGATACTGGAAGGGGAGGGCATAGCCAGCTTTCACATGATCAGCCGGCATAAGCTGATCCGCATGATCCGGGAGCGTCAGCCGGAGATGGTGGCTATGGATAATCTGCACGAGCTGGCGTCGGACAGGCGGGAGCTGATCGAAATACTGCGCCGCATCCCCCCCCGGACCAAAATGGTGCAGGTGACAGGGGCCGATCACCCTGAGCCCCTGGTCAAGCTGGCCCGCTATCACGGCATCACCTTCGACCGGACCAAACCCCTCCAGGAGGCGGAGGCCTGCGCCCGGCTGGCGGCGCGGGGTGTGGGGGTGGTGCTATCTGCCTTTCAGGAGAGGACCTGGATCAAGGTCAGCCGGCGCCGCTCATTGGGCCGGGGCGGCTGGAGCCAGAACCGCTACACCCGCAAGATTCACGGCGCGGTCATGGGCCTGGCCAGGGAGGTGGAGCAGCAACTGCGCGAGTCGGGGCTGGTCTACACCTCGCGGGCGGTGCAGGGGCTGGGAGGCTACACCCGGGCCGAGTTCGTGGTGGAAGCCTCGCGGGATCGGGTGCACATCAATCCCGGCTACTATAGCGACGCCCAACTGCTGGTGCAGAGCATGGAGAGGCCGGAGCTGCTCTATCGGCCGCTGGTGCAGAGGCGCGGCTACATCATCGTCGGCCTGGACCCGGGCACGACCACCGGCATTGCCGCTCTCTCCCTCTCCGGGGAGCTGGTGGACCTGATCAGCTCCCGGGCCATGTCCTCTTCGGATGTGATCGAGTGGATCTCCGCTAGGGGCAGGCCTCTGTTGGTGGCGACCGACGTCTTCCCCACGCCGGGGGCGGTGGAGAAGGTCAAGAGGGCTTTCAATGCCGTTCTCTATTCGCCCGGTTCGGACGTTGCCGCCGAGGAGAAGATCGCCCTGGCCAGGCCTTACGGATACGGCAACGACCACGAGAGGGATGCCCTGGCGGCGGCGGCCAGCGCCTACAAGAGATACAGGAACAAATTCCGGCAGGTGGAGAGGAAGATACCCCAGGATGTGGACGCTGATGAGGTCAAGGCCCTGGTGGCAAGGGGCTACTCCATCGAAAACGCCATTGCCGAGTTTGTGCCCCTTCCTCCCTCTTCAGCTTCTCCGGCTTCAAACGCCCGGACCGGCGGGGGGGCGGACGCCGCATCGGCAGGTGTAGCCTCGCCTGGCGACGAAGCCGTGGCCGCCCTGCGCCAGGCCAATTGCCAGCTCTCCGAGCAGGTCAGGACATTGCGCTCCTACATCGATGAGCTGCGGGCAGCCATGGCGGATAAGGACGCTGCCCTGATGGGGGCCAATGCAAAGCTTGAGCGCCTCCAGGACAGGACGGCCAGGGAGGTCAAGAGGCAGCATGAGATCAAAATCAGGGACAAGGAGATAATTCGGCTGCGCTCCATCCTCAAGGGCGAGAGAAAGTACATCAAAAAGCTGAAGAAGAGCCTGGCCCGGGAGAAGAAGGTGCAGGTCATTGAGGACACCCAGGGGCTGCTGCGACTGCTGCCCATCTCTGCCTTCACCCGCGAGGCGGTGCTGCAGGCGGTCGAGCAGTTCGATCTGGGGGAGGGAGATTATGTCTTTTTGGAGAACGCCAGCGGCGGGGGCAGGGGGGCGGCAGAGTCTCTCTCTTCCAGGGGCATTGCCGGGGTGGCTGTGAAGGGGGAGGTGCCAGCAGCGATAAGGGAGCACTTCCTGGACCTGGGCCTGCCCGTTTACTCCGGACGGGATGTGGCTGTGCGCATGATAAACGGCATGCCCTTTGCCCGGCCGGAGCAGGTCGAGGCTGCCGCCGCCGCCTGGGTGGAGGAGTCCATTGCCCGGCGGGCCAGAAAGGAGGCGGAGAGGCTGGAGGGCCTCTTCCAGGAGTACCGGGTGGAGAGGAAGAAGGAGGAGACGCGCAAGAAGAGGGCCGGTCCGGTTGCATCGGCGGGAGGAGCTGCCTGGATGACGGATGATGAATGATAGATGATGAATGATGGATGATTAAGGCCTTTTCATATCCTCTATGAAAATCGCATACTAATTCCCAAATATGCTTATTAGTTCCCATTTTATCTCAACCGATGGTGCTAACAATGCCATCGATCCGATATCTGCTTTCCCTCTCTTTGCTCCTGCTGGCGCTGCTCTGCGGCGCAGCCTGCGGGGATGACGGCGCGGCCATCAATAGCGCAGACAATGCCTGGGTGCTCATCAGCTCCGCCCTGGTCCTGCTCATGATTCCGGGAGTGGGCCTCTTCTACGGGGGCATGGTGCGAAAGAAGAACGCCATCTCGACGATCATCTTCAGCTTTGCGGTGATGGGCATCATCAGCCTGCAATGGATCCTCTACGGCTACACCCTGGCCTTTGGCAATGACGTGAGTGGCCTGATCGGCGGCCTGGACCATCTGGGCCTCTCCGGGGTGGGCATGGGGGTCAAAGAGGGCCTCACCATTCCCTCGCTCACATTCATGATCTTTCAGGCCATGTTCGCCATCATCACCGTCTCCCTGATCACCGGCTCCTACGTGGAGAGGATCAAGTTCTCCTCTTTCCTGGTCTTCTCCCTGCTCTGGGCAACGCTGGTCTACGATCCCGTGGCCCACTGGGTCTGGGGGGGCGGGTGGCTGGCTCAGATGGGCGCACTGGACTTCGCGGGGGGAATTGTGGTGCACATCACCGCCGGAGTCTCGGCCCTGGCGGTGGCCCTGGTCATAGGGGCGCGGCGGGGCTACGGCACCGACCCCATGGAGCCGCATAACATTCCCACCACGGTCATGGGCGCGGCATTGCTGTGGTTCGGATGGTTCGGGTTCAATGCGGGCTCGGCTCTGGCCGCTAACGGCATCGCCGCCAATGCCTTTGTCACAACAAACACCTCTGCCGCGGCTGCCGCCACCACCTGGATGCTGCTCTCCTGGAGGCAGAGGGCGCCCTCCGCCCTGGGGATAGTCACCGGCGCTGTGGCGGGCCTCGCGGCCATCACCCCGGCGGCAGGGTATGTGACGCCTCTGGCGGCGGTGCCCATCGGCGTCGTGGCGGCCATTGCCGGCTACTATGCCATACTCTATGTGCGGGGCAGCGGCCGGGTGGACGACTCGCTGGATGTCCTGGCCTGTCACGGCATAGGCAGCACCTGGGGCGTACTGGCCACGGGGATATTCGCCTCCATCGGCGCGGCGGGGCTGTTATCCGGCAATGCCCATCAGGTGGTGGTGCAGCTCATCGCCATCGCCGTCACCTGGGGCTACTCCTTTGCCGTCACTTACGGCCTGGCCAGGGTCATAGATGCCGTCATGGGGCTGCGGGTGAGAGAGGAGGAGGAGGCGGTGGGCCTGGACATCAGCCAGCACGGCGAAGGCGCTTACATGTGAATGCGAGGTGTGGGAGATGAAAAAGATTGAAGCCATAATCCGGCCCGAGAAGCTGCATATTCTGCGGGACAAGCTGGACGGCCAAGGCCTCTCCGCCATGACTGTGAGTGAGGTCAAGGGGCGGGGCCGGCAGAAGGGCATCGCCTTGCAGTGGCGGGCCGGGGACTATCGGGTGGAGTTTCTGCCCAAGATGAAGCTGGAGATGGTGGTCGATGACAAGGACGTGGATACTGTGATCGACCTCGTCTGCGCCTATGCCCAGACCGGGGAGGCGGGGGACGGCAAGATCTTCGTCTATCCGGTGGAAGAGGTGGTGCGGGTGAGGACGAAGGAGAGGGGCTGCGGGGCGGTCTAGAGGCAGCCTCTCTCTCCTCTCCCGGCAGCTCTTTTTGTGGCTTCTCGCTATTTAATGTGGATGTTGAAGTGGTTCTTTGTGGTACGAAAAAGCCCTCTTTGTGAGTTCTTGCGCGCTTTGTGTTCTTTGTGGTTATTAGTAGTACTCAAATTGTTAATCAAAATCTGAGAACTTCACCACAAAGAGCACAAAGCTCACAAAGGACGCACAAAGCGGAGGTCCTTCTTCGTGGATGCGGGTTTGAGGGACGTCAGGTTTAAGCAGTCTGATTTTACCCCTGTCCAAAATATTCCATCTCAGGGAGCTCCCGGAGCCGGCGGTGTCCGCGATTATGCGCCGCTATGAACCATTATGACCTTTTCACATCCCTTCCCAATTTATATCAAATACTCTTTTAAATACCCGGCTCCAGGCTATATTCAGCAAAAATTCGCCCCCCCAGATCTCCTGACGGGGGGCGGCAAATGAACCGCAATAATCGACCAACTCTCGCATTCATTAATCAATTCAAGGTGATCTGCTTTGCCAATAGACAGTGGTGATACAGCATGGGTCCTGGTGTCAACCGCCATGGTCATGCTCATGACGCCGGGCGTGGGCCTCTTCTACGGCGGCCTGGTGAGAAGCAAAACCGTGGTCTCGATGATCGGCCTGTCCTTCCTGGCCTTTGCCATAGCCAGCCTGCAATGGGTGCTCTTCGGCTACAGCCTCTCCTTCGGAACGGATGTCTCCGGCATCATCGGGGGCCTGAACTACGTTGCCTTGAGCGGCGTGGGCCTGGGGGAGGCTCCGCTGGCGAATAACCTCCCGCATCTGATCTACGTGGCCTTTCAGATGGTCTTCGCCGCCGTGACGCTCGCCATCCTCACCTCCGCCGTGGCCGAGCGGGTCCGGCTCAGCTCCTTCATCGTGCTGGCTCTGCTCTGGACCACACTGGTCTACGATCCCCTGGCCCACTGGGTCTGGGCGGGCGGCTGGATGGCTCAGATGGGGGCTCTGGACTTCGCCGGGGGCACAGTGGTGCACATCAGCTCCGGCTTCTCCGCTCTGGCCATCGCCCTGGTGATAGGCAAGAGGATGGGCTTCGGATCGTACGTCATGGAGCCGCACAACATCCCCATGGCCATGATCGGGGCCGGGCTGCTCTGGTTCGGCTGGTTCGGCTTCAACGCCGGCTCGGCCCTGGGGGCGAATGGTCTTGCTGCCAGCGCTCTGGTGGTCACCAACACCTCTGCTGCCGCCGGAGCCCTCACCTGGCTTGCCGCTAGCTGGCTGAAAGGAAAGCCCAGTGCCCTGGGAATGGTGAGCGGCGGAATAGCCGGCCTCGTTGCCATCACCCCGGCGGCGGGCTATGTGGATGTCGCCGGTGCCATTGCCATCGGCGCTGTAGCCGGCGTGCTCTGCTACATGGCTCTGCTCTTCCGCGTTGGCCGCGGCCTGGATGAGAGCTGCGACGCCTGGGCGGTGCACGGCATGGGCGGCCTGTGGGGCGCTATTGCCACCGGCATATTCGCCACATCAGCGGTCAATAGCTACACCGGCCTGCTCTACGGCAACTTTAACCAGTTTGCCGTACAGATCATGGCCGCCGGGGCGTCAGTGGTCTACGCCTTTGTGATGACCTACGTCCTGGCCAGAGTGGTGGATTCGGTTATGGGACTGAGGGTGACCGAGGAAGAGGAGTACGTGGGCCTGGACATATCCCAGCACGGCGAGAAGGCCTACGCCTGAAGGATACCTGAAGGATGCCTGACGAATACCTGAAGGATGCAGGAAGGCGATAGCCTCAGGCTACAGTCCGGAAGATAGATCCCGAAAGAAAGACGAATATCTGAAGCATCTGAGCTGATACAAAGGGGTTTGCCATGAAAAAGATTGAGGCCATAATTCGGCCGGAGAGGCTGGAGCAGATCAAGAAAGCCCTGGAGGAGAAGGGCGTCGTCGCCATGACGGTCATCGACGTGCTGGGCAGAGGCGAGCAGAAGGGCATAAAGCTGCAGTACCGGGGCGGGAGCATGGATGTGGACATGCTGCCCAAACTCAAGCTGGAGCTTTACGTAGCCGATGAAGAGGTCGATTCGGTCATGAAGGCCATCTGCGACGCCGGGCGCACGGGAAAATTCGGAGACGGCAGGATCTTCGTGTCTGCTGTGGAGAAGTCCGGCAAGGTGAGGACGGGCGAGGTCTTCACCTGATTCTTTTTTATTTACACTCGACAGCCCATTCATCCGAAGAACAGGTTGAAGCCGAACTGCAGGACGCTGCTGCTGGACAGCAGGCTTTGAATCTTGATGTCAGAGATCCAGTTGTTTGTCTGGATGTCTATATTTCCCTGATCGATCTGATTGGTGAATGCGGTGATCTTATCCTTGGCTCCCACTACCTGATTTATGGTCCTCTGGTTGGTGGTTACTATCATGGTGGAGTTGTTGTAGCCCTCCGGGATAAGGTGCACAATTCTGCCGTTCTTGACATCCATTCCTGCCCGGAAAACGCTTCCGTTATCTCTGGTGACGACCAGGTTGACAAGTTCGCTGCCGAGAACGGTCTTGAGCAGCTCCGGCGCTTTATCGATATTGGAGTTGTAGCGGGCCACATGACCCTTCAGGCCGGGCATATCCAGAGAATAGGCGTCAGTCGTTGATATGAATAGCAGCAATACCAGCGGCAGCAACAGCATCAAGCAGAGCACCGTCCGTCTGTCGAGGAAGGCTTGCATATCCGCCGCTGGATCTTAATCGCTTAAATATCTTTGCGAAGCATCTATAAAGCGCTCTACAGAATCCTTTAAGTACAATCTTTTCAAATATTAGACTATGGATATCCTGGTTCTCTGCATCGACCGAGACAACGATCTGGGCCGAAAGGGGGGTGTAGTCAGTCCGGTGGTGGGCAGGCAGGCCAATCTCGATGCCGCCCTGCGGCTGGGCATGGCTGATCCGGAGGACTCGGACGTCAACACCATCTTCGGAGGCATAAAGCTCCTGGATGAGCTTGTCAGGTCCGGCAAGACCGCAGAGATTGCCTCCATTGCCGGAGACCTCAAGGTCGGCCTGGTCTCGGACGGCAAGCTGGCCGCTCAACTGGAGGGGCTGCTCGCCGAGATCCGTCCCGGCGGAGTGGTGGTGGTCTCGGACGGAGCTGAGGACGAGGCCATCCTGCCCATAATTCATTCTCGGGTCAGGGTGGACGGCGTGCGCCGGGTGCTGATCAAGCAGAGCCCCAACCTGGAGAGCACCTACTATCTCCTAAAGCAGGTCTTCAACGACCCCAAGATCAGCCACACCTTCTTCATACCGCCGGCGCTAGCTCTGCTCATGTTCTCCATATTCAGCCTGCTGGGCTATCCTAGCGGGGCGGTGGTGGCCATCACCGGTGCCGTGGGGCTGTATCTGCTCTTTCGGGGCCTGGGGCTGGACGACTCCATGGAGGAGGCCAAGCAGACGCTCAGAAAGTCCCTTTACGCCGGCAAAATCGCTTTCATCACCTACATCCTGGCAGCCATGCTGGTGGTGATAGCCACCGTTAGGGGGATCGCTTACTTCTGGCAATACTATCACGAGCCCATCTCCCCCGGCTATTTCATGCTCATGATGATCTATCTCAATGCCAGCGTCTGGTGGTACATTGCCGCCGCCCTCTGCGTAAACCTGGGCAAGATCATGGACATGTACCTGGAAGGGATCAGAGACGCCCGGACCATCTCCTATCTCTTCTTCCTGCTGGCCACCGGACTGATCATCTGGTCTGCCAGCAGCTTCATCCTGGCCAGCAATGCCGACTTGAAGTACGGCATGGGCATGGTCGAATCAGTGCAGTATCTGGCCATATCGGCCATCGTGGCCATACTCATCACTGTGGTGGGGGTCAATGTCTCCAAACGCCTGGCGGGCGTTGAGCCCCTTGAGCCGCAAAAGCAGAATCCTCAGCCCACCCAGCCCTCCAAATTGCCATGATAGAGATCAGGGCCTCTAAAGAGGCGTGCCTCTGCGACTTTACATTTGATTTCTACTGGCAGCACAAAGGAGAGAGGCTGGACATGGATGGGGCTGTGGCCGGCGTGAGCTATCGCCGAATGGTGCAGGCCCTTTCCAGCGGGGAAGACGTGCGCATCTCCGGGGATGTCGGGTCCCGTCTGGGGTCAAGCATGGGCGTGGACCTGGTGAGCTTCGGAGGCCGGGGCGGAGCCATAGAGGGCACGGGCAACATAGTTGTGGACGGAGACGTGGCCGGCCGAATGGGCATCAGCATGCTGCGGGGGGCCATCTACGTCTCCGGGGCCGTTATGCCCCCCCTGGGAAATGTGGTCGAGGCGGCCAGCGACATGACGGGATACAGGAAGTTCATCTCCATAACAGAGGTTTTAGAAAAGGGTCTCGCCGTCCTGCAGCCGAATGTATCCGATGAGTCGGGCCTGGTGCTTCGGGACGGAATTCTGAGGGACACGATAGCCGCCCGGAGCCCCGCAGGGAAGAGGGTGCTGGTAGAGGGCGATGTGGGGATGAGCACCGGCATTCTCATGTCTTCGGGCGAGGTCGACGTGGAGGGTGACGCCGGTCGCAACACGGGGGCCCTCTTGCGAGGGGGCCGGGTGGTGGTGCGGGGCAGAAGCGGCGACTTTACGGGGGTGCAGATGAGGGACGGGGAGATATTCGTGGAGGGTGATGCCGGCGGCTTCATCTGCGCCCGCATGAGGGGAGGTGCCGTTTATGCCCGGAGCGGCAAGTGCATCCCCCCGGCGCGCCTCCAGCCGTTAAGTCCGTCCGAGCAGTCTGCCCTGGTGGGGATCCTGCATATTTCGGCTCTTTATGCCATGATGTATCACAAGTTCTCACTTTAAAATCGATGCGAAGAATTATCGAGGTGAAGAAAGCATGAATGTATTGGGAATCTGTGCAAGCCCGCGGGGCTCGAAGAGCACCACGCTGAGGCTGGTCCAGGCCGCCCTGGAGGGCGCGAAGGCCGGGGGAGCCGATGTGGAACTGGTGGATGTCTGCGATCTGGATATCAAGTACTGCAACGCCTGTCAGGTTTGCTTCAAGACCGGCGAGTGCATTCATAAAGACGACTTTCAGGCACTCTACGACAAGATCATGGCTGCAGAAGGCCTGGTCTGGGGATCGCCCAATTACTTCCACACTGTGACCGCTCAGATGAAGGCGCTCATCGACCGCATGGCCGATGCCATTCACTGCCAACTGCTCACGGGAAAGTACTGCTGCAGCGTGGCCAGCGGAGGCAGCAACTACGATCAGGTCACAACCTACCTGGACGCTCTGATGCTCAATTTCGGGGCCTTTGTCACGGGGAGCGTGGGCGCGGCCATGTCTGAAGGGCCGGGGGCTCTTGAGGAAGCGCAGAAGAAGGCCTATGTGCTGGGCTCTAGCCTGGCAGCAGACATATCCGCCAGGCGCGACTACATCGAGCAGAGGGAGATGCAGGAGGAGACCCGGGAGTACTTCAAGCGGCTGGTGAAGATGAACAAAGAGAGCTGGGAGCACGAGTACGAGTACTGGAACAGCATAAACTGGAACTGATTTAGGCTCTTTGCTACTTCATGCGGGCAATTGATTTCCGTCTCTGAGAGTCCTCCGTGCACTCTGTGCTTCTCTGGCAGCAGTCCGTGGTCAATTGGCCATAACCAGTGGCTAACGACGTTTTTCACCACAGAGACACAGAGGACACAGAGCACGCACAGAGAGAGTTAACAACTGAACGAACTGAGGATGGCCACACAAAATAGCAGGGAGCCTGACTTTATCCGAATGCCGCACAACTCTTTAATAGTTTCCAGTCCTATTCAATTGTTCATGCTGACACTGGAAGAGGGCCGGCAGGCCGTGCGCCTGGCCAGGCAGGCTGTGCAAAGCTATATCGAGAGCAAGAAGGTGGTCGAGCCGGAGGGCCTGCCGGCCGTATTTGGGGAGAAGAGGGGGGTATTTGTAACCCTGCATGAGGAGGGCGACCTGCGGGGCTGCATCGGCTATCCGGAGCCCGTCCTGCCCCTGGGCCGGGCCATTGTGGACTCGGCGATCAATGCCTGCTCCAGAGACCCGCGCTTTCCCAGGGTGCGGCCTTCCGAGCTGAAGAGAATCGAGGTGGAGGTGACGGTCCTCACCAAGCCCCAGGCCTACGACGAGCCCAAAAAGAGGCTGCCGGAGCTGGTGGTCATTGGCCGGGACGGGCTGATTGTCCGGAAGGGTCCCTACTCCGGGCTGCTGCTGCCCCAGGTGGCCCCGGAGTGGGGCTTTGATCCCCTGGAGTTTCTCTCCCAGACGTGCGTCAAGGCCGGCCTCCCACCGGATGCGTGGCTGGATGAGGATTCCGAGGTGCAGCACTTCCAGGCCCAGATCTTCGCCGAGGTGGCCCCGGAGAGGGAGGTCTTCGAGAAGAGCTTTACGGAGAGTTCCTGCGGGACGAAGTAGCTGGACCGCAAACTGCTCCGTATATTGACTTTTTATCTTTTAGAAAAATTCATATATTTTGGGCGGCTATATTTTATTATGAAATATGATATTTTCGATCCCATGGATCCACTTCAATTCGCATGGAACCGCCTTCGGGCAAATATCGGTTTCTTTATTGTCCTGATGATAATAGCTGCCGCAATATACCTTATTCCTTTTCTCTTGCAGTTTATGTTTATCGGATTCTCAGGCTTGTCCGGCACTATTCCCGGTGGAGGAATGGTGATCCTGATGATTTTGATGCCTTTGCTTTCTCTGCTGGTTTATCTCCTGGTCGATCTGGGCCTTCTTAAGATCGCCCTGGGATTTCGGGATAACAAAAAACCGGAGATTGAGGATCTATTCCGCGGATACCCCAGGCTGCCGACTTACCTGGCGGCATCGATTCTCTTCTATTTGATCATCTTTGTGCCATCCATACTGCTGTCGATGGGCAGCATTCTCTTCATGAGGAATCCTTTCCTGGGGATGATCGTATCGTTTCTGATGATGATACTGATCTTCATAGCAGTGATATATCTGTTTATAAAATATCAGTTCTACGGCTATCTCATCATAGATAAAAACCTCGGTCCAATCGAAGCTCTGAAAAGGAGCTCAGAGCTGACCCGCGGTGCCGAAAAGAATCTGTTCATCTTCTGGCTGGAGCTGTTTTGCGGCTTTGCCGTGATACTGCTCTTCTTCGGCATTCTAATCATAGCGCCGATGACCGTCCTGGCCGGCGTCCTGTCGCAAAAGCTTCTGGTCTACTTCACCATGGTCATGAATCTGATCGTCACAGTGATAAACCTGATAGTGGTCGTGCCCATCATCAAGCTGGCCACGGCGGACATCTATCGGCGGCTGGCTGATCGATCTGCCGCAACAGTTGGACTGGATTTGCTGGAGGGCGGGCAAAAGAGCGGCGAGGAGCTGCCTGCGGGAGGGGCGTGATGCTGCCGTAGCCTCCTTTTTTTCTGTACATTCTGATTCTGACCTTTGAAATAGATTTAAGTATTTTAAGATGATATTTATCAGCATGAATCGTGATGATTTCATTTCCATTGATGCCATTAGATTCGGATTGAACGGCCTGGAGAAGAATCTCCGTTTCTTCATAACACTGATAATTATTGTGTCTGTGTTATACAATATACCTGTTCTGATCATCAAATATTATCTCAAATTTCAGACCTTGGACAGCACTCCGCGCTCTCAGGATCTATTCGTAGGCCTCGTGATGCTATTTGTATTCTTGATAGTCTATTTCGTTGTTGAACTTGGATTGCTCAGGATCGCTTTAAAATTCAAAGATAATAAAGAAGTTGAATTCAAAGATCTATTTAAAGAATATCATCTGCTACCGAGGTACCTTCTAGCAACCATTATATTTTATCTGATCCTCACGCTCCCCTATTATCCTACAATTTTCCTCAGCATGCTTTTGGCCAAGGGGTCATCTGAGGAATATATCCTCGTTGCAGCAATTCTGATCACCCTGGTGGCAGCGGCATATCTGCATTTGAAATATCAGTTCTTCGGCTATTTTATTGTAGACCGGGGCTCCGGTCCCATCGAGGCTTTGAAGCAGAGCAGCAGGATGACCAGGGGGAACATGAAGAACCTGCTTATCTTCTGGATTGAGATGGGTTTGGTCATTGGCTTTATATCGGCAATAGCCAGCATAGTCATCGAACTTCCCGTGACCATGCTCCTCGCGATAGTGTCTGAGGACTTTGCGGCCATTTCTGGTGATTTCGTCTCATCTACGGTGAGTCTGTTTGTGGCAGTGCCCCTCACCAAGCTGGCCACGGCGGACATCTACCGGCGGCTGGAGTGGCGGGCGCCGGCGTCTGTGGGCGGGGGGGAAGCGACGGGGGATGCGGGGGCGGGAGAATGATGAGATACTTTCAAGGCCAATTGCTGCATCTTAAGCCAAATCGAACTGCAATCCTGGAACTCTCTCGAAATAGCGATCTGTAGAGACAATTGTTGCCCCATGAACCAGAGCAATGGCGGCGATCAATTCATCGAAGTCGCCTATTGACTCACCCCTTCTCTTCAATTGTGCGGACAGCTCCCCGAATATATCATAAGCATCTTCATCAATAGCGAGGACGACAAAGCCATCAAGAAGTGCCTTGACCTTTTTTAATCCGTCTTCCGACTTTGTAGGATTGTATACGCCTTTATAAAGCTCCAGTACGTTTACCTGAGTGGTGCAGAGAGTCTCTCCCGTCTCTTCCAGTTCAAGGATCTTTCGTATGGCATTGTCCTTTCTATGAAGGGCATCGATCAGAACTGAGGTGTCTATTATTATCATCACACCTCAACGTCTCGCATCTTCGATCGGCGCATTTCACGGGAGGCGGCCTCGATTCTGTCCGCAAGCTCGTCATCTCTGCCTATTTCATCAAGGATTTCGGAGAGCTTTCTTTTGGCGGGAAAATGCTGGATTATGACCTCGGAGAAGCTCTGGTTCTCGCCTTTTCGGGCTTTAAGGCGATCGTAGGCTTCCTCGGTTATGGTGATGGTCTTGGTGGACATATGTAAATGTACGTGTATTTACTTGTACATATCTTTTTCTAATAGCAGCTCTTTGGAATTGAGCATTCTGGCCTTCGAGAATCCTGGTCACCCTTCTCCAAACCTTTTTATACCTCCTCCGTCTTCCCACAAAGGAAACCTTGATGACCGGATGTTGCGAGAGAGCCATCCTTATCCCGTCCTCTCTCACCATGGAG
>Ga0209099_1002318_pt1 | contig 17037 bp, 8 predicted proteins | sample AD_JPNHW2_MetaG_FD_184430 | JGI IMG/M metagenome (GOLD analysis project Ga0209099, IMG submission 184430) | Active sludge microbial communities of municipal wastewater-treating anaerobic digesters from Japan - AD_JPNHW2_MetaG (SPAdes) (version 2) | ecosystem: Engineered > Bioreactor > Anaerobic >... | reverse complement strand
GGGAAGAGTCCGATCCTTTGGGATCAAAGTCCGAAAACTCCTCGTCGATCTCCTCGGCAAACTCGGGCTGCACGTGGACGGGAAAGACCTCTCCCGTAATACCGTACCGGCAGTAATAATCGCGTTCCGTGAGCTGTCGCTCGATCTTGATAAACTCGCCAAAACTGGTGCAACATTTCCCGCACCAGTTGCAGTCAAACTTCGCCATGACCTCTGACCTCCGCCCGGTGAAATGAAAGCCGGGTCTCCAGGATCGGCCCGGCCGGCGGATACCGCGAGGATTCCAGGCGATCCCTGCAGCCAGCCGATGCGGGCGAGAGATAGTCCGGCTGGATTCCGGAACGTATCGATGTAACCACGGCACCTGCGACAGAGAACCGGTTTTTTTCCGGTAAACCGTGTTTGACCGGAAATAAATAAAAAACTATGCAACCGGATTTTACATCCCAGACTAATTTAGATATATATATGTACATGATTTTTGCATATATCACATATTATGATGGTGGATGGGTGTAGCATAATATTCGGTGATTTATTCAGGAAAGGACACAGAGAGAGAGAAATGCGGGAATCCCGGATCCGGTAAGCAGGTTTTGTTATGCGGGGCGTAATCGTACAATCCATCCTTAAGGGTACTGAGAACACCCTTTTAGGCTTTTTTCTCTATCGGGACACGTGGTGAAGATGGAAGTCAGGTATTGTTCTGTTGTGCTTTTATTCCTCCTGGCATCGGTTGCCCTGTACCCGGTATCCGCGGCGGTTCCGGTTGCCGACTTCACCGGTGCGCCCGTGTCCGGGGAAGCACCGCTTACGGTCTCATTTACCGATGCATCGACCGGTTCTCCCGCCGGCTGGGCCTGGTTCTTTGGCGATGAAACCTACCCGGGTGCCTGGACTCAGATGAACGCGAGCGCGTATACACCGGAAAGAGTTGACCAGAGCAGCGTCGTGATGCCTGACGGCAGTCTCATCCTGATGGGTGGCACTTACTATGATAGCGTGCTTCTTAATGATACGTGGCGGTCGGCGGACACTGGCGCAACATGGATCCTGGTGAATGCAAGTTCCGGGTGGCTGCGGAGATCCGGGCAGAGCAGCGTCGTGATGCCGGATGCAAGCATCGTGCTGATGGGAGGCACCGGTGACAGCGGCTATCTGAATGATGTATGGCAGTCTGCGGACAATGGCGACACATGGACCCTGGTGAACGCAAGTGCCGGGTGGCCAGCGAGATCCAAGCAGAGCAGCGTGGTGATGCCGGACGGTAGCATCGTGCTCATGGGAGGCATCGGTGACAGCGGCTATCTGAATGATGTGTGGCGGTCGGGCGATAACGGCGTTACGTGGAACCAGCTGACTGCAGGCGCCGACTGGCCGGCACGGTACTGGCAGAACAGCGTGGTGATGCCGGATGCGAGCATCGTGCTGATGGGAGGCATCAGTGGCGGCGGCAACCTGAATGATGTATGGCGGTCGGACGATAACGGTGTTACGTGGACCGAGCTGACTGCAGGCGCCGAATGGTCGCCCAGAAGGGGTCAGAGCAGCGTCGTGATGCCGGATGCAAGTATCGTGCTGACGGGAGGCTATGGTGACGGCAGCGCGCTGAATGATGTGTGGCGGTCAGGCGATAACGGCGTTACATGGAACGAGCTGACTGCAGGCGCCGGATGGACGGCACGATTAGCTCACAACAGCGTGGCGATGCCGAATGGAAGCATCGTGCTGATGGGAGGCGCCAGCGACATCAGCATGCTGAATGATGTCTGGCTTTTCAGTCCGATCGGTTCATCGCTCCAGAACCCGTCGCATACCTACACCACACCGGGAACCTATCAGGTCTCATTGCAGGCCTACAATGGCGACGGGTATGACAGCATTCAGATGCCCGGGTATATCACCGTGACCCATGGCCCGGCACCGGCCGTGACCGGCATCATCCCTGATACCGGGTCCAACACGGGAACCGTTGCAATCACCGACCTCCAGGGCGCCAACTTCACCACGGGAGCCGGCGTGGTGCTGACCCCCCAATACTATAACCCGGTCCACCAGGGGTTCATTTCCGACGGGTCCGGCGGGGCGCTCCTGAATACTCCCGCTGACGTCGCGATCTCCGGCAATTATGCCTACGTGGCAAGTTCGGGCTCGGACTCGCTGGAGATTGTCGATATTTCGGATCCGGCCAACCCGTTCCATGCAGGGAACCTGACCGATGGCAACGGGGAGCCCCCCTTCCTCACGGGAGCAAGCAGTGTCGCTGTCTCCGGCAATTATGCCTATATCGTAGGGGACTTCAATGCGCTGGAGATCGTGGATATTTCTGACCCGGCCAACCCGGCCCATGCAGCACTCCTGTCAGATGGCGACGGTATCCCACCCTACCTCAACGGTGCCAGCGGCGTCTATGTCTCCGGCAATTATGCCTATGTGGTAAACACGTACTATAACACGCTGGAAGTCATCGACATTTCCGATCCGTTAAACCCGGTACATGCGGGGTACATCATGGACGGCGCGGGCGGTCCGCCCTACCTGGATACACCGGAGAACGTGTTTGTCTCCGGCTCCTATGCGTACGTTGCAAGTTATGGCAGCAATGCGCTGGAGATCGTGGACGTCTCCGATCCGGCCAGCCCGGTGCACGCAGGGTACATCGGGGATGGTTCGGGCAGCCCGCCCTTCCTGAGCATGCCTGAGAACGTGTTCGTTGCCGGCTCCTATGCGTACGTTGCAAGTTATGGCAGCAACGCGCTGGAGATCGTGGATGTCTCCGACCCGGCCAGCCCGGTGCATGCCGGCCATATTATGGACGGAAGCGGCGGCGCTCTCCTCAACCGTCCGGTCGATATCGCTGTTTTGGGAAACCATGCCTATATCTCCAGTCAGGGCAGCAATGCGCTCGAGGTCGTGGATGTCACGGACCCGGCACACCCGCTCCATGCAGGCAGTATTTTTGATGGTGCCGGTGCTCCGCCGTTCCTGTCAGGTCCCGCCGGCATGAGCGTCTCCGGCAGTTCCGCCTACGTGACCGTCCCGGGGAGCAACGTCCTCGAGGTCGCCGATATCTCGACGGTACCGGGAACATCGGTGAATGTCAACGCGCCGGACCAGATCGACTGCGTACTCGACCTGGCCGGAAAATTCCCGGGGCCGTATAACGTCGTTGTCACGAACCCGGACGGGCAGTTTGGGGCACTCATCGGCGGATTCACGGTCACGTCGGGGGGTACCGGATCGGTGCACAACCTCAACTCGGGGCTGGATTACCCGACCATCCAGGAGGCGGTCGATGCGGCCAACGACTACGATTCCCTCACGGTCGACAGCGGGACGTATCCCGAGAGCGTGTTTATAGAGATCCCGCTGGAGATCCGGGGATCCGACACCGGCGGGGGCCTGCCGGTAATCGACGGGATGGGAAGTTATGCCTTCGGGATCTATACCGGAGAGGGTGTTCTGGATTCCCTTGTTCTCACGAACGCAACCGGTGCGTGGGAGGCAGGGATCACCGGGAACCCCACCAACATGACGATCAGCAATATTACCGTCACGGATTCCTTCAGCGGCATTTTCTTCGTGGATTCTTCCAATATCACGGTCAAAAATTTCAACCTGTACGGCAGCGGCGAGTACGGGCTGCTCTTCTCCGGAGGCAGGGATATCAGGATCAGCGACTCGGCTTTCTGGGGAGACGAGGGAAGCACTGACGGCATCACGTTCTGGAGCAACACGGAAAGCCATGTAACCAACGTGACGATTGCGGCATATCCCGGCAACGGGATCCTGCTTGACGGGGCAAACCTCCGCAATACGTTTGACGCGCTGAATATCTCCGATTCATGGGATGCTGTCACGATCCAGGGGACGAGCAACGACAATACCATCACCGGAAGCGAGCTGTACGCAAACATGAACGGGATCCTGATCGACAACTCCCACAACACCACGGTCACGGATACGCGGATCCATGACAACGTGCTGGAGGCCATCGTGCTGAATGCATCGTCCAACACGACGATTTACGGCGCAACCATCGTGTCGAACAACTATGGCCTCCTGATCTCGGAATTGTCGTCGGACAACAAGGTTTTCAATAACAATTTCACCAATGCGATGAATGCAGAGGACAGCAGCGGGGCCACTGTCTGGAACACCACGAAGACTGCCGGCACCAATATCATCGGCGGCCCGTACCTTGGCGGTAACTTCTGGAACGATTATTACGGCGAGGATACGGACGGGGACGGGCTGGGCAATACCCTCGTCCCGTACAACAGCAGCGGCAACATCACCGCAGGTGGGGACAGTCTCCCGCTGATCCCTGTCGCTACCGGACCGGTTGCCAACGGATCGGTAATCGACCAGTACGCGACCCTCTTCATCGGCGAAGGGGGGCTGGACGTCACCCATGCCCTGAACCAGGCGCAGGGCAGCCCGGAAGACGGCATACCGCAGAACACTACCATCGGATGGTGGGCATCGGGAACTCCCGCAGGTGCCCCGACAACATCCATCGACCTGAGCGGGACCTACGCCTCCTTCAATGTGAGCCCGGGAAATTTTGTCGGGTATAACGGTACCTGGTATCTCCTTGAAGCCGACGGGATCACCGCGATGGGACCGACATTCGCCGTCGAGGATCCCGGCCTCGATCTCAGAATCTGGGACCTGACGCATGGCGCCGATGTCACCGGCTCAGCGGTATCCCGGGATACCCTGCTGGGATTCCGCATCGATACCAACATGAACGGATCGGTGTACAACCGGGCTCCCCTCGACCCGGCAACGGATGGTTTCATCGATATTGTCGTGGTGAATGCAACCGGTTTCACCTACCAGGCACTGTACCACTATTCAACGGATGAAGGCGCACTTGCAGGGCCGGGCTCCGTTCTTGCAAATTACGTGGATACCCGGCCATGGTACTGGGGGACGCTGTCTGCGGCATGGAACACCAGCGCACAGGACGGTGGCAGTTATATCTACCCCGAAGGCACCTGCACGGTCCATGCCGAATCCACGCTCCACGACATGAGGGCCAATTACCGGGATGGCGGTGCGGATTACGTGGGAAAGACGGTCTCCCTTCCCTATACCATAACCATTGTTTCAGGACCGCCGGCAGCGCCGGTCGCCTCATTTGTCGGATCGCCGACAACCGGGATCGCCCCGCTCGCGGTCCAGTTCAACGATACGTCCGATGCAGAAAGCCCTCTTGCGTGGAACTGGAGTTTTGGCGATGACACCTGGTCCAACACCACGGACAGCGCCCTGAGGAACGCCAGCCACCTGTATTCCTCGGCCGGGACCTACGATGTCTCGCTCACGGTAACGAACGTATCCGGCAGCAATACCACCACCCTGCCCGGGTACATCTCGGTAACCGCACCGGCAGCGCCGGTCGCCTCGTTTGTCGGATCGCCGACAAGCGGTACCGTGCCGCTCGCGGTGCAGTTCAACGATACGTCCGATGCAGAAAGCCCTCTTGCGTGGAACTGGAGTTTTGGCGATGACACCTGGTCCAACATCACGGACAGCGCCCTCAGGAACGCAAGTCACACCTATTCCTCGGCCGGGACCTACGATGTCTCGCTCACGGTAACGAACGCTTCCGGCAGCAATACCGCGACGTACGCCGGGTACATCGATGCCCTTGCGCCCCTCATCTCTGCAACAGCGAGCGCGGGCATCGGGCCGGCCGGGACGGTATTTACCTTCTCCGGCACCAACACCTACGGCACCAGCCCGGATACCTATACCAGTATTTTCATTGCCAATACCACGGACGGCACCGGTCCGCTCGGGAACGGTGTCCGGCCGGACGATCTCCTTGTGCAGACGATTGACGGGGACAACGCGACCGTCAGCCAGTCGGTCGTCTATCCCGGCGGTGCATGGTCGTATCCCTGGGATTCCGGCGCGATCGCCGGCGGGTCGCTGCTCCCGGGTTCACCGTATACGTTTTATTTCGCCAACCGGACGTATAACCGGTCCACGCTTCCCACCACCGGTCCCGACTACGGCTGGACGCGGATCCAGATCGGGATCGAAGGACCGGTAACCGCAGGCTTTGCCAGGAGCACGTCTGCCGGTACTGTCCCGCTCACGGTCGTCTTCACCGATATCTCCACCGGCTATCCTGAACAGGTCAACCTGAGTTTCGGGGACGGTTCATGGTCGAACTCAACCGGATCGATGACCCACATCTACACCGGCACCGGGACTTTTACCCCGGTGATCTATGCCGGCAACAGCATCAGCAGCGACAGCAGGACCAACGGGACCATCGTGGTCTATGGATCGGTCCCGCCCGTAACCCCCGCCAATTTCACCGCCAACACCACTTCCGGTACCGTGCCGCTGGCCGTCCAGTTCATGGACACGTCCGATACCCTCGATCCGCTGATGTGGAACTGGAGTTTTGGTGACGATACGTGGTTCAACACCACGGACAGTTCGCTCCGGAACGCCAGCCACCTGTATGCCACGAGCGGATCCTTCATCGTCTCGCTCACGGTAACGAACGCCACCAGCAGTTATACGCTGGCCCGGGTAGGGTATGTGGTGGTGGATGCGGGAGGGTGGACCGGTGCCGGCGGCGGGAGCGACGGTACTTCCGGCGACGACCAGCCCGCACCGGCGGTTGCCGTTCCGGGACCATCGCTCGCGGCCATCCCCCCGTCCCAGCCCCCGAACGCGCCGGGGATTGCGGCCGACGGCGTGTCCATGAGTTACCCGGTAGGATTCGAAGGGCTGGTGTACAACGAGAACGGGTACCAGATCCTTGAGGTCAACCTTGACGGGGCAAGGAGGGCAGGTGCAACGGTCACCCAGTACTTCAACCGCGTCGAGATTTACCAGCACCATTCACCGGGGGTCCTTCTGACGTTCTGGGGCGACAGGTTCGATATCGTCAACGGCAACCTTACCGGCAAGGTCACCAGGGCGGAACTTGTCACCGACCCGCTGAACGCCACGCTGAAACAGGGAGCGGTCTCCGGTGCCGTTCATGCGGTCCTGCCGGCACTCACCACCCGGGGCCTGATCACCACCACCCTTACGGAAAACGTGAGCGCCGGGGTACTCGCACAGTTTGAAACGATTGCCGCGGGCAATGGCCTCCGTATGAATACGGTCGGGTTTACGTATACCATCAACAAGGTCAACCTGACCACCGGCCCGGCAAACGTGACCTTTTCCGTACCCGCATCATGGGTGACTGCGCACGGGGGCACGGAGAGTGTCCGGATCGTCCGGATCAGCGAAACGACCGGGCGGGAGGAACTGCTCAGGACGCTCTTTACCGGTACGGGTGAGAACGGGAACCTGCTGTTCCGGGGAGACTCTCCCGACGGCACATCGCTCTTCGGCCTGCTGACTGCCGAGGCAACCGCGGCCAAGCAGGAAGAACACCCGAACACCACGTATATCCCGGCCTCGAAATCCGCCATGGTCACCAATGTCGGCATGTTCGGGTGGCTTGCCGGGTTATTATCGGAAAACCCGGTGCTGGTCCTTATCGTGGCCGCCGTTCTTGCGGCGGCCCTGTACTTCGGGTGGTGGAAACGGCGGCTGTAACCGCCGGGGAGTACACGGGAGGTTACCGATGACAACGACCGATGCATTACGACAGGCCGGTGACATCCGGGGCCTTATCCGGCTGCTGGATCACGGGAACCCGGACCTGCAGTGGCGGGCAGCAGATGCGCTGGGCACCCTGGGGGAACGTGCCTGCGACCCGCTCATCGCCATCCTCGATTATCATAAGATGCATGTCCGCCTCGGCGCTATCGAGGCCCTGGGCGATATACAATGCCCGCGATCCGTTGAACCCATACTAAAGAGACTGGAGAACGACCGGGACAACGAGGTCCGGTTTGTTGCCGCGCTGGCGCTGGGCCAGATCGGGGACCGCCGGGCAGAACCTGCCCTGGAAAAGGCCCTGAGGGACCCGGACCGGTATGTCCGGTACGGTGCGGTGATGGCCCTCGAGATGCTCAGCTGGACGCCGGATAATGAAGAGACGCTCGCCCACATGCTCATTGCCCAGCAGGAATGGGAGACCCTGCGGGGGATGGGCCGGGCAGCGGTAGGTCCCCTCATCAGGATCCTTAAGGATCCGAACCCGAAGTCCCGCGAGAAAATCGTCAGACTGCTGGGGGAGATCGGCGGCCCGGATGCAACGAATGCCTGCAAACAGGCGCTGATGGACCGGGACCCCGGCGTCCGGTGGAGAGCCGTGCTCGCCTGCAGGAAATGCGGGGTACCCCGCCGGAATATACCCCAGATCCTCGCAAACCGCCCCCGCACCACGCCCAGTGCCTTCGGTGCTGCGATCCTGAACCTGTTCTTCTTTGGTCTCGGGTACCAGTACATCGGGAAATGGTGGGGCTTTTTGGTCTTTATGTCCTACATGACCGTCATGGTCCTTGTCCAGCTGGAATTGAACCTCGTCTTCCCGTTCATCTACATCTACCCGCTGACCGCGGTGAGCGCGGTCCAGACCTACTATGCGGTCAAACGCATGCCGGATATGTGAGGTGGTACTGCTATGTCGTTACTGGATTTGTTCAGGGCAAAAAAACCCGATATTGAAAGTCTGGCCACAAAAAAGGATATCCGGGGTTTGATCCGGGCGCTGAGATTCCGTGACGTGGACGTCCAGCTCGATGCGGCAAAAGCCCTCGGGAGTCTTGGCCCCGATGCAATCGGGCACCTCCTCACGGCCCTCAGAATACGGGACAAGACGATAAAACTCGGGATTATCGGGGCCCTTGCCGAGATCCGGAGCCCGGAGAGTATCGGGCCCCTGAGTGCAACCCTTACCAACGAGAACAGCGAAGTGCGGTGGCAGGCAGCCCTTGCGCTGGGGGAGATCGGGGATCCCGCTGCAGCCGCGGCCCTGCAGTCCATCTTAAGCGACCCGGACAAGTATGTGCGGTACGCAAGCGCGACATCCCTGACCATGCTCGGCTGGAAACCCCACAATGACGACGAGAAGGCGCGTTATTTTGCCGCCATGCTGGAATGGAATGCCGCAAGGCAGATCGGGAAACCCGCGGTCCCGGCCCTTGTCAGCCTGCTCCGGGACCGGGACAGTTCCGTCCGGATAAAGGCCGTGGAGATCCTGGGGGAGATGGGGGAGAAGGATGCAACGCCGGCGCTCATGCAGTCACTGGGAGACGAGAACCGGGAAGTGCGGTGGAGTGCGGCCCTTGCGGCGCCGAAGTGCTCGATTCCCATGAAGGCGCTGCCGCGGGGGCTGTCCCGCCGGCCCCAGGCAATGAAAAATCCCTGGATTGCCGGGTTCCTGAATTTCCTCCTGCCGGGGCTCGGTTACGGGTACCTGGGAAAGTGGTGGGGGACCATGATCTTCCAGATCGATGTGATGGCCACGGTCTGGCTCTTCAAGCTGGAAGGGGATGCAAATTCCTATGCCGTGCTCCTGCCGATATACCTGCTGCTCGGTTTCCATGCCTGGTACATCACCACGAAGATGCCAAAGGATCCGCCATGACCCGCAGACCGGATGGCACCCTGCGTGCGGGAGAGCGGGGAAGGTGGCTTACCGGGATGACGGGAGAGAAAACGCTGGTTGTCTGACCATCCATGACAAAGCGGCAGCACCGGCGCGCGAACGGATCCTGCCCGTCGGTGAGGGAGAGGACGCGATCCCCTGCAGGGGAAAATCCACCCAGAGAACGCCATGGCAGGAAAAACCGGCCCCGTTTTACGGGGAATCTCTCGGGATTTTCCCCAAACGGAGATGGTTCCCGTGGGAAATAATTATCCTCTCACAATCAGATGATAGAAAGAATGCGGGACCCCCTCATCATTTTCCTGGTTATTGTACTGGCTGCCTGCATATTTTCAGCCGGATGCGTGCAGTCATCAGGCAACAGCACGGTAACTGCGGCTGTTCTGCAGGAGAACGTTTCCCTGCCGGACCCTGCAACGCCCGTCCCCACAACCATTGCAACAAGTGCTCCTTACGAGGTCGTAACGGTTATCCGGTATGTTTCCCCGCCCCGGGAGGTAAAGGACACATACCTCCTCTTTAGTCTGGAGGTTCCCGGTGAGTGGAATGTCTCGACAACCCGGATGATGAAATCGGATACTTCTGATTACCGGACCGACCTGGTTGCAGGGAATGTGTTCTCTCTCTATTCCTATCCCGTCACCCCCAGCCGGGAGCAGGATTTCCGCGACCGGTTCCGGCAATGGATCCCCGCACCGGTCGAGAGGGCGGTGACCATCAATAATATCCGGTACGACCGGTACGAAAGCCGGGCCGGGGGCAATACCACGGTTGCTTACCTTGCGCGGGCGAACAGCGCGAACGAACACGGGTACGGGAGCGTGCTGGTCTTCACTGCGCGTGACAGCAACCGGTTCGAGCTGGAGGATTTTGAAGCGGTGGTGTCATCGTTCCGGTACTTCAGCGCGAAAGATGCCCCCACCATACCGGGCGACGAAATCCCCGTGTACGACCTGTCGGGAACGGCAGTGTACCGACGCCTGGACCCGCGGCTTTTTAATTCCACGGACGGGGGTGGTGACGGGGACATGAGTTCCTCCGGTTCAGGCACCTCTGGCGGCGATTCCTCCGGGGGGGATTCCTCGGGCGGTGGCGGCTGCAACAGCGGGAGCTGGTCGTGGGAATGACAGCGGTAAATAACAATTTTTAATGAAACCGGCTGTCGTGACCGGACAGCTCGGGATTCCGGATAAATTTTTTAGAGCGGGGTTTTTTTGAGAGAAGGCTGGCGGGGATCTGACCGGATTGCAACGGGTTCGTTTTTGTACAAAATTTAAAAAAATAATTTTAGTGAGTGCGGTTACGTCCAGTGCCCGGTCACGTGCATCTGCGGGGGATCTTATGAGAAGATTGTGGTTTTCGCAGACGTGACCGTTAGGTTGCTTCCAGTGCTCACAAGATTTAATGGAGAAAAGGAGTAGTCAATTTGCATAAATTTCAGCAAAAAATATTAATATTGTTCAGTATAACTATTGATCAATGAGTCCTTATGATGAAGACCGGGTGAATGAAAAAATAGTTGAGATTGCCCGGAAGTATGGTCTAAATCCAGGAATGTTACGGGACATTCTTATCCTACGAAATCGCGGGATGAATAATGGACAAATTGCCACTCATATGGGAATCAATCGCAATACAGTAAATAAATACGTAAATGCCCTCAACGACATGAACCAAAATGATCTTCTTCAACTTCTCGCATTAGTTGCCATGATCGGCGCCGGGGTAATTGTCATTAATTCCCTTTTAAAATCCCTTTTCGGAGAGAACGATGATGAAGACGAATAAAATTTTTGCAATGGGACGGAAGGGACCTCCAGTTTTTTCCGTTACTAACGATAAGGAGGTGTTAGGGAAATGGTCTTGATGAATCAAGAAAGTGAATATGCACTTAAAGTGACAGACCAAGTGCATATCCATCTGCCATCAAGTGCTTTCACCAATGAAGCATCGAATTTCTGGTTCGGCGCTTTAATCGGTGCAGGCATTCTGTTTGTAGTTCTTGCAAGCACGGTAAGTGAGTAAGGAAGAAACACTTCCTCATATCTTTTTTTATTTTTCCTTAAAAAAAAAATTTCTATAGAAATGTTCCATAAAGCCATTTTTTATCCAAGTAACCGTGAGATGAAAAGCAACAATGCGGAAATTATCAAATTCACAACAAATGTCTTCCTTACCGGCCATTCGTGAAAATTTAACAACTGTTGATAAAGGGATAAAAAATAGGAATTTCTATCACGATTAACAAAATTTTCCGGCTGAACAAAATCAATATAAGATATCATTCCTTCAAGCCGGGTAATCTCTTCATTCTTCCGTCTTACAATATGATAATGTAAAACCAATATGATACACAGGCTTAAAAATACAGAAAAAAGGTACAGATAGATAAATGGCAGAAATTTCGAAAAACTGTCGAGAGGAATATAGCTGAACGTTTGATCAATTGTATTTTTTATTACGCTTGAGGCATTTCCCAAGGTAAGATTATGAAATTTTTCAGAGATTTGATAATAGATTTGTAGTTTTGGAAAATCGATTTGAGTGATTACTGTTAAAAATGGTAATAATCCAATCGCAATTCCCAAGGTATACAGGCAATTAATTACATTATCCCCATATTCTTTGGTATCTCCCATATCAATGAACGGTTTTATTTTAACGGGTAATATCAAGACTCCAATTAATAAGAATAACAAAATCAAGATCATCGTCATCATAATCATTAAAATAACAAAAATAAAAAAGAGCATTATTGCCATTGGTAACAGGGTTACCAAGGCCTCGAAAAATGTTGTAATACTAAAGTCTGAGAGAAAAGCGGTTATCGGAGGTTCACAATATTTTGGGAATAGCATTTGTATCATGGAAAGGACATATAAGATTCCAAAAAAAGACCTTATAAAAAAATGGATTTTTCTTCCCGACGACCATTTCCAGCAAAACCCATTAAAGAATTGGGTTAAAAAAACAGAATATACAAACGAATCATAGCTCATTACCAGAGGATAAATTTTCGTTCTGCTAACTTTTTTAAAATCTTGGGTTGCATAGACGAAACCTGTCCAGGAAATAACACCTAACAAAATAATAGCGAGAATCCCGAAAATATATCTAATTTTTATCTCTACGGTATCCTGTGCCGTAATCAACGGATATGCAAGCATCAAGATCGTTAAAACAAACAAGAAGCTGAACATTATCATCATGTTCACAAATTTATCAAAAAATGACTCAGAACCTCGTTCTTTTTCTGAATGATATTTTTTTCTGATACCGTCGACTATTAAAAAAAAGAGCCATTCTAAAAATGTATCATGATTAAAGGAAATTTCTTCGGTGACAGATGATGGGATCAAAGATTTCACTGAATCAAAAGAAATTCTAATCATCGAACATGTCTCCATCACTAATAATCGAATCACTCATCCAATGATTTGTTGACTCAAATAATTCATGATAAAATTCTTCAAGAGAGGATCCTTTCGGAGATTCTTTAGCTTTTTCTTCTGCAATTGTTTTAATTTTGACATCAATAGATGATGGCTCACCAACTGTCCCAAACCGAGGAGTATACCTTCCGACATCGAGTAACTTCTTTTTAATTTTTCTATAACAATCATCACTGTTTTTTAATGATGCTCCGAGTAATTTTTGAATGAAGATGTGATTACTAAAGAGGAGTTCCGGAGGGGAATCACGAAGCAGTTCACAAATTAAAAGAAGTTTGTCTTCATTTTTTGATTTTATCCAGTCCTTAAAGAACGTAAAATAATCAATCTGAAAATTATTGGATAAAACTGCAAATAACTCGCATAAAAAAAAGCCATCATCAGAAGTTAATGCTGCATTCCTTACCTTTTTTAATAATTTTAAAAATTTTGGATGGATAACAAAGGTCTCTAAACAATGATATGACAATCTGAAGGGGATTGGATCATATCTATTCCAAATTTCACCTTGATTTGCATTATGTGAAAATTTGATCCTCTCGAAAAATAAATCAATTACACTATCCGGGTTTTTCTCGCAAGCATATTTCAGAAAATTGCAGATATAAAAACCAGACCCGTCTGAACGATGTTCAAGAGATTCTATTGGTACTAACTTCATTATCATTTTTTTAATTTCTGAATGACTCAATTCAATTCTTGGTCTGACACTCGTTGAAAAAAATGGCGTTAGGAGTGCATTGGCAAGGGAAAAATTATTTCCAATATCCATCGATAACAAAATTTTTTTAATTTTCTGTGAATCAAATTGTGAAAATTCAGCGAGGGATGCAACGGCCAAACTTTTAATGTGATTATCTTGATTTTTCAATAAGATTTCAATATTTTTAATTTCATCTTTTTCAACTCCTGCGGACCACCATCCTTGTGAATAACCGAAAGCAATAGATTGAGATATTAGTTGATTTTGAGATTTAAGACCAACATTAATGAGTTTCTTCGCTATTATTTGATCTTCTTCTTTGATTCCCGACAAAATCGCAGAAAAATAATTGCCCAAACCTGAATTTTCTTCGGAAAGAATTTTTAAGCAAATCTGTTCACTAAAATTCGGGAATTGTTTGCCAAGAAGGTAAAAAAATCTACCAGGATTTGATGAAATTTTTTCGTCATGAAACTTTTGAATTAGAGTAGTAAGAAGGGTATATGCATCATCGGAGGAAGTGAATTTTGTTTTGAATTCTTTAACCATTCGTTGTATTTTTTTGTCGATGATCTCCCGCTGTTTAATGTAATCATGGTGTTCGTCATCATCGAATGTATTCAAAAGGACTCTTACAAGCCGAATTTCAAAGGTGTTTCTTCTCCTCCCAATAATTCTTTGACATATTTCACGGTTTTGTTCATCCTTTTGAAATCTTAAATACCAACGTAATTTTTGAATGATTGTAATTTGGACAGTGGGATCTTGTGTTTCAATTAGAAGTTTTTCTATGAGATTTAGAATCTCCCGCTCCTCAGGTCTCCATTGTAAATATTCCTTATCAGAAATTTTTCTTCCAAATAATGCCCTGGGGGGATACAAAGACTCGGTCAGACTTTTTAGTGCTCTTAAAACAATTTTTGTAGATTTCCCAGTTATACAGGATGAAATCAAAACAATTGCTTGTTTCCTGATTTTTTGTGTATTTTTATAACTGATAGCAAAGGGGGCAAAATGTATTGTTCGGCCCTTTAGATGTGAATCTTCTCCATCTTTTTTTAACATCGGATCAATAATATCCAAGGGTGAATGGTTGTGGTCATGTACGGTTGGATTTCGCATCCATCGTTTGACCGAGTCTAATACGTTTTGTTGAATCACTAACGGTTTGTGATAACCGTATCCAGCTAGATCTTGAAGAATTCTGATTGGATGGGATGTTTCTGATGACAATAACCCCTCTTTATCCTTTCCTAAATCCCATAAAATATCGCAGCACTGGGGAATGAAATCGATATTATATGAAATTTTTTGAAGAATCGGAGGGATTGCCCTTTTTACATCGTCATGAGTATATTCGTGAAGTCCAGTGAAATTTTCATTTTTTGATGAGGGATTTGCCAGTGCATATTTGACCAGATCCAAAGATCTGGATGGTTGGAAATATGCAATTTTCTCAATCGATCCTAATAAAAGATCACGACTTAAATTTGAACCATTCTCATATGCCCTAAATAGTTCATCCCATATCTGGTTCATTACCTCAATTTTTGAACCATCACTCTGGATACGCCAATCCAACTCAGCAATATTTGAAATTATCTCGTTCAGACAATTACTAAAAAAAATCTTGAACACATCTTCAGCATATCCCGTAAGTCGGCCATTAGAAACACAAGCTTTGCTGAGTAAGTAGTCAGAAAAAACATCTGGTGTGATACGAACTGTATTTCTTTTATTCAATAATATGCCGGATCTCTCAAATTCGGAGATGATAGGAATAAGTGCAGCTCTTTCAATTTTTACAGTTTTAGATATTTTATCCATCAACTTGGAATCATCCAGATTCACAGGTTGAAGTGCCGAAAATAAATTGAGAATTTTTTTTGCAGCATTTTTATCTATATCAGGACTTAATTCACCCATTTGGATGTCTCTGAATCTTCCAAAAACAAGATCTTGAAAGTCCTTATTTCGTTCAAGTAAAGCGGGAGAAAGATTATTCTCATTTATTAGTTTGGCTCCAATTACTAGGACCAAAGGAGAATCACGCGCTACACGGACCAACGCTTCGTTGTATTCTTTGTGATCGCTATCAAGAATTGAATCAGCGAGGTCTTCCATTTCCTGACGGGTTAGTTCAACAATTTCTGGAGGGATCACCATATCTTTTGGATCGAACCCAGACTCAATTATTTGAGATTTTAAATAATCTAAACCGTAATTTCTTAAAGAGAAAATTATCTGAATATTACTTTGAAACTCGAACGCCAATTTTATCAATAATTTTATATCGCTGTGTCGGTGGGCATCATCGATCACGATAACATTTTTCTTTTTCAAAGGGATTTGACGAAATGATTCTTCCACTAATTGTGAGTTTTCTCGAAGAAACCAAAACTTGAATTCTTGGTTATTGGAATAATTTTTAAAAATTTCATAAATCAGTTTACTTTTTCCGATACCGCCACGACCATGTATTATCAATATAGGTTTTTTTGAACCAACAAAATCACATGATATTTTAAGAATTGCAGATTGCCCAAAGAACGGATGATTATGATTGAATATTTTTCGTTCATCCAATAAAGATTTGAAAAAAGATTCACCGGATGCAAATTGCGAATTTCGAATTCCTATTTCACCATTATCCGATTCGTAATTATAGACTGCGATTGCAATTTTTCGACCTAGTTCCTCAGAGTTTCGAAACGTTACTCTGAATCTTTCAGAATCAAGGCCCTTTTTAAAATTTTCAATTTTTTTCTTCATGCGTGAATTCTTCTCATCAGGGATCCAATCTTCATCTGAGTTTACTTTTTTAAAAACAAAAACGGGCAAATGAAGGTTTTTCGCTTCATTGTATTCAATTTCAGTTATTGAGATTTTTTCAGTAGGATCAACGGAACCATACTTATACCCCAATATTAGAATCACCGCATCGCACTTTCTCAAATTAAATAAGCAAACTTCTTTCGAAGGATTTGGATTCGCAGAAATTCTTTCCATTGCAATTGCTTTAGCAGAGTCAAGATTGTCTATTGTGTCAATCGCTTTATCTCGTTCATTTATAAGATCTCGATAAGTTGAACTGATGAAAAACAATTTCATAATCAAACCTTCATTTTTTATCTTTATTACTTCTTTAGTTATACTTCAATCATTCTCTTTGCTCCCCGAGTTGGAAAGATAGGAATTAGAATACTATTGTGCGGTTTTTCATAAATCTCCAAGGAAATTCATGATACATTTTTTTATCTAGCTTCGCGCCCAGAATAATTCTTAAAAAAAAAACCAACCGGAGAAAAAAACTAGGGTAACCTGAAATAGCAAGAACG
>Ga0209099_1002317_pt1 | contig 17039 bp, 20 predicted proteins | sample AD_JPNHW2_MetaG_FD_184430 | JGI IMG/M metagenome (GOLD analysis project Ga0209099, IMG submission 184430) | Active sludge microbial communities of municipal wastewater-treating anaerobic digesters from Japan - AD_JPNHW2_MetaG (SPAdes) (version 2) | ecosystem: Engineered > Bioreactor > Anaerobic... | reverse complement strand
CGCCGGTCAGCCGCGCCGAGATCGACCGAATCCTCGACAAAGCCGCGCAGCAAGGTATGCATTCGCTGACGAGCCGTGAACGCGACCTGCTCAAACGCGCAGGGAAACAATAACTCGTAACGAGTACTGCGTAATTCGCAACGGAAGATTTTTATTCCATCGCGCCGAAGTAAATTACGTATTACGCAGTACTCATTACGCTACAGCTTCATCATCTCCAGCGCGGTTTCGGTGTCGAGGCCGCGGGTGACGCTGAGCAGTAACGGATTGGTCAGTTTCACGTCGCCGAGCAGTACGCCGCCGACCACCTTGTCGTCCTTGAAGTAAATCTTGCGGTATTTTCCGCCCAGCTCGTTGTACTCCATAATCTGTTCGTACTTTCCGTCGCCCGCACCGAGGTCGCCGATGGAAAAGAGCGAGGTTCCGAAGGCGGCCAGCGTCGCACCGTAGAGTTTGCACGCATAGGTTTTGTCATCGCCCGCGATATTGGCTCCGGCGACATTGCCCTGCAGCGACGCCGGTTCCCACAGTCCGCCGCAGCGTCCGTGGACGGCGGCGCAGTCGCCGACGGCGTAGATATCGGAATCCGACGTCTGCATCCGTTCGTTGACTTCAATACCGCGGTCTGTTTTGAGGCCCGCCGCTTTTGCCAGCTCGACATTCGGGCGAATACCGGCAGAAACAATGACGATGTCGGCCGGTATTTCCTGCGGCGCGCGGGTTTTCAGTCCGGTCACTTTGCCTTCGCCGAGAATTTCTTCGACGTAAACGCCGTAGTGAATTTCGATGCCGCTTTTCTGAATGATTTTGGTGAAGAGCGGTGAGCCGCCGGGGTCGAGCTGGCGCGGCAGTACCGACGGACAGGCTTCGAGCACGGTCACATTATGGCCGAGCCGGTGAAGCGCGTCAGCGGTTTCTAGGCCGAGCAGTCCGCCGCCGACAATCGCGACCTTTTTCGGTCCGCCCGCGAGCAGTCCGGTCAGCCGGTCAAAGTCGGTCTTTTCGCGCAGCGCCACCACTTCGGGCAGATCCGCGCCCTGAATCGGCGGAATAAAGCAGGACGCGCCGGTGGCCAGCACCAGCTTGTCGTACTTCACCGTTTTACCGTCCGCCAGCCGGAACGACTTGTCGCGCGGCGACAGGCTTTCGACCGTCGCACCGAGGTGCAGGCTGATCCGGGTTTTTTCATAGAAATTCTGCGGATGCATAAAGTATTCGGTGTCTTCGACTTTGTCGGCCAGCGCGCGCGTCAGCACCGGGCGGTAATACGGCAGAAGTTCTTCGCGGGTGTAGAGATCAATCTGCGCTTTGTCATTCCGTTTTCGCACCGCTTCGGCGGCGGCAATGCCGCCCGCGCCGGAACCGATGACGGCAATACGCATTTCACGGTCGTCGCGGAAGGTGACAACTTCCGGTGCGTACTCGACAAACGCCTCCTGCCCTGCGCCGCAGACCGGGCAGCTCTGAGGCGGAACCGGGCCTTCGAATACTTCGCCGCAAACCGTGCACTTCCAGAATGTTTTACCGGCGGCTGAATCGGTTTTCATTTTCACCCACTCCTCTTGCAGTTTTTTGCCGAACTTCTGCCCGTACTTGCGCGCCTTGGCCAGCTTGTCTTTGTTTTCCGGATTGAAAACCGTTTTGAATGCGGGCTCGACGGTTTTCATACGCAGCAGACTCAGGCGGCTCATTACCATGTCCGGCCCTTCGCCGCTCCAGCCGTAACTGCCGAAAACTCCGGCGACTTTACCGCCTTCGGTGATTCCGTTAAGCGCCATCGCCAGATTCATAACCGGCGGCAGTGCGTCGCCGTTGATCGTGCAGGTGCCGAGCAGAAAGCCGTCGGCTCCTTTGATTTCGGCCAGAACCTTGTCGTGGTCTTCCGTCACCATGTCGCGCAGGCTGATGTCGGCATCGATCACGTCGCGGACTCCGGCGCTGATTTCGCGCGCCAGCCGTTCGCTGTAGCCGTAGGCGGAAACAAACGCCGTCACCACTTTGGGTTTGCTGCGTTTTGCTTTTTTCTCCGGTCTGCTCCACTGGTCGTAGAGATCAATATAATGCTGAACATCCTTGCGCAGCACCGGCCCGTGACCGCAGCAGATCGTTTCGATTGCGAGCGGTTTAATGCGTCCCAGCGCGTACTGCACGTACGGCTTGAATGGGCCCATGATACAGTTGAAGTAATAACGGTAGGCCGGTGTGAAGTCGCCTTCGATCCGGTCATTGAAAACCTTGTCGTCGGCGTAGTGACAGCCGAACGAGTCGCAGGTAACCAGCGTTTTCAGCTCCGGAATGTAGGTGTAGATCGAATCCGGCCAGTGCAGAAACGGTACGGAAAGAAACTGAAGATGGATGCCGTCCAGCGCAATCACTTCATCGTCGGCGACCGCCTTGCCGGGAATCTCGCGGTTGCAGATATCTTTCAGATAGCTCAGCGCCACATTCGAGCCGAGCACCTTGGCGTTCGGCGCGTAGTCGAGAAGCTTTTCGAGCGAACCGGCGTGGTCAGGTTCCGTGTGGTCGATCACGATGTAGTCGATCTCGGACGGGTCACAGACCTCTTTGATGTTTTGCAGAAACCGGTCGAAGAACTTCAGCTTCACCGTTTCAAACAGCACCGTATGGGTTCCGGTTTTCAGAATGAAACTGTTGTAGCTGGTGCCGTACTCGGTAAACATCACGATGTCAAAAACCCGGATGTCATGATCCTGCACCCCGACCCACCAGAGATTTTCTTTAACTTTTAGCGCACTCATTTTTCAGCTCCTGCAAATCAATCCTTTTGAATCATACATTTCACCGCTTTTTCAGCGGCCATTTTTTCGGCTTCGCGCCGGCTGGTTCCTTCGCCGCGGAAGGCGTAGGTTGAAACCGTCACCTCAACACAGTAACGCCGGGCGTGATCCGGCCCGCTTGCCTCAAGCACCTGATAATCGGGAACCGGATAGCCCTTCTTCTGCGCATATTCCTGAAGCATCCCCTTCGGATTATCAATCACCGGCTCTGAATTTTCCGCTGACTGAAAAACAGTGTTCTCAAAAAACTTCCGGGCCGCTTTGAGTCCGCCGTCCAGCCAGATCGCGCCGAGCAAAGCCTCCAGCGCATCTTCCAGGTTTGACCCGCGGTCGGCGCCGCCGCTGGCCGCCTCGCCTTTGCCCAGTCGCAGGTGTTCGCCCAGTCCGATCAGCCGGGCCTTTGCCGCCAGCGCTGACCCGGAAGTAACAGCGCTCTTGAGTTTTGTCAGCTCGCCTTCCGCCGCCTGCGGGTTGCGCGTCATCAATATATCGGCGGCCAGCAGACCGAGTACTGCGTCGCCTAGAAATTCCAACCGCTGATTGTCGGCCGCCGCATCCGGATTTTCATAGCGGAACGACGGATGCGTCAGAGCGGCTTCCAGCAGCGCCGGTTTCTTGAAGCGGTACCTGATGCGCTTCTCCAGGGTCTTAAAGGCTCTCTGTTTCATTCGCTGTTTATACCCTCTGTTCCTCAGCAACCGGAAGATTTTTCAGCAAACCAAAAATTAAATGGACTTTGTTTTTGGCATATGCCATAAACAGACCATGCCTAGACCTCAAAAAGAACGACGGATCGGCCATTGCGCGCCGGTGACTTATTTCAAACCGCAAGGCATCCCGCTACGAATGCTGGAAGCCGTAGAATTGGCTCCAGATGAACTGGAAGCTATCCGACTGGCCGATTACGAAGAACTCTATCAGGAGCAGGCCGCCGAGAAGATGGGCGTTTCGCGCCAGACCTTCGGACTGATTATCTCCCGGGCGCACAAAAAAGTGGCGGAGGCGTTGACACACGGAAAAGCCATCCGTGTCGAAGGCGGAAAAGAAATAACCCTGTCCGAAATTCCGGACGCCCCGCAGGGCGGCTGCCGGTGCGGACGCGGCGGGCATGGACACGGTCACGGCTGCCGTCAAATTTAAACAAAAGGAGGCATACAATGCCAAGAGGAGACAGAACAGGTCCGGCGGGCGCAGGCCCGATGAGCGGACGCGGCGCAGGGTTCTGCGCAGGAACCAACACAGCCGGTTTCCAAACCGCCGGCGGAGGCTTCGGACGCGGATGCGGACGGGGCTTCGGATTCCGCAACCGGTTCGCGCAACCCGTTCAGACGTTACAGGGCGATGAACTGCTCGAACTGAAAGAACAGATGGCGAGGATTGAACAGCGGCTCGGAGAAATCCAGAAAAAGTCATGAAGCAAACCGCTATCGAACACTACAAAAACCGCCGGGGCAACTGCGCACAGGCCGTTGCCCTGGCGTGGAAAGATAAAAAGCAGCCGGAGTCGGATCATCATATTCGTTTTGCTGACTTCGGCAGCGGACAGGCTCCGGAAGGACTTTGCGGCGCACTGTACGCAGCCTGCGAGCTGGGCGGTGAACAGCACAAGGAAGACCTTAAAGAAAAATTCAGTCAACAGGCATCCGGGCATATTACCTGTCGGGGAATACGGCAAAACCGGGTTATGCCCTGCTCCGAATGCGTCGCAACCGCCGCCGGGCTGCTGGAAGAACTGGTTAAGGAAAATTCAAAATGAAAATTGCAGTCACCACATCCGGAAACGACCTGAGCGCTCCGCTCGATCCGCGCTTCGGACGCGCCGCACGGTTTATCATCTATGAAACAGAGACCGGATCTTTTGAAATCGCGGACAACGAGCAGAACCTCAACGCCGCGCAAGGCGCCGGAATTCAGGCCGCGCAGAATGCGGCCTCGACCGGCGCGGCAGCGGTTATCAGCGGACACTTCGGCCCGAAGGCGTTCCGGGTTTTAAGCGCTTCGAAAATAGCGGTTTATCCGACCACCGCCGCGACGGTTCGGGAAGCGCTGGATTTGTATGCATCGGAAAAACTGACTGCCGCGCAGAAAGCGGATGTGGAAGGACATTGGATGTGAGCGTTTTCGATTTCAGATTGATGACTGCCGATTTAATCAAAAAACAACCCGGCGGCCACTTGGCGCCCTCCACTTGCCACTCATTATGAAAACCTGTCTCGACTGTATGCCTTGTTTTGTCCGGCAGACGCTGGATGCCGCCCGGATGAGCTCAAACGATCCGGCTGTTCACGAACAGATAATCCTCGATGTGCTGCGCTGGTTGAGCGAAATGGATTTGTCCATTTCGCCGCCTGCGCTGGCGCAGCGCATTCACCGTCGTCTGCGCGAGCTGACTGGCGTTGAAGACCCGTACCGGAAGGAAAAAGATCAGCACAATCAAATGGCATTGCAGCTGCTGCCCGGATTGCGCGCGAGGGTCAATGTCTCGGATGATCCGCTAATGACTGCGGCCAATTTGGCCGTCGCCGGAAATATCATTGATCTGGGAGCCAAGAGCGGACTCACCGAGCATGAAATTCACGATGCACTCCGGCACGCCGCCGAACAACCGCTCGCAGGCGACCGGGAACATTTCCGGCAGGAAGTTGAACGGGCGGCCAAAATTCTTTATCTGGCCGACAACTGCGGCGAAATCGTTTTCGACACGCTGCTGGTTGAACAGCTCGGCACAGCGCGGGTGACAGTTGCCGTACGCGGACGTCCGGTTATTAACGATGCCACGCTGGAAGATGCGCGAACAGCCGGGCTCACCAGTCTCGTCCACGTCATCGGAAACGGCTCCGACGCGCCAGGAACCCTGCTTAACGATTGCAATGACGAATTCAAAACCGCTTTCGAGTCTGCTGATTTGATTGTCTCCAAAGGTCAGGGCAATTTTGAAACGCTCAGTCACTGTGAAAAAAACATTTTCTTCCTGTTTAAAGCCAAGTGCCCGGTCGTGGCGAATTCGATCAACCTGCCGATCGGCACTCATGTGCTTCGCTGCGGAAGGCGGAGGCTGTAATGCAGATTGCGATTGCATCCGGAAAAGGCGGAACCGGCAAAACAACCCTGTCGGTCGCGCTGGCTCAAGCGTGGGGAGGCCCCGTTCAACTGCTCGACTGCGATGTCGAAGAACCGAACGCTTCGATCTTCCTGAATCTGGAAGACGCCGCAGAACAAACGGTTTCCGTTCCGGTTCCTGCCGTGGATTCCTCTCTCTGCACCGGATGCGGGAAATGCGCGGCGATCTGTCAGTTCAACGCGCTCGCCGTTGCCGGAAAATCCGTGCTGGTGTTTGCAGAACTGTGCCACAGCTGCGGCGGCTGCGTACGAATCTGCCCTGAAAAGGCGATTACGGAAGTTCCGCTTTCTGTCGGAATAATCCGGCGCGGACAAAGCGGAAATATACAGTTCATGGAAGGCCGTCTGAATATCGGCCGCGCCATGGCTCCGCCAGTCATCCGCGCAGTCAAAAAAGCAGCAGATCCGGCTTTGCCGGCTTTGATCGACTGTCCGCCGGGCACCTCCTGCCCGATGATTACCGCCGTTAAAGGCTCGGATTTTGTCATCCTCGTCACTGAACCGACACCGTTCGGACTGCATGATCTGAAACTGGCGGTCGAAACCGTGCGACTGCTAAACCTGCCGTTCGGCGTCGTCATCAACCGCTCCGATGCGGGCGATAACCGCGTGGTCGAGTATTGCGAGAAAGAAAATATCCGCCTGCTGCTGCAAATTCCGGAATCGAGGAAAATCGCCGAAGCCTATTCGCGAGGCGAAAGCATTCTGACGGCGGCACCGGAACTCAAAGAAGCGCTGCGAAATCTGTTAGAGGAACTCCGGTGAAAGAACTGGTCATCATTAGCGGCAAAGGCGGAACCGGCAAAACCAGCATCACGGCGTCCTTCGCCACGCTCGCGAAAAATGCGGTGCTGGCCGACTGCGATGTGGATGCCGCCGACCTGCATCTCATTCTGAATCCGGAGATCCGCAAGCGGCATGATTTTTACAGCGGACACGAAGCCGTTATTCGCGGGACAGATTGCACGGGATGCGGCTTATGCGCCGAGCTCTGCCGGTTTGATGCCGTCAAAAAGTTCGAAGAAAAATTCCGAATCGAACCGTCATCCTGCGAAGGCTGCGGCGTTTGCGTCGAGTTCTGCCCGGTCAAGGCGATTGATTTTCCGGACCGGCTGTGCGGCGACTGGTTCGTTTCAAAAACCCGCTGCGGCACGATGGTTCATGCACGCCTTGGTATCGGCGCGGAAAATTCGGGAAAACTGGTCAGTACTGTCCGGCAGCAAGCCAAACACTTTGCAACAGCAGTTCAGGCTGAGTGGATTCTGGTAGACGGCCCGCCCGGCACCGGATGTCCGGTCATCGCGTCCATCACCGGTGCGGATGCGCTACTGGCCGTTACTGAACCGACGCTTTGCGGACAGCACGATTTGCTGCGGATCCTCGAACTGGCCCGCCACTTTCAGATTCCGGCGTTCGTCTGCGTCAACAAGTGGGACATCAATCCGGCATTGACCGCCGCCATTGAGGCTGCATCCACAGGTGCCGGCGCCACCGTTTTAACGCGGATTCCGTACGACCGTTCCATTACCGAAGCCCAAATTAACGGGCAGAGTGTGGTGGAACATAACGACGGAACCGCTTCACAATTCATACAAACCTTATGGGAGAAACTATGTCAGCTGCTGCACTAGATGGAAATATAACCCTGCCCGGCGTGTTCGGGCCGCTTAAAGGCGCCAACGGCAATGCACGAATCACCGGCCCGTGCGGCGATACGATGGAGTTCTGGGTGAAAATTCAGGACGAACGGATACTCCGCTGCACCTTCACAACCGACGGCTGCTCCGATTCAGTCGCCTGCGGAACCGCGGCCTGCACGCTGGCCTCCGGCGCGCCGGAATCCGTTGCATTTTCGCTGGAGCCTGCCGATGTCCTCGCGCTGATTCCGGGTCTTGCCGAGGAATCCAAACACTGCGCCCTGCTGGCGATCACCACCTTGCGGGCCGCCATTTCGGATTACCGTAAAAACCACTGCCCGCCGGAGGCCTGCTCCTCTTGCGAAAAAAAGTGCAGTTCGCGCAAGGAGACCACCTCTCCGGTTCAAACCGCACCGAACGGACTCTCCAGAGTGAAGCATAAAATCGTGGTGCTTTCCGGAAAAGGCGGCGTCGGAAAAAGCACGGTCGCGGCTCATCTGGCGCTGTCGCTTTCCGCCAAAGGATTCAACGTCGGACTGCTTGATGCCGACCTGCACGGACCCAGCATCCCCACCCTGTTCAATCTGTCCGGTACACACGCTGAAATGTTCGGCGACACCATCGAGCCGGTACGAGCAGGCGGAGTCAAACTGATGTCAACAGGCTTTATGCTGGAGCATCCGGATCAGGCCGTCATCGCCCGCGGTCCGATGAAAATAAAAATCATTGAACAGATGCTGAAGGAAGTGAACTGGGGCGATCTGGATTATCTGATTACAGACTGCCCGCCCGGAACCGGCGACGAACCGCTTTCCGTCTGCCAGCTGATCGGCTCGCCGGACGGCGCAGTCATTGTCACCACGCCGCAGGAAATCGCCGCCGCCGATGTGCGCAAGTCGGTTCAATTCTGCCGTAAAATTGATCTGCCGATCCTTGGAATTCTGGAAAACATGAGCGGCTATACCTGCCCGAAGTGCGGAGAAACTGTTCATCTGTTCGGCAAAGACGGCGGATTCAAAACAGCGGAAAAATATAACATCGCGTTTCTCGGCCGCATTCCGATTGATCCGAACGTCGGAATCTGCGGCGATGCCGGACAAAGCTTCCTGCAGAAACACAGCGGCTCTGCAGCCGCGCAGGCGTTTGAAACCGCAGTGGAGCAAATCGGGGTCGCAGTACGGGGATCTTTTTCATGACCCAGATAAAAATTACAGTTTTGGTGGAGAATGCTGCCGGAAAACGCGATCTGCTGGCAGAGCATGGACTTTCGTTTTTGATCGGAAGCGGCCGGAATAAAGTTCTCTTCGATACCGGTCAGGGACTGGCTCTACGACACAACACCGCAACACTCAACGTTGATCTGAAAGCGATCAATGCTGTCGTATTGAGTCACGGCCACTACGACCACACCGGCGGACTGACCTTTGCTCTGAACCGCATGAACTGCCCGCGTCTTTATGTCCACCCGGAAGCCTTCTCCTTGAAATACGCCCGCAACCCGGACGGCTCTGCCCGCGAGGTCGGCATGACGGCCGGCAATAAAATCACGGCGGGTGAACTGGCGGAAATTGTTTTGACCGACGAAAGAACAGAGATTGTCGACGGGCTGTTTTTGACCGGCCCGGTTCCGCGCATCACGGATTTTGAAGATACCGGCGGAGCATTTTTTAAAGACCAGGAATGCAGGAACCCTGATGAGCTCCCGGACGATCAGGCCGCATTCATGGAAACGAAAAACGGAACGGTCGTGATTCTGGGATGTGCCCACTCCGGAGTTATCAATACGCTGAGATATATTCAGACTCTCACTCATAACCGCCCGATTCATACCGTCATCGGCGGGATGCATCTACTCCATGCCAGCCCGGAGCGCATGGATCAAACTGTCGCTGAACTGCGCCGATTAAATATTCAACGCCTGATCCCCTGCCACTGCACCGGATTCGCCGCGATGGTGCGCTTATGGAAAGAATTTCCGGGCAAATGCGAAACATGCCCGTCCGGTACAGTCATACAAATCGAGGATTAAACTGAAAATGATAAAACTTTATACGAGCAAACACTGCCCGATCTGCGAACAGGTTAAAGCTGCATTAAAACCAATTTCTCATCAGATTCTGTCCGCAGAGGATCATATGGATGACTTGATCAAAGAAGTCACCGACCGGAAACTGGATCACCGACAAATCCGTCAGGCTCCAGTGATGGTGGTCCCCGGTTGCGACCTCATCTGGACCGGAGCCGACTGCCTGATCGCGATCGAAGAAAAAGAATGGGAGTAAATCTGGACAAAAAACGGTTCATTCCGTCTGCTTTTCACCGACTGATGCGTACAGAACCACCCGGCTGAAAATCCGCGAAATTGCCGAACGCCTTTATAAAACATGTCAAACCCGCAGGGAACCCGAATGGTTCCTTGCACAAAAAGGAGAACCCGAATGAAGATAGCCATTCCCGTAACAAATGAGAAATTATGTATGCACTTCGGCCATTGCGAAACCTTCGCCGTGCTGACCGTTGACGAATCGGCCAAACGAATCACCGGACGACAAGACATGGTTCCGCCGCCGCATGAACCGGGGGTCCTGCCCCGCTGGCTCGGCGAACAGAAAGTAAACATCATCATCGCTGGCGGTATGGGCCAGCGAGCACAGCAGCTTTTTGCAGAACAGAATATCGCAGTTGTTGTCGGAGCACCGGCAGAAACACCAGAAACGCTGGTTACAGACTATTTGGCCGGAACATTGGAATCCGGCGCAAACGTCTGCGATCATTGATCAACGGGTTACAAACCCCGGAAAAGTTTCCGGGGTTTGGACATTCATGAGCTGGTTTATGGGATTTACAGTGAAACGGTTTCCGTTTATGAATGGGGCCGTTGCAGCCGGGAACGCGTCCCGCGCAAAGAAAAGCGAAAGGAACAGCCCATGAAAAGACTGAGTTTTGCCCTTCCCCTGCTTGTGCTGGCCGCCGTCATGGCCGGATGCACCCACCCGATGACCGTCACCAACATGGACAACTATCACAACAGAACCATCGTTTCGCTCGACGAACGCCTGCGCATCGGCATCCGCGCCAACGCCGCCGACCTCAACGGACACCGCATGATCTACGCCATCGGCCGCGACCTGCTCAAATATAACGCGCAGAGCACCACGGCGATCGAAGAGACCAATGAATATGTCGACGTCATCGCCAATATCTCCGTCGTTTCCAAGCAGCGCGGGTCCGGATGGAACTTCTGGGCCGACTTTCCCGGCTTCCTGATCTGGTTCCCGTCGTGGCACGGCTACAACTACGACGTCATGTATGACATCGACGTAACGCTCAACGACGCCAGAACCGGCAAACTCATTAACAGCATGTATATCCCCGTCCGGTTCGACGTGAAACACGCCGACATCAGCCGCACCTGGGTGGACGGCGTCGCCTGGCCCACTCTGGGCGTAAGCGCGCTGATCGGCGGACTTCATAACATGACCTACGACGAAACCGTCACCCCGCTCGTCGAACAGGACGCCACGCCGATTCTGGCCGACTACGTCGCCCAGCAGATCGCATTCACCCTGCACTACTACAAATCCGCTCCGCGCGACCGCTTTGAAAAGCTGAAAATGCTGCTGGATGAAAAACTCATCAGCCAGGAAGAGTACGACATGAAACGCAAAGCCGTCATCAACGACATCTAAACCGCTTCATCTGCACGCTGAAAGCGCTCCGGTTTCCGGAGCGCTTTTTTTATGCCCGGGGATGAAACTGACGGTGAACTCCCTTGAGACGGTCGGGATCGACGTGCGTATAAATCTGGGTCGTGGCGATGTCGGCGTGACCGAGCATCTCCTGAATAATGCGCAGCGGCGCGCCGTTGGCCAGCAGATGGCTGGCGAATGAATGGCGCAGCGTGTGCGGATAGATGGTTTTGGTAATCCCGGCGGCGCGGGCGCACTTTTTGATCATATCCCAGATCGTTTTGCGAGACATCGGCTGGCGGCGGCTGCTCAGAAAAACCGTCTGCTCCTGCGGGCCGGGCGTGAGCTGCGGACGGACTTCTTTGATATACTGCTTCACCTTTTCGATGGCATCCCGACCGACCGGCACCACGCGTTCCTTGCGCCCTTTGCCGACACAGCGCAAAAAGTGCTCATCGAAATGCAGGTCGTGCAGCTGCAGACCGGCCAGCTCGGAAACGCGCAGACCGGAAGCATAGAAAATCTGCAATATGGCAAGGTTGCGGATGCCCAGCGGCGTTGTCAGATCCGGAGCGGCAAAAAGACGGTCAATCTCTTTGGGCGTCAGTACGCTCGGAAGCATCTTCCAGACTTTGGGCGACTCCATCGTCTCGGCAACATTGATGCTGAGCAGCCCTTCCTGCACGAGGTAGCGGAAGAAAACCTTGAGCGAAACGAGATGGCGCGAAAGCGAGTTGGCCGCCAGACCGCGCTCTTTTTCCGCCATCAGGTGGTCGAGAATCTGCTTACGCGTCACTTCATTGATGGAACGGACGCCCTTTTGCGACAGCCAGTCGAGGAATCGCCCGATATCGTCGGCATAGGCCGCACGAGTATTCGGGCTCAGCCCCATTTCGAGCGAAATGTAATCAAGAAACTGTTCCAGCAGTGCCCGCATAAAGAGGATATTAACCACTAATTTTCACTGATCCCCACTAATTAGTGTTCATTAGTGAAAATCAGCGGATCGTATTCTTAAAGCTTGGCACCTGTGAGCCGCTCATAAGCTTCAAGGTATTTGGCCTGAGTCTTGACGATAATTTCTTCGGGCAGCGCGGGCGCAGGCGGAGTTTTGTCCCAGTCGAGTGTTTCGAGATAGTCGCGGACAAACTGTTTATCATACGACATTGGCGACGAGCCGACTTTGTAGGTGTCGGCGGGCCAGAAGCGCGAGCTGTCCGGCGTGAGAGCCTCGTCGATCAGAATGATTTCGCCGTCGAGTTCGCCGAACTCAAATTTGGTGTCTGCGATAATGATCCCTTTGGTCAGCGCGTATTCAGCGGCCCGTTTGTAAAGGGCGATGCTGATGGCTTTCAGCTTTTCAGCCTTCGCCGCGCCGACAATCTCCTTGGCCTTTTCGAAGGAGATGTTTTCGTCGTGCAGTCCCATTTCCGCTTTGGTGGACGGGGTGAAAATCGGTTCGTCGAGTTTATCGGCCATTTTATAGCCGGCGCGCAGCGGCATTCCGCCGATGGTGCCGCTCTGTTTGTATTCCTTCCAGCCGGAACCGATCAGGTAGCCGCGCACAATGCACTCGACCGGAAACACGGTGGTTTTTTTAACCAGCATGGAACGTCCGGCAAGCTGGTCGGCGTGCTGATTAAACGGCGCAGGGAATTTGCTGACATCGGTGGTGATCATGTGGTTCTTCACAATGTCGCCGGTGCGCTCGAACCAGAACTTGGAAATCATATTAAGTACGCTGCCCTTTTTCGGAATGCCGTTCGGCATCACGCAGTCAAAGGCGGAAATGCGGTCGCTGGCCACAAACAGCAGCTTGTCGCCTGCGTCATAAATTTCGCGCACCTTGCCGCTGCGCGGCGCAGGAACTCCGGGAATCTGAATCTTGGTTAAAGCCTGGCTCATCGTCTCTCCTGAGGTTAATTCACAAAGGGTGAAAGTTCACGCAGACGTTTTACAACTTTCGGCAGTTCGGTCAATACCGCGTCTACATCTTCGTCCGTATTATACGTGCTGAAACTGAACCGGATGGAACCGTGAACAGAAACGCCCGCTACATTCATGGCGCGCAGAACGTGCGACGGCTCCAGCGAGCCGGAGGCGCAGGCCGAGCCGGTCGAAGCGCAGATACCGCGGTCGTCGAGCATCAGCAGAATGGCTTCGCCTTCGATGAAGTCGAAGCTGATGTTGGTTGTGTTGGGCAGACGGCATTTCGGATCGCCGTTGACGCGGGCCCCGGGGCACGTCGCCAGAATGCCCTGCTCCAGCCGGTCGCGCAGGGCTTTGACGCGCGTGTTTTCCTCGTTGAGGTGTTTACCCGCCAGATCGCAGGCGACGCCAAGACCGACAATATACGGCACGTTTTCCGTACCGGCACGCCGTCCGCGTTCCTGATGGCCTCCGAGCACCAGCGGCTTCACCTTGGTACCGCGCCGGATGTAGATGGCTCCGACGCCTTTGGGTGCGTGCAGCTTATGGCCGGACAGTGAAAGCATATCGACCGGCAGGTCGCTGACTTTCATCGGAATTTTACCGACCGCCTGTACGGCGTCGGTATGAAAAATGCCGCCCGCTTCATGCACCATCTCGCCGATCAGTCCGACCGGAAAAATTACGCCGGTTTCATTATTGGCCCACATGATGGAAGTCAGCGTTTTAGAGCTCTTCACTTCGCGCCGCAAGGCGTCCAGATCAAGGCGTCCGAGCTGATCCACGTCGATCTTGGTCAGGCGGAAACCGCGGTCTTCGAGGTAGTGGCACGGGCCGGAAACCGCGGCGTGCTCCACTTTGGAAGTGATAACATGCGGCGGCTTGTCCATCGCTTCAGCTCCGCCGCGAATGGCCAGATTGTCGCTTTCCGAACCGCAGCTGGTGAAGGTGATTTCCTGCGGATCGGCCGCGCCGATCAGCGCGGCAACCTGTTCGCGGGCGGCTTCGACATATTTTTTAATCTGCCCGCCGAAGGTATGCATACTGGACGGATTGCCCCACAGATCGGTCAGAAAAGGCATCATTGATTCGCGTACTTCATCCGCGATTTTCGTCGTGGCATTGTTATCGAGATAAACCGTGCGCATTATTTGACCTCCTCGACCCGGATATCTTCGGAAACGTTTTCCTTCAGGCGGGCTTCAACCACGTCCTTCAGCGTAATCGCCGAAACGACACAGCCGGAGCAGGCGCCGCGAAAGCGCACTTTAACCGTGTCTCCGTCCACATCAATCAGTTCAAGGTCGCCGCCGTCCTGGCGCAGCGCCGGACGGATTTCCCGGTCGATCACATCTTCGATCAAATGGATCTTCTGCAGATTTGTCAGCGGTTTCTTTTCAGGAACTGCAGACGCAGCGGCCATTTCGCCGTGAACGCGGTCGATGATTTTCTGAAGTTCCGGCAGACAGTTTCCACAGCCGCCGCCCGCTTTGCAGGCATTGGTCAGCTCTTCGAGCGTCTGGACATTGTTTTCGCGGGTAACGCGCTCAATCTCTTTATCCGTCACGCCGAAGCAGTGGCAGATCACTTCGCCTTCGAGATCCTTGTCGAATTTTTTTCCGGTGCGGTAGTTATAGATGGCCGCTTCGAGCGCTTCGCGCCCCATCACAGAGCAATGAACTTTCTGTTTTGGCAGACCGCCAAGATACTCGGCGATGTCCTTGTTGGTTATCTGTTCCGCTTCTTCGAGCGTTTTACCGATGATCATTTCGGTCAGCGCCGAGGAGGACGCAATGGCGCTGGCGCAGCCGAATGTCTGGAATTTCGCTTCTTTAATGCGTCCGGTTTCATCCAGCTTAAACATCAGCTTCAGCGCATCGCCGCACGCCAGTGAGCCGACCTCGCCTGTGCCGTCCGGTTTTTCTATTTTTCCGACGTTCCGCGGATTTTTAAAATGGTCGTTCACTTTGTCTGTATAGTCCCACATGGCAATTCTCCTGAAATATGACCATAGTAATCGGGTTTAAAGGTTATGGTCAACCGATTTCGAGCATCCGTTCAATCGAACCGACTGCGCGCCGGGCGGTTTCCGCCGGAACCGTCACCCGATATTTCATATCCTGAAGCGACCAGAGCACCTTTTCGAGCGTGATCTTCTTCATATTCGGGCAAACTGCACGTTCCGGGTTGACCGGATAAAACGTCTTGCCCGGATTTTCGTTCCGCAGCCGGTAATTAATCCCCAGCTCCGTAACGATGATAAATTCCTTATGTTCCGATGCCTGTGCGAAACGGCACATCTGCCCTGTCGAAAGCAGCTCGTCGGCCAGATCGCGCACCGGCCTGCTGCACTCCGGATGCGCCAGTACCAGCGCGCCGGGATGTTTTTTCTTCAGTTCCAGCACATCGACATCGCGAATGCGTTCGTGCGTCGGGCAGAAACCGTTATAGAGAATCAGATCGCGTCCCAGCTTTTCAGCCACAAACGCGCCGAGGTTGCGGTCGGGAACAAAAATAATTTCGGAATCGCCGAGCGACTGCGCCACTTTCACTGCATTCGACGACGTGCAGCAGATATCGCTTTCCGCTTTCACGTCCGCCGAACTGTTCACGTAGCAGACCACCTTTGCGCCGGGATGTTCCGCCTTGAGCGTGCGCAGTTTATCCGCCGTCACCATATCGGCCATCGGACAGCCGGCGTGCGGGTCGGGAATCAGAATCGTCTTTTCCGGCGAAAGAATGGCCGCGGTTTCCGCCATGAAATGGACGCCGCAGAAGACCACCACTTCGTTGGGAAGCGTCGCGGCCTTACGGCTCAGCTCCAGAGAGTCGCCGGTGAAGTCGGCAATCGCCTGAACTTCATCCACCTGGTAGTTGTGCGCGATAATCACCGCGCCGCGCTTTTCCTTCAGCTCCAGAATCTGCTCTTCAATCGTTTTCATCAGGCGGAATATAACACCGTTTCCCCGGACATTGAAAAAACAGAATGCAAGTTTTCCAACCGCCGGAGCGATCAGACGGTTTCCGCGGCGGTAGACGGCTCAGCAACCGGAGGCGGGCCGGATTTTACAGCATAGCTTTTCGGCGCGAGCATGCCGCCGGAGACGATCATCTTGATGCCGTCTTCAACCGAGATGTCGGTGAACGTTACGTCTTCTTTCGGCAGAAGCAGCAGGAATCCGGATGTCGGGTTCGGCGTTGTAGCGACAAAAATGCGGTACAGCTTCCGGCCGGACGGATCAAGAATGGTACCGGTGACGAAACCGACAGCCAGCGCACCCGGATGCGGGAAAGAAACCAGCACAGTGGCCGTAAAAGCGGCTTTTGTTGAATTGGAAAAGGTGTCCATTACCTGTTTGGACGCCGAATAAACCGACTTCACGATCGGCAGCTTCATCATCAGTCTTTCGCCCATTTGAATCAGCTGCCGGCCCAGAAAATGAGTGGTGAACATACCCACCAGATAAATCAGAAGCAGCGCGGCAATGGTCGCAATGGCAACCAGCATAAACTCAGGCAGATCTTCCAGCCACGGACGAAGAAAAGGCAGAACAAAGGCGGTCAGCGCGGCAAAGATGAGCTTGAGAATAAACAGCGTGATAACCAGCGGACCGAGAACCAGCATTCCAGAGATCATCCGGGCTTTCAGATGCCCGCCGCGTTTTACTTCTGTTTTTTCTTTTGTCATAAAATTTCTCCCGTCTGTTCGCGATTATTATACACCCCACACCAGCCAGACGAAGGCGCAGGCGGAAAGAACCGCCGCAAGGGTGAAGGGAATTCCAATCCGCATAAATTCTTTGAATCCGACCTGACAGCCGCGCTTCTTCAAGATTCCGAGCGTGACGACATTGGCGGATGCGCCA
>Ga0209099_1002314_pt1 | contig 17046 bp, 19 predicted proteins | sample AD_JPNHW2_MetaG_FD_184430 | JGI IMG/M metagenome (GOLD analysis project Ga0209099, IMG submission 184430) | Active sludge microbial communities of municipal wastewater-treating anaerobic digesters from Japan - AD_JPNHW2_MetaG (SPAdes) (version 2) | ecosystem: Engineered > Bioreactor > Anaerobic... | reverse complement strand
TCCATAGACGGGCTCCTTACCGGTCAACCACGCGAAAAAATCCCCAATGCGATCGGGATTCTTCTTCTCGACATTGAGATATTCGTGGAGCCTGAGACGAGCGTCAGGAGACAGGTGATAGACACCGACACTCACGGTAGTCGCGGCAGGGACAGCCGGTTTTTCTTCAAAGCGAGTAATTCTTCCGGTCTCGTCCATCGCCACCACTCCGTATTGGGAAGCTAGGACCTTCTTCCTGACATCGTAAAGCCCGAGAAATGTGTAACGGGAATGCCCCAAGCACGGGAGCAAAAAGTACCCGATCGGAAAATCGAAGTAATTGTCCCCGCAAAAGACAAGGAAACTCTCCGGAGTTCCCTTGAAGGGCTTAAGCGCCAGCTCCAGATCCCGAACCGCTCCGAACCGTTTCTCCGGATCTGTGACCCCGTCATGGATCACGCTGATCTTTGTTTTATACCGTGCGCTTTTCTTCCAACGCATGAAATCTTCGAAAAAGCGCTTATTGCTGACAACGATGATCTCATCCATAACTGGAAACCGGTCCAGCTTCATAATCAGATGATCGAGCAGTGTCTTTCCCCCGAGTTTCAATAACGCCTTGGGGATATTTCGCGTAAGCGGATAGAGTCTTGTTCCAAAACCGGCGGCAAGAATGACAGCTTTCATAAATAGGTGGTTTCCTCTCGGGGTTCAAAGACGGTGGGGAGATGACAGCACATGCTTTCTTTAGCCGATCTCAAAGACTCTCTCAAATCCCGGATTCGCCGTCCTAAGCCAATCCCGCGAAGAAGCAACATAAGCTCCGCTTCAAACGATGCGTCGTGCTCATCAGGAAGATTCGCGGGGATCATTTCCGCCACCCGTCATTCGCTGGAAAGATCTCCACGTCCGCCCGCATCCCGTATTTAATGTCAGTCGGCATCCCCTTGAGCCGGATCTCGCAAGCGACAACATGCTTAACCTTAAAAACTTTCTCGACTTCATCTCTCGCCCTAGGAGCAATACGGATCACTTCCCCCGTAAAATCCTTTCCCTGAACTGCCGCGAATCTCGCTTTTACCGGATCACCCGGTGAGACTTTCCGGATCATTTTTTCCAAGATCAGCATCTCCAGAAAGTACGTATCAGGATCCGCGAACTCGAGCACGAATTCCCCTTCTTTGAGGAGGCTTCCCTTCTGATCTCTCGGGTCCGTAAGCAATATTCCTTCAAACGGGGCTTTGAGCTCCAAGGCTTCCATCTGCGTTTTCAGGAAGCCTAGCGCGGCTTCGGCAGACTCTATTTCCTTCGCGTTAATGGTGATCTCCTGCTCCGCGCCTTCAAGCTCATGGACTGCGTGTTCATGTTCCGCCTGTCCGATCACTCCGTTCTCAAAGAGGACATTGCTGCGCTCCCTCTCCCTCTTCCGGAACTCGGCCATTTTCACGAGCCGGTCCTTTTCTAGTTTCAGGATCTCAAGAGCCAGTTTCTTCTCCTCAAAACTTCTCTGAATATCCAGATTCTCAAACCGGGCGATCACTTCACCCTGCTTCACCCGGTCCCCTTTCTGGTGAAGAAGCTCCTTGAGCACTCCAGAAGTAGAAAGGCCGATCTTCGCGAAGCGTCCCGCTTGAAGAATGGCCTCTCCTTTAATGACCGGCTTCGGCCAGAAAAAAAACACGACGAGTACGACGATGGCTAAAAAAATGATCTTCGACCTTCCCTTTTTTGGAGCCTCTTTTTTCTCTTCGAACAGTTCTGGTTCCTTTTCCTGATTCTGGATTTCTTTCTGTGTCATAGTCTTAGTCTCTCCTTGTTTGAATTAGATCCATGCCTTGAACCGTTCTGGAACCGCCCTTGCGGTCCAGTAAGCAACGGGAATAGAAAGGATCAGGCTTATCAGAAGGGGCGTTGCCTGCCAGATAAAGTAAGGCGTCAGGAATAAGCAGAAATACAGGCCCGCAAGACCCGCCGCGGTCCCCGGCCAAAGGACCTTCGCTGTATTTTGAAAGTCCACCTGGGCAAAGGGATTTTTAGCCATAGGCTTCCAGTGAAGTTTCCTGAGCGGGATGCTTGAGATGTCCAGGGGCGTGTAGAAAACATTGTTCAGGGTGAGGATCGTCGAAACAACCAGCTCGTAGAGAAAATCCTTAATATCCTTCAGGCTCTTCAGCAGGCAGATCTTGTGGAAATAGACTACCGCGATGCTGAAAAGAAGCGCCCACTTCAGTTTGCTGTTCGTGCAGGCCCCAAGCCAGATAGCATCGATCTCGAAATGGATGAGCTCGCCTGCAAGACAGGAATGCGCCAAAAGACCCAAAATGAGCCAAAGGAAGAACACGACATCGGCCACGTAGAGATAGACCCCAAAGAACGCGAGAAACCGCGAGGCCAGGCTGACACGCGGCATGAAAATAAGGGGGATACCCTGAAGCGTCCCTTGAGCCCACCGGCGGGCTCTCGCTCTCGCCTCAAGGTAGTTCGAAGGCGCTTCGTCATACGCATGAACATCCGCGCAGAACACCACACGGTACCCCATTTGATCCAAAAGAACCGTATCCCAATTATCATGGGAAAGCAGCCCTTTCGGGAGCTTGATGCTCGATAGATGCCCGGCCCGAGCCAGCTGATGGTGTCCAAAGGAGATGGTCCGTCCAAAAATTGTCTGGAAGGACACGAAATTGAACCTTTGAGCGAAATTCGTTCCGATCTTTTCAAAACGGGCGTACCAGCTGCTGGCGTGAGCGATCCTGATGAACGCCTGAAAGATCGCGACGTTCTTATTCTCCGGATGCTCGGCCTTTCTGAGGAGCTTAAGAAGCGTTCCTTTCGGGATCATCCCATCGGCATCACAGATATAAAGATAGACGTATTCAGGGTGCGACCCCATGAACTCAGCGATATTTCCCTGTTTGCGTTCAAGAGGGACTTCCCTCCTCCTGTAGAAAATACGGCCTGGGTAAATCGCTTGAAGCCGTTCGACAATCTCTCGCTCAAAGGACTCAAACTCCTCCGAAGAATCAGACAGGATCCAAAGGTCGGTATCCGGGAGCTTATTCCCCGAAAAGGAATACTCGATCCTTTCGAAGAGACCATGCGATTCATTGCGGACGGGATAAACGATCGCGGTCTTCGGAAATTCTTTGACGAAGGAGCCCTTGAGCGCCGTTTCTTTAAGGAACGGACGCAGAACGCTCAAAATAAAAAGGAACGCCACGTTAAAGAATAAAAATCCGAAGCCCGCAACCCAGAGTATCCCGAACAAGCGGGATTCCTCCGTCCACACGATCGCCGACGACACGAGCCACACCGCAAGACCTGTCAGTAGCGCGACCGCGCCAAGGAATAACGCAGTCCGCCCTTCCGGGCTGAGCGGAAAGCGGCCTGTCGGGATCGCCCGCATGGATCTCACGATCGATCCTCCTCATCCCGCGCGGCGCTCTCCTTTGAAGATGTTTCTAGTCCTGCCGGTTTGAAGGCCCGGGTCCTTTCAAGCCGGGCTATTTGTATCCGGTATTCCGATATCGCCTGAACGGACGCAACTCGCGCCTCTTCCAATGCGATAAAGGAAGCCAGCAGTTCCCCGGTCCCCTTACCGCCCGTCACGAGGCGCGTTTTCTCGTTCTTGTAGTTTTCCTCATTTTCTTTGAGAAAGGCCTCTGTCATCCTTATCTTCTGGCGAAGAGCCCGCGCTTCATGAAAGAGCCGTCTGATCTCTTTTTCATGCGTCCGGATGCGGACATCCTCAGCCCATTTTGTTTCCTCGATCTCCTGCTCCTTCGCGCGGATCTTTGAACCCAACCTGCCGAAATCCCAGATGTTCCATTTCCCTTCGATCCCCACGATCACGCGGTTCGTGTCCACATACACGTCCCGGACACTGTTCCAGCGCGTGGAGAGGCTGAGTTGAGGGAACCTTTCCGCCTGAAGCGAGCGTTTCTCATATTGTTTCGCCTGGATCTTGAGAGAACCCTCTTTGTAGACAGGGTCCGCTTCGCGCGACGCGTCAAGAATCGACTCAAGCCCGCTTTCGGCCTCCGGGATACTCCCGTAGATCTGAAGCTCAAGAGCTTCGTCTTCCCCAACCCCTACCGTTTCCCGAAGAACCGTAAGCAGATAGTCGTAAGTCTCCTTGTGCTTCACAAGCGAATGCTTCACGCTTTCAAGATGCGCTTCGATCTTCAGCGACTCCACACGGGGAAGCACCTCTTTACCGGCAAGCTTCCTCATCCGCTCGCACTCGGCGGTGAGTTCCTTCACCTCCCCCTGAGCGATCCTCGTAAGCTCCTTTTCTTCCAATACCTGCGTGTAAAGCACCCGCACCGCGAGCTCCAGATCAAGCTTCACTTCTTCGAGCCTGAGCTTCTCGACCTCGTAAATGGCGTTCTGCCTGTGCTTTTCCGCCACCGCTTTCCCTCCCTGAAAGATCGGCTGCTCGATCCCGGTATTCAAAAACCCAAGGAACCGGCTCTCCCCGGAAGCAACACCCGCCTCTCCCTCCGCTTTGAGCTTCGGGAAAAACTCGGCAAGCGTCCCTTTGTAGAGGGCCTCCTCCTTCCCAAGCCGCGCAAGCGCCCGCTTTATCTCGCTTGAGTCCTTGAGCGAGTTCGTGACCGCTTCATCGATGCTAAGAAGCGTCCCGGAAGGCGTCAGCACCGCTGAATCCGCCGCCTGAGCGCTGACAGGTGCCGCTAGAACCGTTAATACCAGAACGAGACAGACAGCATTCCTCATAAATCCCTTCCTCTCCTTAAAACACTTCCCCATGGCATTCCCTCCTTTGCGTGGGACGGTTCGATCATTCCCGTTTCTTGTCTATTCCGGCTTTTTATAGGCCTCTAACTTGGCGGCAAGATCGGCGACACCTTCCTGGAACTCCTTGAAATGCCGGGGAAGGATGCTGATACCGCGCTTTGCGGCGATCATTTCCTCGGTGTCTTCGTTCTCCTCGTTCCTGACGAAGAAGCGGATATCCCCCCGCGTCTTTCCGTTCACTTCCACCACCGTGAAATGCAGCTCTTCTCCGTTCCGCGTCTGGATCACTCGCACCTTCTCTTTTTCAACGAACCCCTTATCCTTTTTCTCGTTTTCCATTAGTTTTCTCCTTTTTGGTTTTCAGTTACACGGCTTCAAGTAAAAACACAAAGATCGGTTTTGACGCTTCGACGGTGACAGACTTCTCGACGTTCACGTTCCTCAGGTTCCTTCGCGCCTCATCTGAAAGGTTCTGCGCGAGATTTAGCTCCAGCTGGTTCTGCATGCTGAACGGGTCCTGCGACCGGCCTCCCAGAAAAAGCGCTCCCATGGAAAGGACGGACTCACCAAGTGCTTTCGCGATTTTCTTGTCCGTATGTTTTTCAACCTTCCCTTTGATCCCGGCGGCACCGTCCTCAGAGAGCGCGAGCGCGTTTACGCGTATCTCGCGGCCATCCGGAAACACCAGGAGCTGGAACCGGACATTGATGCGGTCAAGAGACTTCAGAACGTTCGCTTCTCCCAGGAATTTCGAGCCCTTGGGGATCACTGTTTTTTCACCGGCCATAAAGTCTTTTGAAACGAGCGCCACGACCGGCGCGTCCACATTGAAACTGAACACCCGTTCCCCGAGAAACGCCGGGATCTTGGTACCCGAAGCAAGCCCAAGTTTCAATTTCCCGGACCTTTCGTTCCCCGTCTGGATCACCCGCTCCGGTTCTTTCTTGAAAAGGAAGACCCCCATAGCGCTGTCGAGTTTCCGTTTGGTCCGTGGGAGGATCTTCAGAGGTTTCACCGAAGCTTGTGGTTCTTTGGATCTGAAAGAAGCGTCGATCGCGCGTTCCATGGAAGCTGCGGTCATAGCCACCCGGTTCTGTTCTGCCGCGGGAACGCTCAGAGCCTTGGGTTTCGGGGTCTCATAACTCATCACGAAATGGAAACCATAAGCGACAATCAGAATCGCGGCGCCCCATAGCACGAACCGGTTCGTAACCAAGTCCCTTATCCCGTGCCAGTCCTTTTCCCAACCCTCGGGTTTTTCCGAGAACCCGGGTTCGGGAGCCTTGGGAGGACTGTTTTTCTTTTTGCCGCGCTCGATCACGCGCTGGAGGAGCTTGATCATTCGAACCACCGGAACCCTTTGAGCTCGATATCCCGGGCCGACCCGGGCTCCAAAACGTCCTCGAACACGCGAAGGACCGGCTTTTGGCCTTTCCCAAGGACCCGGTAGTCGAATACGATCACGCCGTAGACGTAGCTATCGGGCTGGATGACTTTGGCGATCTCCAGTTCTGAGGGAAATTCGATATTCCCGGATTCCTTGTTCGTCAGGAGCTTCCGTTCATACTCGATAGCCCCCACGGAAGCCTTAAGGAGTTTGTACGGGATCTTGGAATAATTAAGGATCGAGAACCTGAGGTACCCCTTATCCGCCATCCGGGAGAGCGAAAGGAGATTCACCTGCACCTCGCCTTTCCCCGACGAACCTTTCAAAGCAAAAGATTGAACGCCTGAGGCCACTTTTTCTTTCAACTTATCTTCGGAGAGTTTCTCCGCCTTCTCCTCAAGCTTTGCTTCCTTCTGCTGGTAATCTTCTTTGATCACCGCGGCTTTTTCTTCCACCTTCTTCTCAAAAGCGTTCTGAACGAGGGATTCATCATCCTTTGGAAGCCTGTAATCGAGAACGAAGTCCGCGGTCTCGGGGACTCCCGTGCTTACGTCAAAGGCAAGCCTTCCGGACTCGGTGATAATGATGATGTTCGTTCGGGCTTCCGCGTCATCCGTAAGGGGCTTTACGAGAACCTGTCTTTCATAGACCTCCACTTTGAAAAGGTCCTGATCCCCGACAAAGACCTTGAGCGCGGGCTCCGGCAGATCGATCGTGGAGACGTAGCCCAAGGCGGTCTGAAGCCGGTAAGCGACGCCCGAGCGCATGGTCACTTTGTAGATATTTCTCGTGGAACGCCGGAGCTTATTAAAAGTCTGCCGTTCCTTCAGGTTGGAATCCGGAGTCTCCACCTGCGGCCTCTCCGGTTCCGGTTTCACGTCTTCCGCAAAACCGAGGACAGGCGTTAAAAAAAAGGTCAGGACCCAAGCGAAAAGTAATGTGCGTTTCATCGTTTGTTTTCCTCCAGTCGGTTTAAGAGAATTTCTTTGTAATCTTCCACGAGAAGTCCCGAAGGGGCCGGAAGGCTCCTTGGTATCTTTTTTAAGACCAGTTCTGATTTCAAAAGCGAGGCATCGCGGTGATCGGGGTCTTTGTAGCTTTTTAGCGTTCGCACCCAGACAAGCGAAACGAGGACATGCTCCGGAGTTTCACGCTCGATCTTCTCTTCCTTGAACTCGAGGGACGCGTAAAGTTTCGCTTCCTCGATCCGGGCGAGGATCCCGGACTCGATCAGACTGCGCTTGGCGGCGCTCTGAAAGCGCGCGCTCATCAAATTCCAAGCCTCCGCCATATCCCGGCTCACGGTATAAGCGTTGTACTCCGCGTACCTTTTAACGAAAGTCCTCGAGAAATAGAGGATCTCGGGAGCTGACGGAGCGTTATGCGCGGCAATATCCGAGATCGCCTCGGCCTTACCCACTTCCTCCACCCGGATCACGACGGGCGGCCTTTTTGCGAGTGCGAACGCTCCAAAGACCGCGAAAAAGAGGAGGCAAAGCAGCATGAGGCTCACGAGCTTCAGGAACTCCTGCTGAGCTTCAAGGTCTCCGAATACCTCGTAGTAACGCCTTCCTAAGTTCTCAAGCTTTGTTTGGAATCGAGTTTTCATTTGTAATTCGTCCCTCCTCCTGCCGGAGCAGGCTTGTTTTTCGGGAGTCTTGCGGGCATCGAGGCGTATTTCGCGATAAATGCGGTCCCGATCCCCACCACTGCGGACCCGAGACCGCTGATGCTTCCGCTTGAAGTGATTTGATGAGAAATAAGCGGCACGGAGATAAACAGCAGAATGAAAAGAACGTTTGCCGCGATCACCGCCGCGGCGTTCGTCTCCTCAGGGAGATAGATCGCGATCACGTTCATGACGGAGATCACCTTCATGAGAATGGAAAGGACGACCGTCCAAAGAGACACCGCGACGAGGCTCCTCAGCCAAAAGACAAGGCCCTGACTCGTGGATTTATAGACCCCGAAAGCGACGAGGACCGGGCCGAACACGTAAAGCAGGGACAGGAACACGAACCTTAGCCAGTTCAGCACCCCGAGGGCGATCAGGGCGACGATATAGGTCAGGTAATTGAGGATGGTCAGGATGATCCGGGTGTCGAACCCGCCCAGGTCCTTCTTTTCGGTGATCTCGCGAAAAACGGTCCTGATCACCTCCTGGAATTCCTCATGAGGAAGGATCGCTTTAGCAAGCAGGTCTGTCCCGTAAACGATCCACACGAAGAAACGCCCGTAAAGGATCATGAGCCCCGCCACAAGCACGGTCCGGATAAAAAGGCCCTTGTAGTCGGAGCGGTCTTTCATCACGAGAAAGTTCTCATGTAACACCGCCGCAATGAACATGAGCGGAAAGATCACCGTCGCGGCGGAAGCCGTCACACCGTAAGCGGAGATGAAAAGATCCGGGATCTGGAGAACGTTCGTGAAAAGAAATCCCTGGTTCGTCATCGCCAACCTCCGCCTGACGCGTCCAGAATGCCGTCCAGATACTCCCCCGTGTCCTTGATAAATCGAAGGCGCTCCCGCTCCGCGTCCTTTTCCCGGCGAGAAACCTGTTCTATCTGTGTAGCTTCAAGCTCGAGGAGTTTCGCGATGGATTCCTGGGATTGCTGACCGAGAACCATCAGCTCCCCGATCCCTTGAGCCTGAAGTCTTACCGCGCCTTTCGGGCTCGCGGTCTCGGCCTGGGTCTGAATCTGACGGGCCGCATCCCGGAGATCCTCGCCACCTTCCCGGATCTGACTTGCCAGTTGAAACGCTTCGACCACCTGCATCTCCTCAAATGGGATATAGGACCTTTGATTGCCCTCTGGGATATCACCGGTAATGCTCTCAAGCGAGGCTCTGAGATCCTCCGCAGTCCCGCCCGTCTGAAGGATCTCGAGCTGAGGCGTCGCGAAGATCGCGTCCGAGTAAACGTCCCGGATCCTTGTCCGCATCGTGTTGATAAAATCACGGACCGGATCGCCTTTGACGAAATTCAGGATCTCATCCAGCCCTGAGTGGAACCGGAGGAACTCCAGCGTCTGATCCTTCAGCTCGGTCAGCTGATCCATGGCGAGCATGATGTTCCGGGCGAAGCTATTATTCAGGATCGAATTCTGAAGTTCCTGAAGAGCCGCGTTAATGGCGTCAAAGGTCGGCATCGTCGCATGTGCGGAAGGACTGGGAACACCCGCGAGAATCACCAAAAGAAGGAAAAGGACCAGAACGCCTTTACGCATTCGCGGCCTCCCGGGGTTTTGACGCGCCGCCGGGAAACTTCCGGGCTAGCGTTTCAAAGAGCTCCAGGTTCGTTTTGAGAGGTTCCGCGGCCCGAAGATTCGATTCCTGAGCCAGATCCGCGGGGTCCGTCGTGGCGATCCAGTATTCAAGCGGGTTTGGTTCTACTTTCGCGATCACCCCGTGATCGTCGAACTTGATAAAGACCTCCGAATATTGCCCAGGCCGGACCTCCAGTTCACGGGCGGCAACGATCTCATTCTCATTAAGACCAAAAGAGACGAGCTTTTCGTGCCCTTTCTTCAGGCGCAGGATATATTTAATGGGAGAGTTATTGACCATCACGCCCGAGATCTTCGATTCCAGAAAATCCTCAGGGTTCTGGCTGATGGAAAGAACACCGGCGTTCAGTTTCCGGGCCGTTCTGTAAAACACTTCGACGAGCTCGGTCCCTTGAGATTCTTTGAGGAGCTGCCAGCATTCATCAAGCACGAGGATCTTCTTGATGGCGAGATTCTCGAACTTCCGTTTCAGGGCGAAGGGGATGATAAAAAGCAGGATCTCCTGAAGTTCGGGATATCGGGAGATCTTCCGGAGATCGAAAACCGTGAACCGCGCGTTAAAATCGAACGTCCCCTTGCGGTTCAGCACTTTCCCGTACTCTCCCTGAGTAAAAAGAGAAAGTTCTTTGGCGAATTGATAGGCCTTCCGCTTGTCCTCTTCATCCCCTTCTGAAAACCCGCGGAGCCCCTTCTCGATATCCCCCAAAAGCGGCGTCTCGTCCTCCTCAAGAGGGCGGTACACTTCACGAAGTACGCGTTCCAGTATCATTTTCTCGCTGGCCGCCCACGGCCCTGAAGGAGCGATCATTCGCTGGAGCAGTTCCTTCAAGAACTGAAGGAACGTTGAATCCGCCTCCCCATCCTTTGGGAAAAGCGCGGATTTGGAAGGAAAGGGATTGAGGGCGTAGTGTTCTGAACACTCCACCTCAAAATAGGCTCCCTTTAATGCTTGGGAAAGCTTCCGGTAACTCCCTCCGAGGTCGATCACGATCACCTCGTGGGATTTGGAGGCCATAAGAAAATGCAGCAGAAGATAAGACGTGAAAAAGGATTTCCCGGCTCCGGTAGATCCGAGCATCACGGCATGTTTCGCCTGAAGCTTTGGATCAAAAAGGTCCAGACGGAGGGGCTCGTCCCGCCAGGTCTTGAGCAAAACGCCCTGCCCCTCCGTTCCCTTCCAGCTCCCCTGAACCGGCAGGAGATGGGCCGCCGCGGCCGATGGAACCGGGAACGCGAGGGGGTTCTCCTCACCCTGAAGCGGAAGGAACGTCAAAAAAAGACGGTCATGGTTCATATGATCCACGAGGCCTTCGGCGCCGCCAAGCCTCCGGAACGCCCGTAAAACGTTTCCCGATCTTTCGCGCACCGCTTCTCGGGTCTTCCCTTTGACGAGCACGGCGAGCGACGCGTAGAGGATCTTGTCCCACGTCGCCGCGATCTCGGTTAAAAACTCGTCAGCCTCCCCGGCCTTCGCCACCGCTTCATGGTCTCTGCTGCGAGAGAAGAAGTTTTTCGCGCGCGCGTAGTTCCCTTCACGTTTGATCCAGGCCTTTTCCTTCTCCTGATCCGGGACTTCGAGCGTAAGCGTCAGGAGATACTCCCGGCCCAGCTCCTTTTCAAAATCCCGCATGGACTTAAGAGTTGTTTCCTCAGGCAACGCCGAGAGGTTGATCCCTTGATGGAAATACCCATTCAGATAGAAATCTCCATAATCGGAGACCGGGAGATTTAAAAGAAGACGCGACCGAAGGCTCGCGCGTTCTTCGCAGTAAGAAACGTCCTTCATGAATCTTTCGGATGACACGCCCTGTTCCGCAAGCGAGGGGTTGAGCAATTCATAGAGATAGCCCAAGGTCTCGCTGTCATGCAAGGGACGCACGTTAAACCCGAGCGTCCTCAGTCCTTCCGTGACCACTTCTGAAACAGCGGTCAGGGCCTCCTTTGTTTTCTGAAATTCGATCTCGCTGGCAAGGTGCGCTTTTTTCCCGAACGCGAGCGAAAGATCAGGAAGCCAGGAAGCCCTCGTTTTCTTCTTGCCAGGTGGGATCGTGACAAATAAAAAAAGTTCTTTTTTGAAGAAAGGATGCTGTCTCCAGAACCGAACCTTGGAATCGGCAAGGGCCTGGGAAAGCATGTCCTCACCGGCGAGAAAAGCCCGGTAACTTCGCAGGCTCGCTTCCCCCTCCTCTCCAGCCCTCACGATAAAGTGGAAAGTCGCACCTTCCGGGAGCGCGTTAAGGAACTTCCGTGTCCGGTTCTCAAAATCCAGAATCGCGTCATCCCCCTGAAGCAGCAAGTCCCGGGGATCGATCACAAATCCAGTTCCTAATACACCGCTCACGCCGATCAGAACCCCGTTCTCGATCCTGTAGAGATCGATCTGGCGGAAGAAAGGAACGCGAGCTTCTCTTTGGATCAGGTCCCGCATTTTTGTCAGGAATGAAATGCTCACGTGAAGATCTCCTTTTCCGTTTCCCGAAGCATCGGATAGGTTTTGGGCCGGGCGAGGAACCCCGCGACCGATCCCGTCCAGTGCGAGGGTTTGTTGTTCTTATAAAGGCGCAGGAAGAAATAAGCGCCCAGGACAAGCGCTGTATTCACGACGAGCTGGGTCGAAAACATGAAGACCAGCAGAAAAACTCCGAGCAAAACCAGCAGATCAAAGAATTCAAGCCCGAAGATCCTGTTCGCCGTCCTGATCTTTCTGAACCACTTCACGGTATGTTTCATCTTTCCTCTTTTAAAAATTCGTGATGCTTTGAATGAAATCCAGGACCGCGCGGGCGAGCATGATGAGCGCCCCGCCGCCTGCGGCAAGCGCGCCACGCTGCATGCCCCGCTCGTCCCCGAGAGCCATGGAAACCCCCGCGACGGCGATCCCGATCACAAGAACACCGGGTCCGACCGTCCGTATCAAGAAATCCCCGATCCCACTCAGAAAGGAATCCAGATCCGCTTCAGCGTTCGCTTCCGCGAACGCCACGGTTGCCTGAAGCATCAGAAAAGATACCGGGATCAAGATCCTGAAAATCTTTTGCCGAAATTTGTCGTTCATCGTTCTCCTCCCGCGATAGTGAGGGGGGCGCTTTAACCGGCTCTGTGGGCCTTAGGCCCTTTGCCGCATAAGCGGGGCCGTGCACCCCCCTCATGGGAGGTCGAGTTACGACATGGGCATTCACACCAAACGAACATTTTTATACTGAAAATATTTTTTTCAGCGTTCGCGAAAGGACCCGCTGCACGCTCCTTTCCGTCCTCCCAAACATCTCGGCGATCTCTTTGACGGAGAGTCCCTCGCGATATCGAAGTTTGAGGATTTTCTTCTGTTTCCGGGTGAGTCTGCAAAACGCGGCTTTTTTGATGTAGACCATCCCGCGCCTCCACTCCGCCAAACCGCGGACAAAGGCTTCCCTTGCTTTCTGGCGAAGCCTCTGGACCGTTCTTGGAGCAATCCCCAAAAGGTTGGCCACTTCGTTTTCTCGAAGTTTTTTACCGTAACAAAGCCCGTAAACAAGAGCTTGGCGCGGCGTAAGCGCCCCTTCCTTGATGAGAACGTTCAGCGCCCGATTTCCGCGTCTCACTTCAGCCATCCGCTTTTGCTTCTCTTCGGCGGCGATTAAGCCGTCAAGCGGGTTCGTCGAACGTTCTGCTATTTTTTTACGGGCCTCCAGCTCAAAGGGAGCCATGGCGGGCATGGTCCCGATGTCCTCGACCCTCGTGAAATCCGCCGTAATCTCCCTCGACCGGATCCTTTTTCTTTTCGGCTGCTGCTCTTCAGGTTTCCCATCCTCTCGTTCCTCTTGCATGGTCTTCTCGCTTTCCGCCGCGAGAGGACTGGAACGAAAAGAAAAAAGCGGACAGCGAGGAAGAGCCGTCCGCTAAAAAAAACACGTCATACCTGAAATGGAAACACCTTGGACGTGCGGAAAAACAAAAAAAGATTTTTATGGGGAGAAGTTGTTGCGTGGAAAACTAAAGGCGGGTTGGCTGGCAATGGGCACACACCAAGCGTGACACGGAAACTCTCTCCGCGCTGCCGCCCGTTCCAGCCCCTAAGCGGCACTTGGGGGTAATCCGGATCGAAACGCCACCATGGACGCTTGCCCCCGGGCTTACCTCTCACGATTGGGGTTCATGCCCCATCGTAAGGTTTCATGCGCGCGTTCAGCAGGAATCATCCAGTGAACGCCGCGCCTCAATGACCCGGCTCGGTATGTCCGGGTTCAGAAAAAATCCTACCCGACGAACTGGGAACCGTCAAGAAACCCACCCTTTTCGTTTTAGTGGCTTTAGACAAAATCTATCAATTCATAGCTTCCTTAAGCCCTCATGAGCGGCGAGCTCTCTTACGCCGCCCATGAGCACACAGCCTTTACTTTCGCCTGATCTGTCTCGAGATCCTTTCAAAGCTCCGAACGCCGGAATCGACTCTGCTTTGGATCGTTTCAAGGGGCAGGGATCTTACCTGCGACGCGACAACGTCATAAGACGGCGTAGTCTGCTGCCCTGCCTGAGCCGGGGCCGTGACTCCTTCCGTGAATAGTCTCCAGCCCGAGAGCATGGGCTTCCACGCACAGGCCGCAAGAAAGATCCACGGCAGAAGCCACGAGCCGTAACGAAGAACGCCTCCAATCGTTTTAAGGATCACAAGCAGGACTGTTTTATGGAACCGGAACATTGCCTCCAGTTCTTTTTTAAAAAAATGCTTTTCCATATATTGCCTTTCTTCTCGCATGTTTGGGACCGTTTAAAGGATCTTGATGACGAGATCCGTCGCGTCTTTTGCCTTATACGTTAAATTGTGCAAGTGAAGGTTCCCGGTCTCCATGTCCTTTAATTGCACAGCGATGCTCGCTTTGTGGACAGTCTGGTACTCAAGCTCCCGTTCACTGAATTGCCCCTCGAATTGTTTGATCCATTCCCTGAGCGTCATAACTTCCGCCTCCTTCTGTTGATGGTAGAGTAGAAATATGGTGAGGCTCGGGCACACGAAAGTCTTGATCTGTGATCCCGCACTCCCGCGTACCCGGCCCCGGCAAATCACCTTGAGACGAAATACTTTCCTCGGCCCCGGACGTTTCCTCCGGAGAGCGTCTCCAGCTTCATTTCAAGACACCTCAGTTCGTCCTCTTCTCCAGCCATCAAGTCATCCTCCTCCGCAGCGGCGATGCGCGCGCGGAGATTTTCAATGCGATCAGAAAGACCTCTTATCCATTCGCTGTGCGTCATTTAAAATCTCCTTTCGTAAGAATAAAGGGCTCTGTTGCAAAAATCGTGAAGCTTGAGCATGCTTGGCGGAGATTGGTGCAGATCACTTCTGATATTGAACTGTCAGGAGCTGGCTGCACAACAGCCATTACGCCCAATCAACTGGTGCAGTCGTCTTCTGAAAATGACATTTGGTATCTCTCATAAACGGATGTTTTTGAGAGAACTATCTTCGGCCTTCACACGCACGAAAGGCGGCGAAGCTCCGCCGTTAATCCGTCCGCCGGAGATCTCGCCCAGGCAGGCTGAAGGCCGAGCAAGCCTGACAGGCCCGAAAAGCCCGGCACGGGCGTCGGCGGCGATGACGGCGGCGGCATTATCCAGGGTTGATGATGGAAGTGGAGGATATCGACAACCTCTCGCGCAACCAAGACATCGCGGTCGGACTGCAAGTGATCTTGAAGCCACGGGCCCGTCCCACCCCGACATGGACCTCGATGCCCGAACGGACGTTAGATTTCGAGTTCTAGGCGTTCTGCGATGAAGGTTGGATCCCAGCCGGGATTGAAAGTGTCGACGTGGGTGAATCCGAGCCGCTCGTATAGGCCACGCAGGTTCGGGTGGCAGTCGAGCCGCAGCTTGGCGCACCCCTGCGTTCGCGCGGCATGGCGGCAAGCCTCGATCAGCGCGGAGCTGACACCCCGGCCCGCATGTGTCCGTCGCACCGCGAGCTTGTGCAGATATGCGGCCTCCCCCTTGAGGGCGTCGGGCCAGAACTCGGGATCCTCGGCCGACAAGGTGCAACAGCCGACGATGCCGTCGCTGCAACTCGCGACTAGGAGCTCGGATCTCAGGACGAAGGTCTCCGCGAATGTCCGGTCGATCCGCGCGACGTCCCAGGCGGGCGTTCCCTTGGCGGACATCCACGCCGCAGCGTCGTGCATCAGCCGCACAACCTCGTCGATATCACCCGAGCAGGCGACCCGAACGTTCGGAGGCTCCTCGCTGTCCATTCGCTCCCCTGGCGCGGTATGAACCGCCGCCTCATAGTGCAGTTTGATCCTGACGAGCCCAGCATGTCTGCGCCCACCTTCGCGGAACCTGACCAGGGTCCGCTAGCGGGCGGCCGGAAGGTGAATGCTAGGCATGATCTAACCCTCGGTCTCTGGCGTCGCGACTGCGAAATTTCGCGAGGGTTTCCGAGAAGGTGATTGCGCTTCGCAGATCTCCAGGCGCGTGGGTGCGGACGTAGTCAGCGCCATTGCCGATCGCGTGAAGTTCCGCCGCAAGGCTCGCTGGACCCAGATCCTTTACAGGAAGGCCAACGGTGGCGCCCAAGAAGGATTTCCGCGACACCGAGACCAATAGCGGAAGCCCCAACGCCGACTTCAGCTTTTGAAGGTTCGACAGCACGTGCAGCGATGTTTCCGGTGCGGGGCTCAAGAAAAATCCCATCCCCGGATCGAGGATGAGCCGGTCGGCAGCGACCCCGCTCCGTCGCAAGGCGGAAACCCGCGCCTCGAAGAACCGCACAATCTCGTCGAGCGCGTCTTCGGGTCGAAGGTGACCGGTGCGGGTGGCGATGCCATCCCGCTGCGCTGAGTGCATAACCACCAGCCTGCAGTCCGCCTCAGCAATATCGGGATAGAGCGCAGGGTCAGGAAATCCTTGGATATCGTTCAGGTAGCCCACGCCGCGCTTGAGCGCATAGCGCTGGGTTTCCGGTTGGAAGCTGTCGATTGAAACACGGTGCATCTGATCGGACAGGGCGTCTAAGAGCGGCGCAATACGTCTGATCTCATCGGCCGGCGATACAGGCCTCGCGTCCGGATGGCTGGCGGCCGGTCCGACATCCACGACGTCTGATCCGACTCGCAGCATTTCGATCGCCGCGGTGACAGCGCCGGCGGGGTCTAGCCGCCGGCTCTCATCGAAGAAGGAGTCCTCGGTGAGATTCAGAATGCCGAACACCGTCACCATGGCGTCGGCCTCCGCAGCGACTTCCACGATGGGGATCGGGCGAGCAAAAAGGCAGCAATTATGAGCCCCATACCTACAAAGCCCCACGCATCAAGCTTTTGCCCATGAAGCAACCAGGCAATGGCTGTAATTATGACGACGCCGAGTCCCGACCAGACTGCATAAGCAACACCGACAGGGATGGATTTCAGAACCAGAGAAAGAAAATAAAATGCGATGCCATAACCGATTATGACAACGGCGGAAGGGGCAAGCTTAGTAAAGCCCTCGCTAGATTTTAATGCGGATGTTGCGATTACTTCGCCAACTATTGCGATAACAAGAAAAAGCCAGCCTTTCATGATATATCTCCCAATTTGTGTAGGGCTTATTATGCACGCTTAAAAATAATAAAAGCAGACTTGACCTGATAGTTTGGCTGTGAGCAATTATGTGCTTAGTGCATCTAAC